>ERZ778018.832-NODE-832-length-36090-cov-10.743111_pt1 | contig 36090 bp, 31 predicted proteins | sample MGYA00375748_ERZ778018 | MGnify/ENA primary metagenome ERZ778018 (study PRJEB29350, sample SAMN05509839) | bioreactor metagenome | biome: bioreactor; material: wastewater | place: South Africa: University of Cape Town | collected 2014-04-22 ... | reverse complement strand
CAGAAGCTTCCGGTCGCGCCCACCCCTCATCCGCCCCTTCGGGGCACCTTCTCCCACAAGGGGAGAAGGGATTAAGCATGCTCCCTCGGGGTGGTTCTCAATAACAAGGGCCCACCTTCTTAGGTGCGACGGTCTACTACGGGATCACTCCCGGGATCGAGACGCGCCCCGCCGCCGAATCGGCGGTTCACCGCCGCGACAGGAACTCGGTGGAGTTGATCAGGCTCCAGTAGACGTCCTCGAACGCCTCCTTGCGATCGCCGGCGTTCGCCAGGTAGTCGGCGAGGACCTCCCGTTCCTTGGGCGCGGGGCGGCGGGAGAGGACCAGGAGGTAGATTCGGTTCAGGGCGGCGGCGTCGTCGGGGGCTTCCGCCAGGATCCGACCCAGGGGGGTGTCGGGGCGGGCCTTGACGCGGGCGTCGACGATCGCGCCGTTCATCAGGAAAAGGGCCTGGGGGATGGTCCCCGGCACGTCGTCGGGGGAGAGCGACGGATCGACGCCGAACATCTTGCCGAACGGCTGGCGGAGGTTGGGCGGCTGGCGTTTCGGCTTCTTGGCGGCGGCCTTCTTCGCGTTCTTCGCGTTTCCGGCGGAGGTCTTGACGACCTTCTTGCCCGCGGCGGCCGGAGTGGCGGCGGCGCTCCCGTCGCGCGGCAGGTCGAGCGCGGCGGCCAGGCTCTCGAAGATCTGATCGGCGCGAAGCCTGCTGGGGCAGACCGCGGCCATGGGGGTCGCCCCCGCGGGGGTGGAGAAGGCCCGCGTCTGTCGCTGATACGCCTTGGTGTTCAGCAGGGTCCGGAACAGCCAGCGGACGTCGAAGCCGCCGGCGCTCCACTGATCGGCCAGGGGGAAGAGGACCTCCTCGCCGACGGCCTCGCGTTCCGGGCCGATGTCGTCGACCATCTCGTAGAAGCCCTCGCCCATCAGGACGGTCCAGATCCGGTTGACGAACGCGCGGGCGAACCACGGGTCGTCCTGGCCGGTGATGTACGAGGCGGCCAGCTCGCGGAGTTGCGCGACGGACAGGCCGGCGGGGACCGGCTCGGTGGTCTGGGAGGCGAGGAAGAAGCGGGGCTTCGTCGGAATCGTCTTGGGGGGATGGGCCAGGTCGGGCATGGCGTAGCGGGCGCGAGGCGTCTCGGACACCTCGAACACCGCTCGGACGCCGGGCTCGGGCTTCATCACCCGCTTCATCCGACCGCCGGCGAAGAACGCGGCCAGCTCGTGGAACTGCTCGCGTTTCCAGGAGTCGGTCTTGTGGTCGTGGCACTCGGCGCACTGGATCTGCACGCCGAGGAACACCCGCGACGCCTCGCCGGCCAGTTGCACGGGCGACGCCGCGTGGGCCGCGGCGAAGTTGGCCGCGCCGTCCTCGTCGGTGCGGCCCTGGCCCCGGATCATCGCGGCGGCGATCTCGTCCCAGGGGCGGTCGCGGTCGAACTCCCGGGCGAGCCACTTCTCCAGGACGTCATAGCGGACCTGCGCCTGGTTCGAGTTGGAGGCGCGGAACTGGATCACCTCGCGCCAGTAGCGCGCCTGGTTGCGGCCGTAGTCGGGGCTGGCCAGCAACTCGTCGATCAGCCGGGCACGCTTGTCCTTCGCCTTGTCGGTCAGGAACGCGCGGAACTGGCCGGGCGTGGGCGGAACGCCGGCGACGTCCAGATAGACGCGGCGGACGAACTCGGCGTCGGTGGTGGCGGGGGCGGGCTTGACGTCGGGGTGGTCCTTCGCCAGCCTGGCGTCGACCAGGTCGTCGATCTCGGCCGCGGTGATCGTCGGCGGGACGACGGTTCGCGCCGGCCGCTTGGGCAACGCGACCGGCCTGGCCTTGGCGGCCTGGGCCTTCTCCCGAGCCTTCCGGCGGGCCTCGGCCTCGGCCTTGCGGGCCTTGTTCGCGGCCTTGACGTCGGCCGGCCTCGGCTTCGCCGCTTCCTGGGCCGTCGCGACGGCCGCGCAAGCCGTCAAGCACGCGGCGACGATCAGGGCGAAGTTCCAGCCCCTTCGGACGATACCATCACGCATGGCGGCCGATCCCTTTCTCGACGCGACGACGACGCCACAAGGCGCGCTTCTCCCACCTCTATTCAACACCAGTTTAGGGCGAGGGTGTCGCGACGGGAAGGAATTTTCGACGCCGACGCGGTTCGACCGGATCGCGGGGCCGTCAAATGATCGTGATCAGCAGCGACCCGAACACCACGAGGCTCATCAGCGCGAGCATGCCGGCGGGGATGAACCTGGGCTTGAAGCCGACGAAGCGGTAGTTGAAATAGAACGTCATCACCAGCGCGACGAGCGTCGCGGCCTGGAGGCCGACCTGGGGGTCGACGAACACCGAGTAGAGCAAGGCGATGAAGCACAACGCCGCGCCGCCCGTGCCGGCGAAGAGGGAGGGGCGGGTCTCGGTGTCGTAGTACCCCAACGCGCCGCCGAACGCCAGGAAGACGGCGTACAGGGCGAGCAGGACCTGCGCGAACACATAGGTGAACATGACGTCCGATCGCTTCGTCAAGGTCTCCAAGGCGCCTCCCCCCGACGTCGGAGGGAGGCTCTGGGATCCTTGGAGCCGCAATCGGCGCGCCAAAAGGCGTCACTCGGCGACGTCGACCCACGCCTTGGACTTGGCGGACTGGGCGATGGCCTCGCAGACGCGGACCTCGCGGTCGCCGTCGGCGAAGGTCGGAAAATTCGGCGTTCCCTGGCAGCCGCCGAGGATGTAGCTGTAGAACGCCAGATCGAGTTGCTTGAAGGCGTCGGGGAAGCCCTCGGCGTGGCCGCCGGGGTAGTGGCTGAAGTCGCCGGCCTCCACGCTTAGGATGGCGGGGTCCCGGTTCATCAGTTGGTTGGGCGCGCCGCGACGGCCCAGCGCGAGCAGCTCGGGCGACTCGCTGTCCCAGACCATCGACCCCTCGGTGCCGCAGATCTCCAGGTAGAGGCGGTTCTTGCGGCCGCCGTGCATCTGATTGACGTGGTAGACGCCGCGGGCGCCGTCGGTCAGGTGCAGCATCACCGCGCCGTAGTCCTCGGTGGTGATCTTCACCGGCTCGGTGGCCTTCTTGGCGGCGTTGGGGCCGGAGTAGGTCTCGGCGCCGCCGATGGGGCGGTTGCGGTGTTCGTGGAAGGTGGCGAGGTCGGCGTTGACCTTTTGGATGTGCTTGCCGGTGATGAACTGGGCCAGGTCCATCCAGTGAGTGCCGATGTCGGCGATCGCCCGCAGGTTGGTGTGGCCGTCGGGCTCGACCCGCCAGTTGTAGTCGTCGGCCAGGAGCAGCCAGTCCTGGGTGTACGACCCGGTGACGGTCAAGATCCGCCCCAACGCCCCCGACGCGACGCGCTGGCGCATCTCCTGGGCGAGCGGGTAGAACCGCAGGTTGTAGTTGACCCCCGCGGCCTGCCTGGGGCGGCTCGCGGCGATCTTCGCCAGTTCCGACGACTCCTCGCCGCTGACCGCCAGGGGCTTCTCGCAGAGGACGTGCTTGCCGGCCTCGAGCGCCGCCTTGGCATGCTCGTAGTGGACGTGGTTGGGCGAGGCCAGGTGGACCGCGCCGACCTCGGGATCGGCCAGGACCTCCTCGATGGTGGCGTACACCTTGGGGATCCCCAGCTTCTCGGCCTGGGGCCTGGCCTTCTCCGGAGTGATGTCGAGCAGGCCGTGTACCTGCACGCCGATCCGGCGCAGGGCCTCGGCGTGGACCGGGCCGATGAAGCCGCCGCCGATCAAGGCGACCTTGGGAGGATTCGAGAGGACGTGGGGAGCACCCATCGCGCGGTCTTCCTTCGCTACTGGTTTCGAAGTCTTGCGAAATGCCCGTGCATCAACGCCAAAACACCATATCGAACCGACATGCGTCGTCCCTTCTCCCCTTGTGGGAGAAGGGATGTTCGTCCTCACATATCCTTGATCTTTCGCCGCCAAGGCTCGCCTCTCGGTTCACTTCACCTCGTCGATCGCCACGGGCCGGCGCTCGGCGGCGGCGATCATGACGGCTTCCAGGATCCGCTGGGTTTGGTAGGCGTCCTGGAAGTCGGGGATCGGGACGACGGGCTCCTGGCCGCCGAGGACGCGGAGGATGTCGTAGGCCTGGTTGGTGAAGCCGTGTTCGTAGCCGATGACGTGGGCGTCGGGCCACCAGTTCTCGGCGTAGGGGTGGTCGCCGCCGTGGGTACACATGATCGTGGTCCAGCCCTGCACGCCGCGGGGGCGGGTGGCGTCGTAGTACTGGAGTTCGTTCATGCGTTCGAAGTCGAACTTGAGCGCGCCCTTGGAGCCGTTGATCTCGAAGCCGTTGCGGTTCTGGTTGCCGGTGGCCTGGCGGGCGGCCTCGAACGAGGCGACGCCGCCGCCGGAGAGTCGCGCCAGGGCCAGCACGCAGTCGTCGACCGTGACCGGGCCGGTCCGGCTCGATCCGCCGACGCCCGCGGCGATGCCGCCGGCGGTCGGGCCGGTCATGAGCTTGCGCTCCTTGATGAAGGTCTCGGCGATCGCGCCGGTGACCTCCGTCACCTCCTCGCCGGCGACGAACCGGACCATGTCCACGATGTGCGCGTTCAAATCGCCGTTGGCGCCGGTGCCGGAGCCTTCCTTCTGGAACCGCCAGATCAGGGGGATGGACTCGTCGGCCCAGTCTTGCAGGTAGACCGCGCGGGCGTGGCGGATCGCGCCCAGCGCGCCGTCCTTCACCAGCTTGTGGGCCATGGCGACGGCCGGGCAACGGCGGTAGTTGTACCAGACGAAGGTCTTCGCGCCGGCCTCCCCGGCCGCGGCGACCATCTTCCGGGCCTCGTCGATGGTCCGGGCGATCGGCTTCTCGCAGGCGACGTGCTTGCCGGCCTTGAGCGCCGCCAGGGCGACCTCGGCGTGCATGTTGTTGGGGGTGACGACGTCGACCAGGTCGACGTCGGGAGCGGCGACGGTCGCCTTCCAGTCGGTGGAGGAGTTCCGCCAGCCCCACGTTCGGGCGAACTCGGCGACGGCCTCGGCGTTGCGGCCGAAGACGGTCTGCATCACCGGGGCGACCGGCGGCTTGAAGAACCGTGGAATCTGCGACCAGGCGTTCGAGTGCGTCCGCCCCATGAAGCCCTGGCCGATCATGGCCACTCTGACGTCAGCCATAGCACACCCGCGACGACTCGAGGAAGGAAGCCCGCGCGCCCGCGCGCGGGGGACGTCGATGACGACCCGGCCACTATAGCCGCGCCCGAAACCCCGTCCAAGGCCCGACCGCCGCGACCCGTTCCCCGCCCCGCGAGGCCGCGGTAGAATCGACCAAGAGGTTTCGAATAGGCCCATTCGCGGGAGGCCAGATGGCCAACGAGGACGTCGGAGAGCGCGGCCAATGGCTGTTCAACCTCCTGATGACCGAATTTCATGATCGGCCCGACCCCTACTTCCGGCCGCGGTTCCTGGGGGACAAATATCCCACGTTCGATTCCATCGTCGAGGTAGTGGATCACCCGTCCTATTTTTTCTTCGTGCAAGTGAAGAGCACCGCGCGAGGGTACACGTCGAGGGAGCGGCGGCTGCTGGTGCGAGTCTCCCAGAATGACGTCGATCGGATGGTCGCGGTCCCGGCGCCGACGTACATGGTGGGGATCGACACCGAGCTCTGCGTCGGCTATCTCCTCTCCGTGAACGAACCGCGCGGCGCGATATCGAGCCTCGCCACCCGGCATAAGATCGACGACGATGTTCGCGGGGGTCTCCGCGACGAGGTGATCGAATTCTGGTCGTCCCGGAACATGGTTCTCGCCGACTCACGCTTCAAGGAATAGGAACCAACCATGTCGAACGCGAAGGAACCTTGGTTCGTAGCCGAGCGGAGCGAGGCGCTGGCCGGGCTGCTGCTGACCTCGCGCAAGGACGTGCGCGTCCGGCACGAACGAAAGGAAGACGGTCGGACGGAATTCCTGGTCGAGATCGGCGCGGAAGGCGAACTCTCGACCCGAATCTTCGTGGTCCAGGTGAAGGGGACCCTGGCGTCCGACCCGGCCGAATGGATGCGCGACGTCCCACAACTCTTCCCCACCCACGGCGTGCCGCCCTATCTGCCGTCATGCGTCGTCGTCGTGAACGTGCGCGACAACAAGGCGTTTTACGCCTGGGTGGCCGAGCCCGTGGCGGGCGCGAACTCCGCCAAGCTGGAGTTCCACGAGAAGGGAGATTTCCATCCCCTGGACGCGACCGCCGTCGATGGGATCGTCGACCGAGTCAAGGAATGGTATCAGGCGTTGGCGAAGCTACTCGCGCCGGTGTGAGGCTCGCGCCTCATCATCGCTCCCGGGCGTCGGCCGGCTTGGCGTCCTTCAAGCTCTCCAGGTAGGCGATCAGGTCGGCGAAGTCGGCGGGCTTCAGGCCCTCGGCCAACCCGGCGGGCATGATGGAGACGTCGGCCTTGCGGCGCTGTTCGATCTCGTCGGCGGGGATTCGGATCGTCCTGGCGTCGGCGTCCTGGATCTCGACGGCCTCGGGGGTCTCGCTCTTGAGGACGCCGGAGAAGGTCCGGCCGTCGTCGGTGGCCAGGACGATCGATTCGTAGCCGCTGCTGATCTTGGCCGATGGGAACAGGATCGAGTCGACCAGTTCGTCGCGGGCGTACTTGGCGCCGACGCTCGACAGTTCCGGGCCGACCGTCGCGCCGCCGGGGGCGACGGCGTGGCACTTCACGCAGGCCAGGCCGTTCAGGTCGTGAAAGAGCGCCTTCCCCTTCTCCGGGTCGCCGCCCCCCTCGGCCGCCTGGGCGCGGTACGCCTCGGGGTCGAACGAGCCGGCCGCGGGCGGCTTCAGGAAGGCGTAGTCGAGCGGGCCGGAGACGGCGACGGAGAACGCCCACGGCCCGGATTTGTTGCCGCATCGGATCACGATCCGGTTCGCGCCCTTGCGCAAATGGACGTCGAAGCGGTCGGCCTCGTGGGAGAATCCCCGGTTCTTGGAGAAGTCGAAGACCTGCTCGCCGTCGACCCAGACCCGGAGCGTGTCGTCGGAGCCGACGGCGAAGGTCGCCGCGCGATCCGAGGGGCTTTCCAGGTCGACGACGCCGAAGGCGCTCCGGTCGGCGTCCTGGCCGAAGATCCGGCCCAGGTCCATCCGGCCGCGGCGGTCGCGGGCCTGTTCCTCGCGCCACGACGCCTTCCGGTCGTCGACTCCGGCGAACTCGGCGTTCGGGTCGATCGCGGCGTCGAGCGGGAACGGCGGCGGGGCGTCCATCTCGAACGGGCCGACCAGCTTCCACGACTGGATCGACGCCAGCTCCGCGAACGCCTGGCGAAGCTCCGGTAGCGCCGCGGTGGGCAGTTCATGACGAGCGGCGAGTTGGTCGAGCCTGGGCGCGGCCTGGTCCTTGAGCGTCGCCAGGGCCGTCGCCGCGCGCTTCCGAAGCGTGGGGCTTTTCTCGCCGAGCGCGGACAGATAAACGGGGATCGCCTCGGCGACGGGGGATTCGGCCAACGCGGCGACGGCCTCGAACCGCAGGTCGTCGCGGTCGGCCGCGGCGATCAGGGCCGGAACGCTGGCGGCGTCGGCGAGCTTGCCGAGCGCCTCCACGGCCCCCTTGCGGACCTCGACGGCCGGATCGTCGATCCGCGCGCGGAGCGCGACGAGGGCCGTTTCGTCGCGCTCGGGCTTCTCGCGGCCCAACACCGAGGCCAACGCGGCGACGGCCGCGAGGCGGGCCGAGGCGGCGGGGTTGTCGAGCGCCTTGACCAGGGCTGGCGTCGCCAGGTCGGCCGGCGCGCGCTCCAGGGCGGCGATCACGTCGCGGCGACGGTCGTCGCTCAGCGCCGGGTCGTCCAGGACGCCGACCAGGACGTCGGCCGCCTCCCGGCCTCCCATCGTCTCCACCGCCCCAAGCGCGGCGTCGCGGACGACGGCCGGGACGTCGGGATCCCGGATCGCCGCGGCGAGTTCGGGCAGGGCGTCGCGGTCGCGCAGGCCGCCGACGGCGCGGGCGAACGCGGCGCGGGCGTCGGGATCGCGCTCGGAGGCGAACTTCGCTCGAACGACCTCCCTCGACGCCTCGTCATGGATCGCGACGACCGCGACGGCGGCGGCGATCCTCACGACCGCGTCGGCGTCGTCGAGCCGGTCGCGAACCGCGGCGAGCGCGGCGGGGGTCTGGTCCCAGTCGACGGTCCTGGCCGGCGGCTCCCTCTTCGCCGGCTGCGTCCCCCACCACTTGCCGTCCCAGGGAGGGGCCTTTCGAGCCACGGCCGCCAGGTTCCCGACCGCCGCGGCCCGCTCGGCCGGCTCGCCGTCGCCGGCGGCGAAGTCGGCGAGCGCCTTGACGGCGGCCTCGTCGTAGACGTCCTCCATCGTCAGCAGCACGCCCGCGCGGACCTTGGGGTCGGCCGCCTTCAACCGTTCCGCGACCTCTTCCCAGGCGCCGATCCGCCGCAGCGCCTCGCGGGCGGAGAACGCCAGGTAGACGTCCGGCTCGGCGACCAGGGGCGCGACCGCGGCGACGGCCGACGCCTCGCCCAGCCTCCCCAGCGCGATCAGGGCTTGCAGCCTGACCGTCGGATCGGGGTCGGCCAGGAGCGCGGCCAGGTCGCCGACGTCGAACGAGTCGAACTCCATCCCGACGGCGCGCGCGGCCTGCGCGCGGACGTCGGCGGAGGAGTCCTTGAGCGCCGCGGTCAGGGCCGCAGTCCCCTTCGGCGAGCGCGGGGCGACGCCGACGACGGTCCAGACCAGGTGGCGGCGGGCGACCTCGGGGGTCTTGGGATCGGCGAGGGCCGCGACGACGGCGTCGAGCGCCTGATCGCCGCGGCGGACCAACTCGCGTTGGGCGCGGAGGCGTTCGCCGCGGGCGGGGTGGTCGAGGGCGGCGATCTGGGCGGGCGTCGGGTCGGAGTCGGCGCCGCGGGGTTTACGTTCGACGGGAGGGCCTTCGTAAGTCACGGCGTAGACACGGCCGAGGTTCTGCTTCTTCTCGCCCCAGCCTCCCATCGACCAGTCGGCGACGTAGAGGGTTTGGCCGTCGTGGGAGAGGGCCAGGTCGAGGGGTCGGAAGTTCTCGACCTCGCCGGGCTTCACGAAGTCGACGACGTCGGCGATCTCGAAGCCGGCGCCCCTGGGCTTGAAGCGGAAGCCGCGGACGACGCGCTGGCCCCACTCGGTCCAGAGGGCGAGGCCGCGATATTGCTCGGGCCAGGCGTCCTCCTCGTAGACGATCCCGCCGCAGGGGGAGCCGCCGCCGTAATCGGCCAGGGGGGGGAGGATCTTGTCCTTGCGGTCGTGGTAGTCGAAGGGGTAGCCGAAGTAGCCGCCGTCCACGTGGTGTTCGACGCGGGTCCACCAGCCCAGGCCGTCGTCGGTGTTGTCGTAGGTGAAGAGTTGGTCGCGGGCGTCGAGGTTCGGCTCCAGGTGGTTGCGGGTGCCGCGGGAGTGGATCTCAAGCTCGCGGCCGTCGGGGCGGCAGCGGACGATCCCGCCGCCTCGGAGTTGAATCGTCCGGCCGTCGGGCCCGGTGGCCTTGGGGACGCCCTTGTCGCCGACGGATATGTACAGACGACCGTCCATGCCGATCTGGATGCCGGAGACGATGTGGTCGTTGAGCATGTTGGGCGCGCCGGCGGGGACGCCCATGTCGGTGAACAGTTCGGTTCGTTGATCGGCCTCGCCGTCGCCGTCCGTGTCGCGGAGGACCGTCAGGTTGGGCATGTTCATGACGTAGAGCGCGCCTTCATGCCAGAGCATGCCGAAGATCGCGTTGAGCCCCTCGGCGAAGACGATCGGCTCGGGCGCGCCGGGCTTGAAGACGACGATCCGGTCGATGGGCTTGTCGGCCGGGCCGACCTGGTCCATGGGGTCCTCGCCGACGAACAGCGAGCCGTCGGGGGCCGTCGCGACCTGGCTGGGGTAGGAGACCGCCGGCACCGCCGCCACCAGCCGGATCTTGAAGCCGTCGGGGACTTCCGGCATCTCCGCGAAGGTCGGGATCGCGAGGCCGAAAAACGCCAGCGCCGCGAGCGACCACGGGCGAAACGTCCGGGGGGAGAGGATCGAAGCCATGGGGCGTCCCGTTTCGATGAACTTCATGAGGACCGCGCGACCCGAAACGGCGGCGATTGTACAACCGTCGTCAAACACGCCGCAACCGGGCGGCGAGGATCGATCCGAGACGTTGACGTCACTCGGCTTCGTACAACCAACCGCGCCGCTCCGCGCGGTCTCTCAACTGCTTACCCTTCTTCTCGCGCTGGCCGCCGCCGAGCGCCTGGAAGTCGATCACCGCATGTTCGGGGAACGGCTCGGGGTCCGATCGAACTGGAAGCTCAAGGGCGGCGCACTCGGAAACCGTGACGGCCATGACGCCCGCGGATTCGTGGTTCATGCCGCGGTAATGCGCGTAAGCCGCGGCGGGGGCGATCATGTCTCCATCGTAAACGGACAACTCGCACTGGTCTTTCGGCGTGGGTCGGAAGGCGGCGGACGTCGGCCGTCCAAGCTTGATGAATGATGGATGAATCCGCCGGAGAAGAAGGGTCGCCTCGTTCACGAATCGACTCCGCTCAGGGCTTGGATCCGACCCGTCATCCAGTCCCAATCAGCCCTGGAACCCAGGACCAGGCGTTTCGACTCCTCCTCGTCCGTGTCCAGGTGCAAGGCGTGCCATTCGCCGATCCGTTCGCGGAGATCGATTTCCAGCGAGACGTCCCACCGCCCGATCGGCCACTCAAGACGCACGCCCCCCTCGACGACGGGGTAAACGTAGGGCGACGGAAGCGTGTCGGAGTATCGTTCACCGAACTCCGCGCACAACCAATTCAGCCCTTCGGGCGAGGGAGCGATCCCCAACCCATCGTACCAGCCGTCCTTGAGCGTCCGCAGGTCGTCGATCTGCGACTGGAAGTCGAGCGGGTCCAAGACCGTGACTTGCTCGACCGATTCGACCGCTTGGAGTCGATCGGCGCGATTATATTTCCCCACTCCTTGCAGAAGAACCTTGATTCCGTTCTTGTATTCGTTGAAGGCTTCCATGAAATAGTCGAACTGTTGCCGGTCAACGGGACCGGAAACCTTGCTCCCGTCCGACAACCTCATCTCGAATTTCATGGTTTCCTGATTGAGGTCGTGAACGGCCCCCCGGACGCGAATCTCTTCCGTACGTTCGGTCGCTTCCGCCGCCTTGAGCAAACGGAGGCGGACGGGCTTGGTGAGACGAGCCGGTCTTCCCGCCAGGGGGGACGGGAACTCGATCGCCTCGTCGTTCCGCAGGCTCCTTCCCATCCGGTCGAAATAGGCGAGGATCTTCGGAGGGAGATGCTCGCTCGGCGATTCGTTCTCCGAGGCCGCCGCGATGGAGGCGACGACCGCGTCCCTGGCCTGCTCCAGGTAGGTCGCCTCCGCGGGAGGGAAAAAACCCGCGGAGGTCGCGACCAGGGTGATCTTCGCGACGGCGCTCCCTTCCTCGACCGCCGTGAGCGTGAGGCTAAGGCCGTCGGCGAACTTCCTGGGGGCCCGCTCGCGGCCGGAATGTTCCCTCATATACAGCCACTTGGCGGCTTCCTTGATCATCGCCTCGAGAACGGCCAAATCGCCGAGGAGTTCCAGCGGGATCGAATGTGATTCGAACCGCTTTCCGACCAGCCTGGGGGTGAGGAAGTCGTCGATATTCATGATCCATGCCGCTTCGCGGTGACGGCGCACAAAGAATCATTAGCATTCTATACCCTCCCGAAGTCCCGTGGAACAGCCCTACGCTTCCAATTCTCATGGCCTCCGAATCGCCCCCTGGATTGCCTATCGATTTAACCTGGCGATCCGATTACGACCGTCGAGGCGTACCGAGACGGCCCCCGAAACTTGCCGCGGATCTCAAGGGGGAAGAGGACTCCTCGACTTGGAAAACGAACGGCGGGGCGGGGGGGGAACGGCTCGACAATCCCGCCAGGTTCGCGTTGACGACGCGGCAATCGGAGTTCGCGGTCGGCGGCGAACTGGCCCGCCGTTATCCCGCGGCGATCGCGCCCCTCGTCGCCGTCGCCGATCCGGGGCGCGAGCGAAATCCGACCCCGAACCCTTGACCTTTAATTAGTTGACGTGTAAATTATCATCAGGTCGAGCGAAGGGGGGGCCGATGATGGGGAGCGATCTGGGGCGGCGGATCGGCAAGCGAGAGCCGTTCGAGACCAAGCAGGAGGAGGCGCTGCTGGGTTTGGCGCGGACGGCGGATCGGATGCAGGCGCGGGTGGCGAGGCTGCTCAAGGAGCACGGCCTGACGCCCGCGCAATACAACGTGCTGCGGATCCTCCGGGGGTTGGGACGGCCGACGCCGATCCTGGAGGTCGCCCAGTCGATGTTGACGGAGACCCCCGGCATCACCGGGCTCATCGACCGCCTGGAGAAGCTGGAACTCGTCCGCCGCGAGCGCTGCGAGCGCGACCGCCGGGTGATCTTCGTCGTGCTGGGGCCCAGGGCGGCGGACGTCCTGACGGGTCTGGACGGGCCGATGGCCGAGTTGAGGACGGCCCTCTTCGCCGGGCTCTCCCCAAGCGACCTGGCGACCCTGGTCCGGTTGCTCGATCGCGTCCGGGAGCCGTTGGAGGGGCCGTAGGGGACGTGGACGATTCATTGTCGATTCATCAAAATTCCAAAGCCATGACAATACATATAATCCCTTCTCCCCTTGTGGGAGAAGGTGGCCGAAGGCCGGATGAGGGGTAATCCCCAGGCTTTCCGCCATGTCACCCCTCATCCGCCCCTTCGGGGCGCCTTCTCCCACAAGGGGAGAAGGGATTACGCGCTTGCTCGCGATGGTTTTTCGACAAAGCGTTGCTGGATCGTTTCCCCTTCTCAACTCACGAGGTCCAATGATGATTACGATTCGAAGATCCGACGAGCGCGGCGGGGCCGACCACGGCTGGCTGAAGACCGCGCACACGTTTTCGTTCGACACGTATCACGATCCCGAGCACATGGGTTTCCGCGCCCTTCGGGTCGTGAACGAGGACGTGATCCAGCCGGGGCGGGGTTTCGGCCGTCACGGGCACCGGGACATGGAGATCGTCACCTACGTCCTGGAGGGGGCGTTGGAACACGGCGACAGCATGGACAACGTCTCGACCCTGGGGTCGGGCGAGGTCCAGGTCATGTCGGCCGGCCGGGGGGTCATGCACTCCGAGCGCAACGCCTCGACGGCCGATCCGGTCCACCTCTACCAGATCTGGCTGCGGCCCGAGCGATCGGGACTGGACCCGCGTTACGATCAAAAGGCGTTCCCGGAGGCCGAGCGGAGGAACGTCTGGCAAGTGGTCGTCTCGCCGGACGGCCGCGACGGCTCGCTCTCGATCCACCAGGACGCCTCGATCCTGCTGGCGAATCTCGACGCCGGCGCGGAACTTGCCCGCGAGATCGCTCCGGAGCGCCACGCCTGGCTGCAAGTCGTCAGGGGCGTCGTCGCCCTGGACGGCGCGACCCTGAACGCCGGCGACGGCGCGGCCGTCGGCGGCGAGCCCGGGATCTCGATTCGGGCCCGGGGCCCCGCCGAGGTCATGTTGTTCGACCTGGCGTGAACCGACCGGGCCGATCCATCGACGGTTCGGGTCGGGTCGGCCCGTCGCGTTCGATCGCGACTTACATGATGAAGGAGGACGAACGATGGTCCGGTTGATTCAAGGCTTGCTCAGTCTGGTGGGCCGGGTGGCGCTGACGGCGATCTTCCTGCTCGACGCGGTGGTGGACAAGATCCCCAACTTCAGCGAGGCCGCCGGGCAGGTGGCGTCCAAGGGGATGCCCATGCCGAAGCTGATGCTCGCCGGGGCGATCGCGTTCTTGCTCGCCGGGAGCCTGTCGATCATCACGGGCTTCAAGACGCGGTGGGGAGCGCTTTTGCTGTTCCTGTTCCTGGTTCCGACGTCGTACCTGTTCCACGACTTCTGGAACGCCAGCCCCGAGGCGGCGCACATGCAGCAGATCCAGTTCATGAAGAACCTGGGGCTCGCCGGGGCGTTGCTGTTCCTGGTCGCCAACGGCGGCGGGGCGTGGAGCCTCGACGGCCGTCGGCCCGCCGAGCCGATCGAGCCGTCGCCGGCCGACGAACTCGTCTGACCCCGAGGCCGCGGGGCCCCGTCGCAAGCCGAGGGGCCCCAGGCGTCGCGGCGGCTCAGTAAGAGATATTGCTGGAGACGCCGTTGAGGCCGACCATGCCGCGGATCACCACGCCCAGGCGGCCTCCCGCGGGCGCGCCGCGGGGCGGGGTGCGGCTGGGGATGTAGATGAGCTGCAACGTCCCCTCCACGTCCGCGATCGTGAATTGCGTGCCGCTGCCCGAATTGTGGGACATGGTGAAGAGGTCGGGACGGCCCGCCTTGTCGACGTGTCCGGGGACGGCCGTGAGGTCGATGACCATGTCGTTGCCGCCGGCGCCCATCCCTTTCTGAATCACGTTGGCCTGGCCGACGGCGAGTTGCGACGGATCGCTCGGCTCGTAGATGGCGATCTGGATGTTGGCGTGGTAGAAGGCCGAGGTGTTGCCGCCCCCGGCCATGTAGGTCTGGGCGGCGAATCCCGGCTGTCGGGCCGGGCCGCGCATGTACGTCCCCTGGAACAGGGCCGTGAACCTGGCGAGGCGGAGGGGGAACTCCGGGGCCGTCGTCTGGGCGACGGGCGCCGCGAGTCGGGGGGCCGTCGCCCCGGCGAAGTTCGGCCGGACGACGTGAGGGGCCGCGGCCGCGATCGCGGACAGGGCCAGCCGCGCTTCGAGCCCCTGGATCGTCGGGGAGAAGCGGCGGCCGCGGGGATCGCTTCGGCGAATCATCCGTGTTCGCTCCGTTCGATTGATTCGTCTCGGGCCTTGGGAGGTCAGGGAAGCAGCCGCGCGCCGACGGCGGTGTTCAGGTCCAGCACGGCGCGACGGTGGCGGACGATGGCGTCGCGGTAGGCGCGGACGTGCTCGTTGAACTCGCGCTGGGACTCCAGGAACTCCATGATGTTGGTCTCCCCCCCTTGCCAGCGGCGATAGGCCGCGTCGCGGACCCGGCGGGCGGACGGGAGGACGTCGGTTTCGGTGTCGATCACCGCCTGGCGGCTGAGCTCGAACTCCTGGACCGCGTCGGCGACGTCGTCCTGCACCAGACGCACGGCATGGTCCAGTTCGACGCGGGTCTGGGTCGCGTTGAGCTTGGCGCGGGCGATGTTCCCCTGGTTGCGGTTGTAGATCGGCATCGGCGCCGTGACGCCCAGGGCCCACGAGTACGCGCCTTCGACGCCGGACTGGCGGTTGTCCTGGAACGTGTAGGGTTGGTACAGGAGGTAGAGGTCCTGGAGCCGTTCCTTCTGGGCGACGCGGACGTCGGCGTGGGCGCGTTGGAGGCCCACGCGCTGGGCCTGGAGGTCGGGGCGACGCTCCAGGGCCATGTCGATCAGTTCCCCCTCGGTCATGGGGATCGGCCGGTCGTCGCGCAGCTTGTCGCGGATCCGGAGGCTCGCGGCCTGCTCGCGAGGGAAGTTCAGAAGCCGAGCCAGGGCGCGGGTGTTCCGCGCCAGCGCCTGCTCGGCCTCGCGGACCTGGACGCGGGAGACGTCTTGCTGGGCGCGCAGGGTGAAGACGGGATCCTCGGGGATCTGCTTCTTCTCCAGCAGGTCCTCGTTGATGGCGAGGAGTCGGGTGATGCCTTCCTGGTACTTGCGGCTGTACTCCAACGTCAGTTCGGCGGCGGCGACGTCCACGAACACCGTGTAGAGGTTGTCGATCTGGTTGCGGACGGCGTCTTGAAGCTGCGCCTCCACCGCGCTGCGGGCGACCCGCGCCGCGGCGGCGCGGGCCTTGCGCTTGAGGTTGACGTCCAGGGGGTGGGTGACGTTGACGTCGTACTGCTGCTGGCCGCCGGGACGAAGCGCCGAGTAGCTGCCGTAGGGAATGAGCTGGGCGTCGGCGTAAAAGACCGGGTTGGAGCGGAGGCCGGCGGTCAAGACGTCGGCGTCGGCCATCGGCACCTCGAACCGCAGCGCGATCAACTCCAGGTTGCGATCGACCAGAAGCTGGACGGCGTCGTCGAGCGTGTAGCCGTTCTCGGGGCCGATGGGGACCTCGGCCGGGGGGAGTTCCAGCGCGCCGTAGGCCGGCACGGCGGCCTCGGGAATGGCCCGCACCTTGAAGTCGGGCTGGGCTTCCAGACGCCTCAAAGCGGCCGTCGGCGTCGCGGAGTTCAGCGGCGCCCGGGTCACCGACGGCCCCGCCCGCCCGCCGACCACGCCGCCGGAGGACGGGCCGAACGGCGCGTGTCCGGCGGCCCCCAGCGCGGGGCCTAGCTTGTTGGTCCCCTCGGCGAGGCCGGGGGGATCGAGCACGTCGATGTCGACCCCCTGGCCGAAAGCCCTGGAGCACGTCGCCGCCAGCAACAGGACCGCGACGGCCCACGCCGATGACGGTCGGCTCGGCTTGTTTGGCACGTTCATCCTGAACGAACTCCCGGACGGCTCCGCCGTCGCCATCTCACGCGACCGACCCCGCCCGAGCGGATCGGACGCGGCCGGCGAACGTGGTTCGTTCCAGGTATCGGTTTCGCGCGCCTCCTTGGTTTAGCGAGTCCGCCGCGGAACCCAGCCTTTGCGTAAATCCGCTAGAACCCGCGAACCGCGCGGAGTCTCACTTCCGTCCCCGGCGGACGGCGAGCGCTCCGGCGACGCCCAGGCCCAGAAGCGCCAGCGATGCGGGCTCGGGGACGGCCTGGGGGGCGGGCGCGTAGGTCGTGAAGTTGTCGACCGCGACGTAGCCGGGGGTGTTGGGGCCGTATTTCGGGTCCACGTCCGTCGTGAGGAAGTCGAACTTCAGGGTCGTCGCGTCCCCGAGCGCCAGCAGGGAGACGGTCTTCCAGGCGTCGAGGATGAAGTTCTTGCCGTCGCGGAAGTCGGCCAGGTCGACGTCGACGCTGCCGGTCGACGCGCCGGAGGCGTCGTAGCCGTCGATAATCAGCTTGAAGTAGTCGCCCGCCTCGAACTTGTTGGCGTAGGTGTTGCCGGTCTGGATCAAGTTCTGGACGTACCAGGTGTTCGTCAGGTCGATCGAGTAGGCCCGCTGGCCGGCCGCCAGGGTGATGCTCGCCAGCGACTCGAAGCCCGGGGCGAGCGACGAGAAGGCGATCGCGTAGTCGTTCCCGCTCGCCGCTTGGCCGGGCGCGGCGAGGTACTGGTTGAGGAAGTAAGCGTCGTGATTGGTTCCGACGTCGATCGGCTCGGTCTGGTTCGACAGCGCCCAGCCTTGCCAGAAGCCGGGAGACGCGGAGTTGTCGAACGAGTTGCCGTCGAACTCGAACGCGCCGGGCGCGCCCAGGGCGCCGGCGTCGTTGATGAAGCCGCCGGAGGAGTTGATCGGGGTGAAGTCGCCGGCGGAAACGCCGTCGAAGTTCGTGACCGTGAGCAGGTCGTCGGCGAGGGTTTGGGAGGCGACGGCCAGGAGCAAGGCGGAGGCGAGCGCGAAGCGCATGGGGGGACTCCAGGGAAGGACGGGCGCGCGGAGGAACGCCGCGCGGGGATGATCGGTCGTCGCGTCCGGAGAGTCGTCGTCGGGCCGGTGGCCCGCGCGCGCTCGCCGGGATGCTCGCGGCCGAAGCACCCCAAGCCGGGAACTCGTCGACGGGCAGGTCTTCTGGCTCTCGGCCTCGCGTCGAGCGGCCTTCCCGCCAAGTGGCAGTGGCCCAGCGGCTCGCGCTCGTCGACCGATTACAGCGGCGGCCCCGCGCCGGATTCTCACCGGCTTCCCTATTCTCCCCCGAGCCAGGAAGGCCGAAGCCGTCCCCGGGGGCTCCCGTCGACGTCGCGATTAAACCACGCGCGTCGCTTCCGGGTCAAGGCGCGGCGCCAGCCAGCGGACGACGTCGTCGATGACCCGACGGCGTCCCGGCTCGTTGAACGGTTCGTGGGACATGCCGGGGTAGAGCATCAGCGTCTTGTCTTCCGAACCCGCGGCGTCGAAGAACTCGCGAACCGAGGCGGGCTCGACGATCGGGTCGTCGCCGCCGACGATCATCAACAGGGGCGCGCGCAGCTCCGGCGCGCGCCGCAGCAGAAGCTCGCCGCCGTCGACCATGCCGAAGAAGAACGACGGGTTGATGCGGTTGTGGCGCAGACGATCGCCGAGCATGGTCTTGGCGATCGCCGGGTCGCGGTCCTCGTCGCGTGGCGAGTCGAAGGCGGGAAGCGTCGCCCAGGGGGCGATCCTCGCCAGCAGCCGGCCCAGACCCAGCTTGTACCGGGGGACGCGCATCGCCAGACGGATGAACGGGTTGGAGACGATCAGGCCGTCGAGGCCCTCGGACCTCCCCAGCGCGTACCGCAAGGCGACCTGGCCGCCGTTGGAGTGGCCCAGGAGGAACACGGGGACGTCGGCGTAATGCAGCCGCGCCCAGGAGGCGACGGCGCGAAGGTCGTCGACGAGGTCCTCGTACTTTCGGACCACGCCGCGGCGTCCCGGACTGCGACCGTGGCCGTGGAAGTCGTGGGCGACCACGTCGACTTCGAGGGCGTCGCCCAGCGCCTCGGCGACGTGGGCGTAGAGCCCGCCGTGCTCGCCGAAGCCGTGGGAGACGACGACCGCGCCGGTCGGCCGGTCGCGCCGCCACCACCGGCCTCGCAGCCGACGGCCCCCGCGGGCGGTCACGGTCAGCTCGGACGTTCGCTGGCTCACGGTCTTCATCCCTGACGCCTCGGCTTCTCTGGAACGACGTCCGCCACGCGAATCCCGCCGCGCGGGAGTCTATCAGAGGTTCGCCGATTCGATCGAGCCCAATCGCGCCTCGGGCGCGACGGGCGCGCGGTCCAGGGTCAGCAGGCTGACGTCGTCGGCGTAGCTTTCCGCGCCGGTGAACTCGTGGAGCGCGCCTAGCACGGCGTCGAGGCGGGGGCCCGGAGGCAGGTCGAGCCGGCCGAAGGTCTCCAGGATCGGCGCGACGCCGAAGAACCGCCCGTCGGGGGCGCGGGCCTCGGTGACGCCGTCGGTGTACAAAAGCAGCGACTCGCCGGGCTCGAACCGATCGACTTTTTGCACGCAGGGGAAGTCGTGCAGGGCCGAGGAGAGGATCGGGCCGGTGGATTCCAGGGGTCGCGCCGCGCCGTCGACCCCCCGGACGAAGCCGTCGGGATGGCCGGCGTTGACGAACTCGAGCGCGTCGCGCGCCGGGTCGATCCGGACGCAGCAGAGGGTGACGAACCGGCCGGGGTCGTACTCGCGGATCTCTTCCTTGATGAGGTCGACCACCCGGCGGGGCTCGAAGTCGTCGGCGAAGGCGGCGCGGAAGCCCGACTTGACGACGGCCGTGACCATCGCCGCGGAGACGCCGTGGCCGGCGACGTCGGCGACCAGGATCGCGACGCCCCCCGCGGCGGTCTCGACGTAGTCGTAGATGTCGCCCGCCAACTCGTTGGAGGCCCGATACCGCGCGGCGATCTCCAGCCCCCGACCGCGGAACTCCGGCGGCGGCAGCAGCCCCAGTTGGAACTGGCGGGCCTCGTCGAGTTCGCGGGCGACCCGATCCAGGAACCCCGCGCGCTCCTCGCGAAGCCTCCGACGCTCCAGGCAGCGATCGACCAGGGCCAGGAGCACGCGGCGGTCGAACGGCTTCTGGATGAAGTAATACGCCCCCTCGTCGATGGCGCGCAGGAGGCTTTCGTTGGACCCCTCCAGGTCCCCGGTCATGATGACGACGTCGAGCCCCGGGCGAAGCGCCCGCAGGGCGCGCGTCAGCTCGAAGCCGTCCATCCCCGGCATCCGGACGTCGATGACGGCCAGGTCGAAGGCCGAGGCCGCCGCGTGCTCCAGGGCGGTCGTCGCGGCCGACGTCGCGGCCACGCGACGATCGCCGCGGGCGAGGATCCGCGACGCGGCGCGAAGGACCCCCTCGTCGTCGTCGACGATCAGGATCGAGGCGTCAGGGGTTTCCATGTTCGTTCCTTCCCTCGTCGATCGGAATGGCGATCGCGACCGTCGTCCCGCGCCCCGTCGCGCTTCGGACGTCCAGGCGGCCGTGAAGTTGGGCGGCGATCGACCGGCAGATGGCCAGGCCCAGGCCGTGGCCGTCGGCCTTGGTGGTGAAGAACGGCTCCTGAAGCCGCGCCAGGTGTTCCGGCGGGATTCCGACGCCGTCGTCCTCCACCTCCAACATAAGCCGACCGGACTCGACCCGCGCGCGAATCGCCACCGAACCGCCCGATTCGGTCGCGTCGCGGGCGTTGCCCAGGAGATTCAGCAAAAGGCGCTCCACGTCCGCCCGGACGCCGCGGAATCGCGGCAGGTCGTCCGGGACGTCGACCCGAAGCGCGACGCCGCGGCGCTCGATCCCCTCGCGGACGATCGCCAGGGCCGAGTCCACCGCCCGTCGCAAGGCGACGTCGCCGGGATCGGGACTCGCCCCCCGGGCGAAGTTCAGCATCCCCTCGAAGATCCGCCGGCAGGTCTGGATCGACTGCTCCATCTGCCTCAGGTCGGCCCGCGCCGCCGCGGCGTCGAACGCGCCCGAGTCCAGGTCGGCGGCCAACTGCTGCGCCAGCGGCAGGACGGCCCCCAGGGCGTTGCCCACGTCGTGCGCCACGCTCCGCGCCAGATCGGCCATCGCGTGCTTGCGCTCCGCGTCGATCATCCGGCGCTCCAGGCCCTCGACCCGCCTCGCGTTGCGAAGCGCCACCGCCGCCTGGGGGAGGAATTGGGAAATCAACTCGACTTCATAAGCTCGGAACGAGCCGGGGTGGACCGACGCCACCTTCAGCACGCCCAGCAGGCCCTCCCGCGTGGCGAGCGAGGCGTACAGGACCGCCCCCTCGGAAGCCGCGAACGTCCCCGCGCGCGCCAGGAGGTCGTGATCCAGCAGTTCCGCCGGCATCGCCGCGTCGCCGCCGGTCCAATCGCGCCACTCCGGCCCGTCGCGGTCGAAGCCCAGCACGGCCGACCGTCCCAGCGCCTCGCGAAGCGTCGCGGAAAGCGACAGCCGGCGGCCGACGTTCTCCCCCTTGGCCTTCCGCCAGGCCACCTGCTCGGCCACCACCTCGAGCGCCGCGGCCGTCGGATCGTGGATCCAAAGCGCCGCCGAGTGGTCGTAGGCGATCAGCGAGCGGATCCCGTGCAGCACCTCGTAGGCCAGGTGCTTGGGGCGCGCCTCCTCCATCATCTTGCGGTCGATCCGCGCCCGGACCTCGCGAATCCGGGCCAGATCGGCCTCCGCGACGAGTTCCTCGGCCAACCCGCCGATCCTGGCGAACGTCTCGCGGGCGCCCCAGGAGAAATCGGCGCCGGGCGCGCGGACGACCAGCACGCCCCACATCCGGCCCCGACGCCGGACCCTCGCCAGCATCGACCCGCGCGGCGGGGCCGCCCCCGCGCCGCGGAGGAACTCCGACATCAAGCGACGGTCCCATCCCGCGGCCTCGGCCGTCGCCCGCGGAAGCAACGTCATCTCGCGCGATCCGGGGACGAGCGTAGCGACGCATCCCTCCGGCGCGCGGAACGACTCCATCGCCAGCCGCAGCGCCCCCCGGAGGATCTTCTCCGGGTCGCGGGCCTCGCGATACTGGTTCCGAAACCGCCAAAGACGCTCGGCAAGGTCGTCGCGCCCCTCATTGGGGCGGGCCGACCCCGATTCGTCCCGCTTCAAACTCCCTCCAATCGTCGAACTCCCCTCGCGCCGCCCGCGCGAGCCTCGAAGCGCGCGACCGCCCGAGAATCATGGCTTACCGCGGCGAGGTTGTCCACGATCGTTTTGGGATTCGACGCTCGGCGTCAGGTCCGCCAGTTCGCCAGCCTCAACGGATAGCCGAGCCGCTGAACCCTTTGATAATGCGCCGTGTTCCCCGTGACCAATTCGAGACCGTGCCGCAACGCGATCGCCGCGATCATCGGATCGGCGACGCCGATGGTCTGACCGGTGCGTTCGAGGTCTCCCCAGATCAAGCCGGCCGTCTCGGCGACGGGTCGATCGATCTCAATGACCTCCGCCGATTCCAGCAGCACGAGCAGCGAAGCGATCTTGGCGGGCCGCTGGACTTTTTGAAGCCCCTTGACCATCTCCATGACGGTCACGACGGAAGTCGTCAAACACCCGAATACCGAGCGATAGGCGTAAACGTTCCTCACGACCGTCGGATTCACGCCGCGCAACGCTTCCGAAAGCGTGTCGGTGTCCAGAAGTGCCTTATTCATCGGACGTTCTCAAGACGCGGGTCCGCCGGCCCTCCATGATGTCCTGGGTGATCTCCTCCAGCAAATCGGCGTCTTCGCGCATCGCGCCGACCAGGTCGACTCCCGGCCCTCTCGGCGGGACGGTGGTGGGGGGCTGGTCGCGCAGGCGTTGCAGGGCGTCGCGGACCACGTCTTCCTCGGAGGCGTATCGCCCCGAGCGGACGGCGTCGCGGACGAATTCCTCAAGCGGCTTCGGCAGTTCGACGATCATGATTGACCCTCCCGGTCTCCAGTATATTCTAACGGTCGTCCGAAGTCGGAGAAGTCGCGGCCGTGTTCCTCGGCGCGGCCCGTCCCGGAGGCTCGCGATGCTCCACGCCGTTCTGGCCCGCGCGAGGAGGTTTGGGATGAGGACGGTCAAGCCGTTCGGGCCCGGGGCCGGCGACGCTCCGCTTCGGCTTCATCTTTGCGACGTCGACCCCGGCGTGGCCGAGGCGCTCGCCGCCTGCTTCCGCGACGTCGACGCCGCGGAGGTCGTCGTCGGCGACCTGCTCGCCCTTCGGGCCGACGCCCTGCTCAGCCCCGCCAACAGCTTCGGCTACATGGACGGCGGGGTCGACAAGCGGATCGACGACTTTTACCGCGGCAAGGCCCAGCGCGCCGTCCGGCGACGGATCGCCGAACGGTGGCGCGGCGAGTTGCCGGTGGGCTCCGCCGACGTCCTGGAACTCCCCTCGGCCCGCTTCCGGTTCCTGGTCGTCGCGCCGACGATGCGCGTCCCCGGCCCGATCGCCGGCACGATTCACGCCTACCTCGCCTTCCGCGCCGCCCTGGCCGCCGCGCTGGACCGCGGCCGCGACGGCGATCCGCCGATCACGAGCCTCGCCGCGACCGGCCTGGGAACGGGCGTCGGCGCGATGTCCGGCGAGGAGGCCGGCGACCAGATGCGCGCGGCTTACGACATGGTCGTCGCCGAGGGCTGGAAGCGGCTCGCCCACCCGCTCCAGGCCCCGTTCGTCGTCCGCCCGCGATACCTCCCGACGGCGTGACGGTCACGCGCCGGCGGACTGCTCCAGGTAGGCCACGAGGGTTCGGACGAAGCAGCCGGAGCCGCCGGCGTCGTGGGTGGAGTTCTCCTTGTCGAACCAGCTCGGGCCGGCGACGTCCAGGTGGACCCAGGGGACGTCGGCGACGAACTGCTCCAGGAACTTCGCCGCGATGCTCGCCCCTCCCCAACGACCGCCGACGTTCTTGAGGTCGGCGACGCCGCTTTTCAGGGAGTCCTTGAAGTCGTCGTCCAGGGGGAGCCGCCAGACCCGCTCGCCGGCGGCGTCGGCCGCGACGGCCAGCGAGTCGGCGAAATCGTCATCGTTGGCGAACAATCCGGCGATCCTGGTCCCCAGGGCGACCATGCAGGCCCCGGTCAAGGTCGCCAGATCCACGATTCGATCCGGCGCGGCCTCGGCGGCGTAGCTCAGGGCGTCGGCGAGGATCAAGCGGCCCTCGGCGTCGGTGTTGAGGACCTCCACCGTCTTGCCGTTGCGCATGGTCAGGACGTCGCCGAGCTTCATGGCCCGGCCGCCGGTCATGTTCTCGGTGAAGGCCAGGTAGCCCCGGACGTTGACCGGCAGCTTGAGCCGGGCCGCCGCCGTGATCGCCGCCGCGGCGACCGCCGCGCCGGTCATGTCGGACTTCATGTCCTCCATCGACGCGGACGGCTTGAGGCTCAGCCCGCCGGAGTCGAACGTCACCCCCTTGCCGACTATCGCCAGGAACGGCGAGTCGTCGCCGGCCCCCCTGTATTCAAGCGTCACGAACGCCGGCGGCTCCGCCGATCCCGCCGCCACCCCCAGCAGGCCGCCGAACCGCTCGGCGCGGATTCGGGCCTCGTCCCAGACCTCGACCGCCACGCCGCGCGCGGCCGCCGCCTTGCGAATCACCTCGGCGATCACGCCCGGGGGCTTGTACGACGGGGGCGTGTTGACCAGCATCCGGGCCATGTTCACGGACACGCCGACGACCTCGCCGCGGGCCGACAGCCGCTCCAACTCGGCGACGACCTCGTCGGCGGTCCCCTCGGGCGCGACCAGGTCGAACTCGAAGGCGTGGCGGTCGGCCTCGGCCTTGAACAACCCCGGCCCGCGCATGCCGACCGCGAGCCCCTCCACCAGCGCGGAGACCAGGTCGTCGCGATCCGCCTCCAGGAGTCCGGCCAGGCTCACGGCGACGCCGCCGCGGGGCTTGCCCGCCAGCTTTTTCGAGAACGCCACGCCGGCCGAGAACGCCGCGCGGGCGTCGAGCCTGGCCCTGGGCCCCAGGCCGAACAGCAGAATCCCCGGCGCCTTGAACCCGGCCGGGTCGTGGATCGCGGTCGTCTCGCCGACGGTCCCCTTGACCTCCTTCTCCGCCAGCAATCGAGTCGCCAGCGATTCCACGCCGGTCCCGCGAAGATCGGACGGGGGCGTAGGCTCCTTCTCGAAAACCCCGACGGCGGCCCAGGAGGCGTCCACGGTCGAAAGCGGCTGGCGAATGATCCTGATCGGCATGATGGCGGGCTCGGTCCTATATGATTGAGGCGCGGTCGTCGGTCCCGATGATCGCAGCGTCTCGCCGCAGCGCCAAGACACCTAAGACCGCCGCCCTCGCTCGGCGCCATCACCCAGGTTCGCGTCGGCTTCGAATCCGAGCGTCCGTCGAGGAGGCCCTCGCCGTGAAGATCGTCCCCGTGACCGAGGCCGACCACCCCCGACTGGTCGAGATCTGGGAGGCGTCCGTCCGCGCCACCCACGACTTTTTGACCGAGGCCGACATCCAGGTCTTGAAGCCGCTGATTCTTCACGAGTACCTCCGCGCCGTCGACCTGGTCGGCTGCGAGGACGAAAGCGGGCTGATCGGCTTCATGGGGACGCGCGGCCGTCGCGTCGAGATGCTCTTCATCGCGCCGGAGCGTTTCGGCCGAGGCGCGGGACGCGCGCTCGTGGAGCACGCCGTCGCCGCGCTCGGCTGCGACGAGGTGGACGTCAACGAGCAGAACCCGAAGGCCGTCGGCTTCTACCGGAGGGTGGGCTTCCGCGTCGTCGCCCGCTCGCCGCGCGACGGCCAGGGCAAGCCGTTCCCGCTGCTTCATATGAAGACGGGCGACGAAGCCGGAAAATCGTGAAGCCTTCGGCTGGCGGGCGGCCCCGGTTCGTGGTACGGATTATCTGAACGCTTGCACCGAACGTCTAGCGCGGGAGCCCTCGCCATGAGCGCCGCCCAGCCCGGCCAGGGGCCATCGACCGAGGATTCGATCTTCATCGACCCCTACGAGCCGGAGTATCCCAGCGACGACGGAAACCCGATGGCCGAGAGCACTCTCCAGTATCAGTGGATCGTCACGATCAAGGAGGGGATCGAGGTCCTGTTCGAGGACCGCGACGACGTCTTCGTCGCCGGCGACCTCTTATGGTACGCGACCAAACGCGACAAGAACGACGTGGTCGCGCCCGACGTCCTGGTCGTCTTCGGTCGCCCGAAAGGCCACCGACGGTCATACCGCGAATGGGTCGAGGACGGCGTCGCGCCTCAAGTGGTCTTCGAGATCGACTCGCCCAGCAACACGGCGACGGAGATGGAGCGCAAGCTGGCGATCTACGATCGTCGCGGCGTCGAGGAGTATTACTACTACGACCCCGAGTCCGGCAAGCTGGAGGGCTGGTTCCGCGAGGCCGGCGCGCTGGTCCCGATCCTCGATTTTCAAGCCTGGCGAAGCCCCCGGCTGGGGATCACCTTCAAGGCCCCCAGGCGCAAGGACGCGCTGATCGTCCGCCGCCCGGACGGCAAGCGGTTCCGGAGCTTCGTCGAGATCCACCGGCTCGCCGAGGAGGAGGGCCGTCGCCGCCGTCGCGCCGAGCGTCAGGCGCGCGAACGCGCCGAACAGGCGCAAACCCAACGTCGCCTGCGCGAGATCGCCGACCTTCGCGCCGAGACCGCCCGCGAGCGCGCCGACGTCGCCGACCTTCGCGCCCAAGCCGAACGCGAACGCGCCGAGACCGAACGCGGGCTCCGGGAACAAGCGGAAATCCGAGCCAGGCGAATGGAGGCCATGCTCCGCGCGATGGGGGTCGATCCAGAGTGAAGGCCGCGCGAAAATCGAGGTTGACGGCGAGGCCGGGTCCGCGGATACTCTCGGCCATCGGATCGGGACGGACGAATCCCGCCTGAAGACGGCCCCGCCCGATCCGAGCACGGACGTTGTTTCGCAACCAAGGACGAGCCCGCAAGGACGGGGGCCGGACGCGCGACGCCCAGGCGTCATCGGCGACCATCCCCTTGCCGGCCGTACACCCGTCTCCCGACACGGGTTCGGCCCCGCCGACCGCGTCGCGAACCCACCAAGGATGGAACCGCCATGCGCATCCTCGTCACCGGCGGCGCCGGCTACGTCGGCTCCACGCTCGTCCCCGCGCTTCTGGAACAGGGCCACCGCGTCCGCGTCCTGGACAACCTCCGCTTCGGCGGCCAGGGCCTGCTCCCCTGCTGCCAGAGCACGCGGCTGGAGCTGCACCGCGGCGACGTCTGCGACCCCGCCGCGGTCAAGAAGGCCGTCGACGGCGTCGACGCCATCGTCCACCTCGCCGCCATCGTCGGCTACCCCGCCTGCAAGAAGGAGCCCCAGCTCGCCCAGGCGATCAACGTCGAGGGGACCCGCAACCTCCTGGCCGCCCGCAAGAAGGACGCGCGCTTCCTCTACGCCTCCACCGGCTCGATCTACGGCACGGTCCCCGATTACGTCTGCAACGAGGACACCCCCCGCGCCCCGATCACCCTCTACGGCGAGACCAAGGCCCAGGCCGAACAGATGACCCTGGAGGCCGGCAACGGCGTCGCCTACCGCTTCGCCACCGCCTTCGGCGTCAGCAACCGAATGCGCCTGGACCTGATGCCCAACGACTTCACCTACCAGGCCGTCAAGAACCGCAACCTCATCGTCTACGAAGGGGGCTTCAAGCGGACCTTCGTCCACGTCCGCGACATGGCCCGCTCCTTCATCTTCGCCCTGGAGCGCTGGGACGACGTCAAGGACGACGTCTACAACGTCGGCCACGAGACCATGAACTTCACCAAGGAAGACGTCGCCCGCAAGATCCTGGAGCATACCGACTACTACCTCCACTTCGCCGAGGTCGGCAGCGACGCCGACCAGCGCAACTACGAGGTCTCCTACGAGAAGATCCGCGCCAAGGGTTTCGAGACCACCGTCGACCTCGACCGCGGCATCGCCGAGCTGGTCAAGGCCGCCCAGCTCATCTCGTTCCAGAACCCGTTCGCCAACGTTTGATCCACGATCCGTCCGAGCGCCCCGCGCATTACGGGGCCCTCGGATCCGAGCCGTCGCGCGGGCGGGACTCGTTCCGCCCGCGCGGCCGGCCTCGCGCCGCGACGCTCCCAGAACCGACACCTCCGGACGGGCCGCGACGGCCCGAGTGGATCCGACATGCTCAACCGCAAGCTCTGGTTCCGCGAGGGCCCCGGCAAGGCGCGGCCCATCGGCCCCAAAACGAGCCCGTTCGTCCTCGCCCCCCCGGACTCGACGCCCGTCCCGATCCGCGACGGCGGCAAGATCCTGTTCATCAATCAATACTACTGGCCCGACCACGCCTCCACCGCCCAGCACCTGACCGACCTGGCCGAGTCGCTGGCCGCCAGGGGCTACGAGTGCCACGTCCTCTGCGCCATGTCGCGCTACAAGCCCGGCGACCCCGCCCCCCCGGCCGAGGAAGTCCGCAACGGCGTCTTCATCCATCGCGCGCCGGCCACCTCGCTGGGCCGCAAAAGCACCCTGGCCCGGATGACCGACTACCTCAGCTTCTACGCCCGCGCCGTCGTCAAGGCGCTTCGGCTCCCCCGCTTCGACGCCGTCGTCACCCTGACCACCCCGCCGATCATCGGCCTGGTCGGCTCGATGCTCCGCAAGCTCAAGGGCTCGGCGCACGTCTGCTGGAGCATGGACCTTCATCCCGACGCCAGCGTCGCGCTCAAGCGGATGTCGCCGACCAACCCGGTCGTCAAGGGCCTGGCCCGGCTCGGCGACGCCGTCCTCCGCGGCGCCGATCGCGTCGTCGTCCTGGGCCCGTACATGGCCGATCGGATCCTCGCCAAGGGCGTCCGCGCCGACCGCGTCGTCGAGATCCCCGTCTGGAGCCGCAAGGACGAGGTCCACCCCGTCCGCCACGCCGCCAACCCCCTGCGCAAGCGGTTGGGGTTTACCAATGAACTGGTATGCATGTATTCCGGCAACCTCGGCCTGGCCCACTCCTTCGACGAGTTCCTGGCCGCGGCGAAGGCGCTTCGCGACCGGAGGGACGTCGCCTTCGTCTTCATCGGCGGCGGTCCCAGGCTCGCCGAGGTCCAAACGGCCAAGGAGCGCGACGGCCTGGACAACGTCCGGATCCTCGATTACGTCCCTCGCGAGGAGTTGCACCTGTCGCTCTCCGCGGCCGACGTCCACTTGATCTCGATGCGGCCGGAGATGACCGGGATCGTGGTGCCGGGGAAGCTCTACGGAGTCATGGCCGCGGCCCGGCCGGCGTTGTTCGTGGGCCCGGCGCACTGCGAGTCGGCCGACCTGGTCCGGCGCTCCGGGGGTGGGTTCACCGTCCCTTACGGCGACGCCGACGGCGTGGTCAGGGCGATCGAACGGCTTCGCGGCGACCGCAACCTGGGCCGCCAGATGGGCGAGAAGGGCCGTCAGGCGTTCCTCGCCTCCCACGAGATGCGGACCTGCTGCCACCAGTGGCTCGAATTGACCCGCGGCCTGCTCGCCTCGCCGCGCAGCGCCCCCGCCGCGACTCCCGTCGTCCGGCTCGACGGCGTCGTCTGACTCCGGGGGCGACCGTCATGCGAGGATGGATCGCCCGCCGCCCCCGTGTATTAACGAAAATCCCCTCTTCGCATAATATGGATCGGCCTCGCCTCGCTGTATTTCACGAGCCTTGAATAAGGTCGACCGCCAGAACGGCCCTCCCCCTTACGGGGGAAGGTGGCCCGAGGAATGACGCCGAAACAAACCGTCTTCCCCCGCGAGGGGGGAAGACCGTTCGCGCTCCCCGAAATCCGTGACGTTCAAAAGAAGGAACGCCTCATGAACGCCCATCGTTTCGCAACGGTCCTGATCGCGTCATCGACGCTCGTGGCGGGCGCTCGCGCCCAGACGGCGGCGCCGGAGAGCGCCGCGGCGATCCAGAACCGCAACGATCGGACGTTGGTCCGGGAGTTGGGGGAGTATCTGATCAAGAACCCCCAGGCGCAAGACCGCGACCAGGCTTACGCGACCCTGTTCAACAAGGCGATCGAGCACGACTGGTTCGCCGAGAACCTGGAGGCCGCGGAACACTACCTGAAGGAGAGCCCCGAGGGGCCGGTGAAGCCCCTGGCCCAGGTGATCACCGTGATGGGTCGGGCGAAGGCGGGGCGATACGCCGAGGCGCTCGAACGCTACCAGGAGCTGATGCAAGGGCTGACCCTGGCCGAGCAGGAGGAGTTCGCCTCCAGCTTCTCGGAGACCTTCGCCGCCGCGGCGGTGGCCTCCGGGGAGATCGCCACGGCCGCCCAGGTGTATCGGACGCTGGCCGCGAAGTTTCCCGAATCCGCCGCGGTCAAGCAGCGAACCGACGCCGAACTGGCGCGGCTGGCCCTCGTCGGCGGGCCCGCCCCCAACTTCGAGGCGACCGACGTCGACGGCAAGACGGTTCGGCTGGCGGACCTCCGCGGCAAGTACGTCCTGGTCGACTTCTGGGCCACCTGGAGCACCCCCAACCTCGCCGAACTCCCCCGGCTTCAGGAGGCGTACCGCAAGTACCACGCCGGCGGCCTTGAGATCGTCGGCGTCAGCCTGGACGACACCCGCTCGGCGGTGGTCGACTTCGTCAAGGCCCGCAAGATCCCCTGGACCCAGCTCCACAACGCGACCGCCGGCGCCGACCTGGTGGAAGCCTTCGGCGTCGCCTCGATCCCCGCCACCTACCTGGTCGACCCCCAGGGGACCGTCGTCCGGCTCGACCTTCGCGGCGGAGCGCTCGACGAGGCCCTCGCCGCGGCGATCAAGCCGGCCGGCTAAAGGCCGCGCGACCTCGAAATCGTGAAGGACGCGAACCGATGCCGATCCTCCTTGCGACGCTCGCGGTCGCGCTGGGGCAGGCCCCCGGCGCGACCGACGCGCGCGAACTGTTCGCCGACGTCGGATTCCAGCGCGGGTTCACGTTGACCGCGGCCAGCCATCCCACGTCCGATTTCGAGATCGGCGCGTTGCGGACGACCGACGCGCCCGACGTCGAGCCCCCCGCCTGGCGAATGGCGCAGTGGGGCACCCGCCAGACGCTTCGACCGCGAAGGATCGTCGAGGCCGACGGCCGGTGGTCGGCCGAAAATCAGGCCAAGCGCGTCGTGCTCGACCGAACCGGTCCCGACTCCGTCGCGCTGCTGCTGGAGGTTCGCGGCGGCTTCGAGTACGACGGCCGCATGCGCGGCGACGGCGAGGCCTGGCCACACCTTTTGATCGAGCAGGCCTTCCCGCGGCCGATCGTCCCGTCGCGATTCAAGACGTTGACCTTCGCCATGGAGGCGCGCGTCCCCTTCTGCAAGCCGGCCCCCTGGAGCGTCGGCAAGCTCGACCCCGGCCGGCACGCCGCGCAGGTCTCGGCGTACTGGACGGTCCACGACTCCACGAAGGGGAACCCTGATTATCAAGATATGATCTGGTTCGGCATCCCTTTCTTCGACGCCCGCCATCCGATCCCGCCGGGTCATTACGCGCTGGACGTCGGGAAGGACGACGCCACCGGCAAGTTCATCTGCACCTTCGACGGCCGTCGCTTCTGGAAGTCCCCCACCGGCGACGGCGCCTGGCATCGGCTGAGCGTCGACATGACGGCGCTTTTGCGCGAGGCGTTGGCGATCTCCCAAAAACACGGCCATCTGAAGGCCACGCGATACGAGGACCTGGCGATCGACTCGTTCAACCTGGGCTGGGAAATCCCCGGCCCCTACGACGCGGCCTTCGAGGTCCGGGGGTTGTCGATGCGCGGCGGGGAATGAGGAAGCCCCCGTCGCATCGGTAATCGGGAACTCGCTCCACGGTACTCCGAAACGCCCGTTCCGCTGCTCTGAAAACACGCCGCTGGGCGCGGCGACGGTCGAGGAAGGGGGACAGGCGCCGGCCGAGCACGCCCGAAGCCGGTTCCCTTTCCTTGAAGCTCTGGGTGGACCACGACGCCGGGACGGGATCGTCACGACGACGCGACGAAGCGTAGCTTTCAGGGATCGGCCTTTCCGACCGATCGTTTCAGTCGCTCCCCGGCCTCGTCGCGATGGGGCGGTTGATCCGGCCGCCACGGGCGCGGGAATCCGCGCCTGGGCGCGTGGGGCTTGCAAGGGGCGGGTTCACCCCACGCGATGATAGCGCGTCTGGGTGGTTCGGGCGGGGTCGAACCGGCAGGGGACGCGGGCGAGGTTGACGTCCAGGGTGGTCAGGATGACGTGGATTTCATCCATGGGTTGTTTGGCGTCGATCGCCCACTGGAGGATGTGGAGGTTCTCCTCCCCCCAGCGGAAGTGTTCGAGGACGGTGGCGGCGAGGGGGCAATCGAGGAGGCGGGAGCGTCTCAGAACGCCGAAGGAGCCGGGGTCGAACTCGACCCAGTACGCCTCGCCGTGGAGGTGTTCCAGCCATTTTTGCCGGATGAAGCGGTGCCAGTGGCGACGGACCCACAGGCGGACGGCCGTCTCGCCCAGGTCGTGGCCCGCTTTTTCGCTTTCGATCCACTTGAACCGCAGGGCCTCCAGTTCACCGCGTTCCTGAAGGCTCAATCGTACTGTCGGCTCACAATCGACTTCAGCCGTCGAACGGGACGACATTGGATCCTCCCGAGAAGGAAGCGACTCCGATCCCTGGAATACGCAAGCGCGCCCCGTGGCGCGTGGAGGCGATGCGGCGTCTCTAACGTTGCATGCGCAAGTACGGCCCAGGCGTTGGGATTCCTCGGGCGATTCTTCGACGAACCTTTGATTCGGGGGAGGATACGTTTTCTCAGCGCGCATTGCAAGCCTCCTCTCACCCGATCCGCCGAGGGTTCGAGGATCGAGGATCGGAAAAGGTCGCCGCCGTGATAAGGGTCGGTTCTCATTGGGTGCGAATCAGGATTATCGCAATTCCGGCGCCGTCAGGACGGGCCGAGGTGTCGGAACCAGGCGAGGTCGCGGCCGATCATCACGGCGACCCCCGCCGCGCCGGCGGCGCGGGGGCCGACGGCCCCGGCGGCGACCGTCCGCCACTGGACGCGACCGTCGAGTCGGCTGCAAAGGACGTGGACGTCCTTGCGGACGACCCGGACGAGTCGGCCCTCGGCGTCCAGCGCGTACGAGTCGTCGGTCCCGCCGCCGGGGGGCCCTTCGGCGCGGACGTCGCCGGCGCCGTCGAAGGCCATCGCGCGGCCGTCGGCGGCGGCGATCAACGCGAACGGGCCGAACCGAAGCAGCGACCAGCCCTCCCACGGCAGCCGCCGCGACCAGACGACCTCGCCCCGGAGCGTATGCCCCTGAAGTTGTTGCGCCCGCCGCGACAGCGTCACCCAGGCCGTCCCCGCGGGCGAGCCCTCCGGCGCCTCGATCAAGAGCGGCGGGTCGCCCGGGTCGAAGCCGCCGGCCTGGGTGACGCCCCCGACCGGGTCGAAGACCAGGAGCCGGCCGTCGTTGGTCGTCGCCGCCGAGAACCCCTCGGTCCCGATGGCGATCTCCTCGATCGCCGTCGGCAACTCGCGCTTCCAGACCCAGCGGCCCGCGGCGGTCGCGCGGCCGATCCGGTCGCGCTCCTGGACGATCGCCAGGCCGAACGAGTCGGGCTTGATCGCCAGGTGGGACAGCTCCACCAGCATCAGCTCCAACCGCCTTCGCTCGCCTCGCCGAAGGTCGCAAAGCGCGATCTGGCGGTCGGTGGCCGCGGCCAGCCATCCCGGCGCGACCCGGAGAATCCGGCCGACGCCGCTCGTCTCCGGCCCTCGCCCCAGCGAGCGGCCGTCGACGCCGAAGAGTTCCAGCCGGTTCGGACTGGAGAAGACGGCGACGCAAGGCGGGTCGTCGCAAACGGTCAGCACCGCCGTCTCGGCCCGATCCTCGGTTTGCACCGCCTGGACGGTCCAGTCGGGCTCGCGCACCGTCCCCGCGGCCGCGCCCCCGCGGGATCGCGCGCCTCCCCCGACGGCGACGGTCGTTCGCGACGGCCCCGACGACCCCCGGCGGCCGGGGTCGGGACCGAAGAAGTCCAGCCGGGTGATCTCGCCGGTGGCTCGGCCGTGGATCGCGAAGCGGCCCAGCGGGTCGACCTCCAACCCGATCGGCGGCCGGTCCAGCCGGGTCCGCCAGCGAACGTTGCCGGCGGCGTTCATCACGGCGATCTCGCCCTCCAGGGTCGCCGCGACGATGGTGCGGCCGGGGAAGTCCGGCACCGCGTGCGACACCGTCCCCCCCAGGTGGTACGAACCCTCGTCGCGGCCCCTCAGGTCGAACCGTTGCACGCCGTGGGTGAAGCAACTGGCCAGGACCATCGAACCGTCGCCGCTACACGTCAGACGGCCGACGTTGGACATCAGCCGGTCGTGCCAGACGACCTCCGGCTCCAGCCTCCCCGGCGACCGCGACGCGAGCAGCTCCACCCCCGCCAGCATCCCGAACGTCGCCGCGCCCATGGCGAACGGCCGGTCGGGGACGAAGCAGAGGTGGGCGATCGGCTGGATCGTCTCGATCCGTCCCGCGGCCAGGCCGTTGCGATTGACCAGTTGCACCGCCCCCAGCCCGCTCCCCACCGCGACGTAACGGCCGTGGGGGTCGATGGCGACGAACGACGGATCCGGCGGCGCGGCGCGCTCGGCCTGGACCTCCAGATCGCCGCTGAGCAAGAGCAGGCCGGCCTCGTCGTGGTCGCAGAGGACCGCGGCCAGAAGGCCGTCGTCGCTGATCGCCGCGGCCAGGATCCGGCTGGGCGAGCGGGCCGAGGAGACCATCTCGCCGTGGGCGTTCAGGAGGTAAAGCTGCTCCCCCTCGTCCCAGGCGAGGATCCGCGCGGCCTCGCGCGCGAACGTCAGCCCCTTCAGGGGGGACTCGGTCACGACCGTCCAGGACTCCCCGGGCTCCATCCGCGCGCCGCCGCGACCGCTCATCTCGGACATGAAGACCGTCTCGACCTCGCCGATGGATCCGCCGCTCGTCGAACTCCGCCGTCGATGGTCGCCTCCCCCGGCCGCGAAGGCAAGCCCCCGCCGCGACGGCCGGCGTTGACAGGGGCCGAAAGCGGGGTAAAACGACGCGATCGGGAGAATCCGACGCGAGAGGCGGCTGCGGCGATCCATCGCCTTCTCCCCTTGAGGGAGCAGGTGGCCCGAAGGGCCGGATGAGGGGTCGACCGGCGTCGCGTTCCGGCGTAAACCTCGGGATGACAAGAATTTCAAATCCGATGGCTTCCGGTCTCGCCCACCCCTCATCCGGCCTTCGGCCACCTTCTCCCTCAAGGGGAGAAGGCCGCGCGTCGTCGGCTCGCGACCAAACGAAAGGTCCAGGGCCTCGCATGCGCGCCGACCGCCTCACCCGCCCTCGCCGCCAACGCCTCGCCCGCGTGTTGATTTTGGCGGCGTGGTGGGGGGCGGTCGGCTATTTCGTCCGCGAGGTCGTCCGGACGCGGGACGCCAACGGCGAACACCTGGTCGCGACGCTCGTCCTGGCCTACCTCGGGGTCTGGTGTCCGGTCCTGGCCCTGGCGCGGTGGAGGCCGGCCGGAAAGCTGGCGCGGTTCGCCGCGTGTACCGCGTCGATCGCCGCGGCCTTCGCGGTCGTCGAGATCCCCGCGGCGCTGGGGCGGATCGACTACCGCGAGGTCTTCCACACCCCCACGCCCCCCTGGAAGCGCTCCGGCAACCTCCCCGACCCCGATCTGCTCTTCGAGCGCAAACCGAACCAACGGCTGACGTTCCGATTCCAGGGCTCGGACCTGCACGGGCTCCGCGACGCCCCCGCGACCACTTATACTTGCGACGTCGCCATGGACGACCGGGGCTTCCGCAACCCTCCCGGACTGGACGCCGCCGAGGTCGTCTTGATCGGCGATTCGTTCGTCGAGGGCCTGCAAGTGACCGATGACGAGTTGGTCTCGGCCCGGCTGGCGGAGCGGATCGGCGCTCCGGTGGCGAACCTCGGCCGCACCGGCTACGGGCCGCAACAGGAACTCGCCGTCTTGAAGCGCCACGCCGCGGGCTTCGGTCCCCGCGCGTGCGTCTGGTTCTTCTACGAGGGGAACGACCTGCAAGACCTGGAAGGCTACGACTCTCAACGCGAGCGCGTGCGGGCGCTTCGGCCGGAGTCGTTCAAGCGGGCGTGGCGAGCCCGGTCGTTCGTCCGCAACGCGGCCGGCTGGCTGATGCGGCCGGGAAGCCGCGACGGCGTACCGGCGCGCGAGCGGGCCGGCCTCCTCGATGACGGGACGGCCGTCTATTTCTCCTGCGGGGTCCACGAGGGAAGCCCGGAAGCCGTCGCCGACCGCGCGCGGCCGGAAACCGCGGCGAAGCTCCGCGGCGTCTTCCAGGAGGCCGCCGACGTCTGCCGAAAGCGCGGGACGGACTTGATCGTCGCGTTCGTCCCGGCCAAATTCCGCGTCTACCACGACCTCTGCCGGTTCGACGCCTCCTCCTCCCACCCTTCCTGGCCGGTCGACGACCTTCCCGGGTTCGTGGGAGTCGCGGCCCGAGCCGCCGGGGCCGACTACCTGGACCTGACCCCCGCGCTTCGGTCGGCGGCGGAGGCCGGTCCCCTGGTCTACCTCGCCGACGACACCCACTGGTCGCCCGCGGGACACCGCGCCGCCGCCGCCGCGATCGCCGAGCGGATCAGGCGGGATTCAGACATCAACGTCCTTCCCCCCTCGCGGGGGAAGGTGGCCCGAAGGGCCGGATGAGGGGGGCGAGC
>ERZ778018.829-NODE-829-length-36294-cov-5.316261_pt1 | contig 36294 bp, 27 predicted proteins | sample MGYA00375748_ERZ778018 | MGnify/ENA primary metagenome ERZ778018 (study PRJEB29350, sample SAMN05509839) | bioreactor metagenome | biome: bioreactor; material: wastewater | place: South Africa: University of Cape Town | collected 2014-04-22 ... | reverse complement strand
TCATCACCGCGATTCCCATGCTGACTCCCGGATCTGCGTAGTATTTCCCGTCGTAGTGGGCCAACCAGATGACCAAGGCAGAGATAATGACGCCTACATTGTTAATGGCATCGCCAATAACGTGAAGAAGCACCCCTAACATGCCAAGATCATACCCGGCCGTTTTCCGTGGATTCGCTTGGTGTCGATGCTCGTGGTGAGGAGTAACAGGCTGCCCCAATATCAGAGTTATATACTATAATTTCAAGGATCTCAAGAATTACTCACCATATCTACACCAAGTGAAGCTTCTGCTCTATCCTCACGGCCTTCGTTTGTCGTGGACTCTCCGTCGTGCGTGTGGTCCTTTTCGTGGTCATGGTCATGGTCATGCTCTTCAGGAATTTAGGATATTAGATAAGGCCATTCAAAGCAACGGGATCAGCCAACCGTGTAAAAATGTGGCGCTTATGATGTTGAGCGCTAGGCCAACGCATCCGATGATGAGGATGAGCTTTGGTTTCTCGACGCCTAAGACGAATGTGAGTAAGGGGTTCGGGCGTCGCAAAGGACCAATTCCCATACGCTGGAGAGATACAAATCTTTCGATGGACTGTAAGAAGATGCTGACCCCTAACGCGAGGAGAAAGACGCCGTTGAAAAATGCCCCCAGTAGTTGTGCTCGTTGCCAACCAAAGGATAGTTGTTTAGGGGACTCATCCCGTGCCGATATCTATTTATCGTAAGTGACTTCCGAAACTGGATCCGTAGTTTTCTCACCTTGACAGCAGCATATGCCACAATAAAGCCGACGAGGTCATTCAGCTAGAGTTGTCAGGGCGGTGTTTGTCTCAGGGTGGATTGCAGACTCACGTAATGGAATGCATCGGCAACAAGCGCGAGGGAGCGTGTGTAAAATCCAACTGTATAGCGAGCAAGAGTTTAACATTAATCTCGATGAATTGAAGTCAAGAACCAGGCTACGTACCACCAATCTCAGCGATAAAAAAGGAGAACGAGATGCAAATAACAAGCAGAAGCCGACGCTCACGGTTCAGCTTTGCTTCGGTCGTCATGATTGCGTGATTTCACAGCTGACTAGGAGTAGCGGAATAAGAGAGTTGGAGAAAAGAAGTGGGAGGAATTTCAACCCGTCCGCCTGCTGGGAAGCAAGCGGGGCTAAATTTCACGCACGTGATGTTCACTCCCCTCGCCTTTTAGAGCGAGGCAGACCAATTATCGCATCTGCCCTTAGAAGCAACCAAAGCCTGGTCCGGCCATGGCCCACCAACGAGCTAGCTAGGCAACATTGATTTAATTTATTCTTTTTTTGTTTCCAGCGGCGCGCCCCTCGGTATCAGTCTGGTCTTCGTGTCGTGTGATGGCGCCCTTGGTAACAATATTTTTCGAGTCAATACGCAGGCACTAGACATGCAGTTCGAATGGACACGTCCAACGAAACAAGACGGACTGCGTAGTTGTGTATCGGTTTAGCCAACTTCTCGCAGAAATGAGGCACGAAAGGGGAATAGACTTTTTGGAAAAGCCTTCTCAAACTCAAAGATGCTGACCCGGTCTGTTTGGGAAAAAGTTGCGGTAGGGTATCACGAAGTTAATGGGCCAGTATGGTTCAACTGGTGCCGATCCAACGAAACGCGCAATTAATGCTAGTGGGGCCCACATAATGCACATGCGAGGCAGGGGAGAAAAAATAATGGATGCAGGCAGTGACCGCTAACGCGGACGAAACGGTTTGACTCCTCATGCAGCCAACACCTGGAGTCCACGAGAGGTCCAAGAAGGTTGGTGAGTAAATTGTATCCGTGGCTGGTACATTAAGAAACCAAGAGGCGCAATCTTGTCCGGCGTTTCAAGCGCATGATTGAGGGAGGGAGGGCATAGATCGATATTGCGTTCATGTCTTATAAAATCAAGGCAAAACCAGGTAGTGAGATCAAGTGACAGAGGATGTAGGATGTATCGAATAATATCTCGATTTAATGAGTGAGTTTTGAAGTATTCAGACGATGGACATTGAAAGTGACAGAGGAATTGTCGTGTTGATAAGGTGTGGGTGCTCGCGATTAATAAGTGTACTAAGTCTGGGTACCTTGGTGGTTAGGGCCAGGAATTTCTGATTTTTGTGGGTGGGAGGAGAGTGGGGTTGTTGCTGCGCAAAAGTTTTAAACCTTGCAGTAAGCCGGGAGAGTGTAGGCTCCGGTTTACGGGAGTCTCCTGGTGGGAGGCCATTTTTCATGCTAGACTGAAACAGCGTGCAGCGAGCAAAAATTGTTCAAGCCATCACTAGTAGTTAGCGAAACGAACTAATGGAGTTGTTGGAGCAGTCTAGAAAGAGACCTAGGCGAAAATTGTACCCGTGTAACCCTGAAGACCGCCAAGAAAGTACCCAGCTGGGTATACCCACTGGGTACTTTGCCAAGACTAACGCCAACTTGGTGTTCTGCTGATTGGCTCATCGGCTCCTTGACCGAGCGCACCAATTGTTAGAACCTACACTGGTCATGACAAGCAAGCTAAGGTTGAGTCAAGCCTAGGCTATAATTATCAAGCTGAGGTGAGTCAAACCTCTGCTACAATCAAGCTTGGGTTTACTCAAGTGATTCGCGATATCCATTACAGCTTACAGGGATTATATGGATCACGTGAAGATAAGAAGGAAAGTCCATAGATAAGGATTCGGCACCTAGATCACGACGGGATTTCATTACCGAGGCGGTGTCAGTGCCACCTTATTTGTTCAATAAGTGTAATATTTAATGTCTGGATCTTTGCTAGGGAAATTTGCCGCAAATTCCAAACCAATCATGAACGGGAGCTATAAATAGTTGTATAAATACTTCAACAGTAAGAATGAAGCTGAGATAAGGATCTGCGAACCCCTTCGCATGGTCCCCTCTGCGACTGATTCCACCGAAAAGTCGTGATTGTTAACGAGTACGCCCCATCGAATAGGACATGTGGAGAACGGAACGGATTGAGTTGAGGCTTCCTTGGAGGAGTCTTCTCTGATACTGAAGCAGACTATCGATAACGACAGAATTGCAGCATTCTGCGATTGCGATTCGAACTTGTCTTCAAAACGACGATTCCAGTCGGACATCAAGGAGAGTTTGTGGAACTTCAGCCGTTGTCACTCGTGCAATGATGGTGCTCTGTGCCTAGATCTTCGACCAGCGCAGAAGCACCGCAGCAGCAATGACTGGCAACACACTCACCAACTCTCCCAGTCCCGCAAACTCTGGAGGAATTCTCGCATTGACAAAAGCACCCGCAGCGAGAAGGACTGCAAAGGTGTTGTACACGAAGCTCCATGTAAAGTTGAACTTGATGCGGTTGACAGATTTCCGACTGGCGTTCATCATGGTGGGGATGCCAGCCAGAGAAGGCCGCATGAGAACCACATCCGCGGCGGATTGCGCGACATCCGTGCCTTCGTTCATGTGAACGCCGATCGTAGCCTGCGCGAGAGCAACGGCATCGTTCGTGCCGTCACCGCAGAAAACAACAACCGGTTTCTTGCGATCTGTGCCAGTACCGAGGAGCGTCTGGATGTAGCCCTTCTTGTCGGCGGGCGAGCTTCGAGAACGCACATTGTCGCCAGGAATGCTAAGCTTGGACGCCAAAGTCTGAACAGCTCCGTCATCGTCGCCAGAAACCACATGTACCGAGACGCCACGCTTCTGCAAGGTCTCAATCGTCTCCGCAGCGTCAGGTCGAAGCTCATCTTCAAGACCATAGACCGCCTGTAACGCATTGTCGATAGTAAAGCAGAAGACAGTGTACCCTTGAGCAAGCATTGGTTGAACAAGTTCATGTTCCGATAAATTCAGCCAGCGAGAATTGCCTGCTCGAAGTCTCCGGCCACCCAAGGTGGTTTCAACACCTTTACCAGTAAGGCTCTTGGGCTCAGGAACAGTCGAAGCCATAACTCCAGCATCCTTGAGGTGAGCAGCCACAGAAACCGAGACTGGGTGTCGACTGTTTTCGATGAGGCCTAGAAGAAGCGGGAGCTTGTCCACGTTGTCGCAGTCTTTCGTGACGACAGAAAGCTTTCCCCGAGTCAAGGTCCCAGTCTTGTCAAACACGACGTGAGACGTCTTATGAGCCACTTCAATAGCATCTGCTGACTTGAAGATGATACCTCTTTCCGCCGCGACTCCGCTGGCAATCACAATGACCATAGGAACAGCCAGTCCAATGGCGCAGGGGCAAGAGACGATGAGGACAGTAATGGCGTAGGTGATGGCCTGAATTGTAGCTTCGGATCCATCATATCCACGAATAGTCATGCCTACTGCAACCCAGATAACGAACGTGATGATTGTCAATGCCAGCACAACCGGGACGAAGTAGGATGCTACCCGGTCTGCGAGATCCTGCAGCTTGGGTTTCGACAGTTTGGCCTCATCGACCATCGCAGCAATGGCATTGATGGTGTTATCGCTAGGCAAACGGTTCAGTCGAACAGTCATAACTCCAGGTCCATTGATAGACCCAGCAATCACCACAGACTTAGGATATTTCTCCACCGGTCTAGATTCACCAGTGAGCATAGACTCGTCAACCTCAGACGACCCTTTGATGACAGTGCCGTCGGTGGGGATTCTGGTGTCAGGGAGAACTTTGAAGGTGTCGCCATATTGAAGAAGTCGGGCGTCAATCTCACGTTTCGTTCCGCTCTTTTGGTCGACAATGATAGCTGTCGATGCCTGAAGTGACCGGATAGAAATGGATTCAACAGCTCTCTGACGAGCGAGAGCGGCAACCCATCGACCAACCATGATCAAGGTGACCAAGAGAGTGCTCGTTGCAAAGAATTGACCAGTCGAAAGGGGCTGCTCTGCAATGAGGTACCCAAAGGAGACCACCGAGAAGATGTAGGCAGCACTGGTGCTCAAGACGATCAAGAGGTCCATCTCGATAACCCTTGAGAAAATGAGAGCCTTTAGGGCCTTGGGATAGAAAGGCCCTGCTATGACAACTTGAACAATCGTGGCCAAGGTGAGTGAAGCCGAGGAATATGCCACCTCCCTCTTAGGAAGCGAAGCCCATGCCATGACCAGGACCGGAATCGTCAAGACAGCCGAGAGAAGCGTCATGTATCCGACATGACGAACGTGCTTGCTGCCAGCCTCCAGCGAGGGGTCACCGCGTGGAGGAGCAAGTTCAATTGGCGGACCCCAAATCTTCTCGGTGAGGTCTCGAGCTCCCACAATCTTCGGATCAAACGCAACTCGCACGGTCTGCTTGTCCACGAGTGCCATATCAAGAACTCCGTCCGGCCACGTCTGACTAATGAATTTCGAGGGCTCATCAGGGACTATAAGATCTAGGCTAGATCCCTGGTTCTGGACTCTTTCGCACTTAAATCCAGTGGTTCGCTCCAGATGTTTCATGACTTCCTCCACTGAGCCAAGGCGTAGATCAATGTTGAATTCGGCTCGTGAGAGAACCAGACTGGTTTTCAGGTCTTTGACGGCAGGGACAGTAACAAGGATTCGGTTGAGCTTTGTCTCGCAACCAGTACAAGTCATACCAGAAATGCTGAGAACAACATGTTCCTTGCCGGTACCCTGATTCTCTACGTCGGTGATGGCCTGAATCGAGGCTTTTTCAATCTCTAAACCAGGATCGGGCACGGCAGAGGAGCAGAAAGCATCGGTGCAAGAGCCTTGAGGGCTGGCCGGCTGCTTTTCTGTGCAACGAGAACCCGCGCAACTAGTCATTGGAGTCTTCACGATATCCTGCTTTGGTGGCTTGCAGCAAGAGCCAGAGGAGGCGGCATTGGGAAGCTCTTTAGTGATCATGTTCTTAGCTGTTCCACAAAAAGACCCTGCACACCCACTAGTTGGACGTTCAGCAACGTGCTTGACCTTCGAACAGCACGGGTCCGCATCAATGCTCTTGGTGTCATTGTCTTTCGCACGCTGGTCTCTGGGACAGCAAGATCCGGGGCAGCCGACCTTGGGAGGGGATTCTTCGACACGGGGAGTCTCCGAGCAGCAAGAATCAAAGCGTCCAGTTTGGGCAGCAGGCTGCATCGCGGGCTTTTCAAGGGAGTAGCAAGACTTGGCACAGTTATCCTTGACGAATGGAGCCGTGGCGGGCGTGTCTTCAGAGCAGCACGGCTTCGAGCACTTGCTTTTGACAGGAGGCTCTTTGGCGGGCTTGTCCTTCGAACAAAAAGAGACAACGCAGGCATCCGCGGACGCCTTCTTGACAGACCTGGTGCTTTCACGAGAGCCCCTTCGCAGGCGAAGACGGTTCTGCGCGGCCTGGTCCTTGGTGACGAAGCCGCTGCTGCTGTCGGAATCCAGTGAAGTGCGAAGGGAGCGAGCAGATGACTTCTTAGAGCACTGCTTCCCGTCCAGTGACTGTCGCTCGCGAATTTCACAGCAGGTTTCCTGGCCAAGAGCAATGAGAGCGCGGCAGATACATCCCAGGGCTTGTAGAGTAGCGCCATAACGGTCGAGGGCAGAGAGACGATGTTGGCTGCAAGCCTTGCGGTCGGTAGCTCCACTGCATGCTAAAGGGAGTTAGAAATCTTTGAATACCATTCTCAAAGAGCTAATACTCACTGTTTGGCTGACTGTTTGGGCCGGGGGCAGCCGCAGTACTCATCTCGCATTCCCGCATAGCCAAGCGGTCAAGGCAAGACGTGTCGCAGCATGGGCCGACTTTGCCACGGCAGCAGTCAGGCGCGTCGGTATCATTCTCGGTTTTGTTGTCCGCGCATTTGCCAGGAGAGTAGCAATCATCCGGTTTCTCCTGGGTGGGCTCTCCCTGACCTGGGGCCGTGGTATCGAGAGGCTCAGCGTCGTCGCCATCACAGCAAGAATCCTGGCAACTGCTCGTCTCCTCAGTTGGAGCCGCGATTGGCGTAATATCAGGCTCAGGGACTGGAGCCGGTGGGCCGCAACAGTCGCATCCCATTGTTAAAGTGGTCTTTTGCTTTCAGTCCAATTTGTGTGAGTTTGAGGAGGTGTTGAAGTTGAGTTTTTGGAAATCGAGTCAGCCTGTCGGTTTCGGATTAGTTGCACGCCAGCACGTGAATGGCTCGACTGCCCCTGGCCAATCGCATTCACAATGGCTACCTAGTGTTGGAAATTGACGATGCCAGCCTCCTTCAACTGTTTGTCTTTGGGCCATGGGCCAGATCGGCCACCTGTAAATCTTTTCATGCGCATTGACAAATCGAGTTTTTCGGATGCTGCTAGAAGTGGTATCGATGGTGATGCCGGCGTGCGCTCCGCACCAAATTATGTTTGGACCTAAGCGGAACAAAACACTATCGGAATGAAGCTCATTTCCACTTGTTCGATCCACTCGCCAGTTCTCGGCTTGCTATCGAAGTCAGTATGTTTAATAGAAGATAAAGGCGGATATGGCTCCTCTATCATGGCTGGAAAGACACCACAATCCTCGATATCGGCATACCCTTTTTCGCGATCTCTCTCGAATCCTGCTGAGCTTGACGCGCATATCTCTCCCTTTGATTGAAATCCAAAGAGGTTAATCGTACAGGGTTTGGTATCGTTTGACTTTGGGCAGTGGTTCGAGGGAAATGGACGAACGATTATGGCCTGTAGCACATGTACGATTAAGTCAAATGACCTTGGTCATGGGATTCAAAGCTAGAGCTAGTGGGCCCAGGCGGCTCATAGTCCGCGGCCGTACGGCCAACATGGACTACGGACCGCCAACTGGCGACTGAGACGGACTTTAAGCCACACCAGTCACAGATCCTAAGTTTGTGATTCTATAATGTCCAAAATCCTGTGCCAAACGTCCCCGATCGCGTTCTATTTCTGTGACATCTGAAGAATTATGAACGGCTTCCTATGTTTGATTTGAAGATATGTGGCTCAACTCGAGACGCTCCAACGAATGTGGGCGCTATCGTGATGAGGAAGACGTCTTAAGGCTTACAATAAGATAAGAAACTTTTACTATGATGTCGTATGGATCGTGTAGATTATTTTATGTGTGACGTCTTGAGTGCTCAATCACAGGGAAAGATTCATCGTTAGATAGTCATATAAATGCAAAAGACTTGGAAATGCTGGATTAAGAAGACTCTAATAAGAGGGTCGTCCTCTTGTGAGAATCTTCTTGTGAGGAGATCAGTCACGTAATCAAAGTCTTGGAACTAATTACCAAATAGGACGAGAAGGGCCATGTTAATTAGCCTCTGAGACAAAAGCGGCCTTGAGACCTCTCCACCAAGTCGTGAGGGCTCATATTTCGATACTTAGATCCCGCGTGGGCCTAGCGGCTTCCCCACGCTGGCGCCTCAGACTTCTGGAAATTCAGTTACGTAGTGGTGAAGTGAAGGCTTAGTGCCGCCAGCCCGTCCCACCAGGCATAGAAAACAGTAGCGTCAGTCTCACGGTCGCTAGATGCAGTTCGTGAGCGTATCTTCTCTTAGCTTGTGTTCTACGGGCCAAGACAAGTTGAAATCTACTGAAAGACTAGGGCGGTTCAGGCCGAGTGACTGGGAGGGCGGCCTAGCTTGGTTATTGTTGCGTGGGTCCCAGGGCCTAGGTCCCGAGAATATTCGGGCCCGCAGGATGCTCAGGGTCAGAGGCCTGTCAACATATGATACCCACAGAACATGTGCCTGAACCCGCATACATCTGCGTCGCACATCTTATTATATTCGCATGCCTTTTATTTTGCGACGGGATTTTTTTGGCGCATCAACTTTCTCTTTGAGGAGGAGTAATCAGATCGCGTAGAAATTATAGCAGCGCGAAAAAGGGAATTTTCAATTTTTAAATGCGCAAAAGACCACGATGTTCGAGAAAATCATGGCCGAATGCTGAGCTAATGGGTGGATACCGGCGCGTAGCTGAGATTGCCCCAGCGAAACTGTGGGGGGATTGACTGTGACATTACCGTCACCAATGGGGACGGTAGTTATCTCTATAGGTAGGAACCGATTGAAGTACTTAAATAGAGCAACTACTTTCCATAGCCTCTTATACCTGTTCGAGCATTCTTGCGAGGCGTTTTCGAACCAGTTTCTAGCGTGATTTCGTCCGGACTTAATATGAACCAATCGTACAGACGAAATGGCTGTTGCCTGGTAAGTGGGGCCATATGTGCATAGATAATTGGCCAATTTCGGGTCCCTTTGGACTTGATATCAACCAATCAGTTTAACCAGATGTTCCTGCGTTCGAGGATAATGAACATGCAAGAGCTATTAAAACAATACAGAGTACTTATTGTGCAGTTCACTCACGGATTACTAGTTAACTATAAGACAGCTTAACTAAGTGCCCCTCTTCCAGTTTACTATTCACTTATTTTAGCCCATGGTCAGAATAGAGTGATAACGTAGTACTTGATACTGTAAAATGAGCACCTGTGTATTTCCGCTTCCGGTTAGTTTTGCCTTTTTCGGTTTGGCGCCCTCATACGCCGTCCTGTAACACTGCCCCGTAAGCCCGACATATAAGACCTGACCTCTCGCCTTTCTGCCACTCTTCCTTTTCTCTCTTCTCTATCCTCCTCCCCCTCTGTCCTCTCTATTCTGCACTTGCCGTGCGCATGTGCCTCGTCACAGACACCCCCTTTTTGCCCCACCCACTCCTTGATTGGCGGTCGCAAATTGCGGCTGAGCCCAGGTTATCTCCGCCTCGACTTGCGGTTTTTGACTCGTCTCCTACTCGAGTGGCTCTTGAAAATGGTGGACCGTCACCGTCAACGTTCTCGTCGAGGACCATGGTGCCGAGTGACCCGGTACAGGTGATTCGTCTCCCCCAGAATGCCCATTCCAGCTCTACAGCTCCGGATCCACGAATGCCTTGATGCTCTCCGGCCTCCCACTTCTCTTTTGGATGACTTTCGTTCCGCCCGCTACAAGAGAATCCCTAGTCACGCCTGCGCCCTGCCTTTCTCCCGTCGCGAGCGACGAGGCCCGTTCTGCGCCGTTATCCCTGCTCTATGTCTTACGTGGCTGTGGTTGCCTTGCAGCTGTTGCTGTGTTCAGCAGCCATATGACCAATGGCAAAAATCCCTCACCGACGATCTTTTTGAGCCCGTCGGCTCATGGACGGAAATCAGACGACCTGGTTCTACAATTCTGTTTGTGCGCCACCGTCCGTTCGCCTGGAAACTTTCCGTGCCTGTCGGTGGATGTTGCTCAATCTCTAGGCCTTGATCCAGCTGACTCGAAGCCAGCGGTCGGCAAGCACCCTCTGACATTCAATTCCGAGCATTCAAGTTAACCTCGGCAACTCTGCGGTGGCGAATTATCGACCCTGCCATTTTCTGCGACACTGGTATGGAGCTGATACCGAAATCCTAGAATGTCGGTGGTGTTGGATCAGCATCTTGCTGTCGCCCGAGGTCGCGTAGCAGGCTCACGCCCGGCCTCCGGTCGGTTTCTCAAGCTCCTAGTCTTGAACCACCTGACGCGGAGCCGGTTGACCAGAGCCTCTAACATCTAATTCCGACGATCCTACCCAGCCTCGAGAAAGTCTGCGGCGGTAAAAATATCGACCCTGCAGTCCTCTGCGATAAAGGTTACACTGGTACGGGGCAGATCGGGGAATCAGAGAGTGTTGCTAGTGTTGGATCGGGCCAAGATCTTGCACTTGCACAAGGAGGTCGCTTATCGGGATCTCTCCCCCTCGCTAAGCCAAGGTGTGCAGGGTAGGGCGACCGGTTCTAATCGGAAGGAAAAGATAAAGATGACCGTCGTCTCTTGAGCGTCGGGCTCCAATACACTTGTATGGACACCTTACTCCGCCGGGGAATTCTCGTGTAAAATGCTCAATCACCTCTGACCAAGCAAGCTTTTGTTCGTCCCTAAGCTTCACCAAGGGGCGAGCTTCCTCCACGGACCATGGTAGGCCCTTTCTCGTGGAAGCTCGGCGCCTAAGTTTGGATGGTCACGGTCGTACGTCATTGCTGAATGTTATTGGCATGAGCCAGTTGTGTCAGGGGCTTTCATAGTAGCTTGTGCTTCACTTAACCATGGCACCAAGACCCTTCTGATTTGCGACATTTGGGATCGCAGTCCCTAGGTACTTCATGATATTAATGCCATTTGCACTGAAGACGTCGAACACCTCGTGTTTAGTTCGCCAAATACTTGCCAGCCTTCGTCAGGCTCTGTTAGTAGTACTAGCCCTTCGGGTGCTTACCCCCAGTTGAGCCACGATCGGCTTTTTTGTTTGATGCGTTTGTTCCATCTCCTTTGGTCATGTGACACTTGCCCTCCTTTTAGACCTTCAAGCTGCAAACATCCTTATAGCACCTCCAACATGTTGACGCACCTTTGGAAATGTTACTCAGCTGTTCATGCAGCTCTGGCGTACTTCCTCTATGGTGCATTAGTGCCTCCCTTCATCAGAAATTTCTTCTCCACACGCGAAAGCCCTGACGATCTTGAAGGGTGCGGACGCCTCCAATCCAAAAATGATTCTCCAACCATCGCGAAGGACAACTCTTCGGGATCAGCCAAAGAAGACCAAGTTGTTCTACCTGGCGAAATAGCAGACCCAGTTTTCTATGAACCTCCTTTCAATGAAACCTTGAGCCAAGGGTCGACCTCACTGATTGCACGAGTGAAACCAGGCATTGTTGTCAAATGCCCCCGGTATTCGTGGTGGCATTCCGAAGCGGCAGAGAACCACCCCACAGATCTGTATACGAGGATAACAGGATAAGAAATGGGAATGAACTGACCAGGGTAACGAACATATAAGGAGCAATTTCCTCAGGCCTTCATCGAACTCTGAATTTATCATTAGCATTCCAATCTTTGGTCTACCTCATACCAGCTTCCCATACTCTACCAACATTTCTCAGTCGTTCAACCGCAGGCTTATGCGCAATGAACTCCATTAATGGAGGCGGTTCTTACGACAACCCTTCTCCTCAGATATCTCTTATTGATGTATTCTTCCCTGGTCTCAATCTGGCTTTTACCCCCGCACAGCAGCTCCTTGCCGGCAACCTGGACAGCTACACTCGACTTCTTTGTACCTTGGGAGTGTTTGTCCTCTTCACCCGGTATGCAGTCCGCTATGTTTGGGAGCTAGTGAGAAGCTACTTCAGTTAGTAATTCTCCCCTTGTGATGGGATGAGTCTGACAATCGCTAGCTTCGACAATTCATGTCTCATATTATGACGAAGCGTACGACATGTTGGTCGATTGGATAGCTCACCAACCATTTGTCCGCAATGCGCACTCATTAATCGCTCGTGTGAGATCTCCACAGCGAACAAGCATCCAAAATCAAGCAAAGAAAAAGCCTTTAACTTTTTCTCCTTGGTATGGGTCTTTTCCTTTCTGGTATAAGGGACATCTGCTCATTCTTCACTGCGCGGTCAAGGAACATCGAGAAGATATCTACATCTCCTCTATTGGCCTTTACCCAAATATTCTCAAAGAGCTCGTTGAAGAGTGTCGAAAGAAATATCTCAATGATATTCATGAAAAGGTCTCTGTCTTTGAACACCACGAAGGGGAATGGAAGAAGGCTCGATTGAGACCAATTCGACCTATCTCTACCGTCATCATGGACGAGCAGGCAAAGAATGACCTTTTAAGAGATGTGGAAGAGTTTCTGGATGAACCCACGCAGAGGTGGTACGCCACACGCGGTATTCCCTATCGACGAGGCTACCTCCTATTTGGACCTCCTGGGATTGGTAAATCCAGTTTCAGCCTCTCGATCGCAGGGCAATTTGACCTAGATATCTATACCCTTCAATTATCAGGTATTTCTGACAGCAAATTGACGAAGCTATTTGCTGAGCTTCCGCCGCACTGTGACATTCTCCTAGAGGGCGTGGACGCCGCTGGGATGGTGCGCAGGGCCGACACCGACGCAGACCAAGAGAACAAATCAAGCTCTGGAGTCACCCTATCCGGCCTCCTTAATGTTCTTGATGGTGTGTCATCCCAAGAAGGTCGAGTGCTCGTTATGACGACAAATCACATAGAACATCTGGACAAAGCACTTATTCGGCCTGGCCGCATTGACAAGAAAGTGTATTTTAAGCTTGCCGATGAGAACATTTCCACTCAACTCTTTCACACTGTCTTCAAGCAGACGCCTGACCACAAGCAATCCAAGGAGGAATTTGATGATGAGACGATCGAGAGGCTTGCCAAGGACTTTGCTGCCAAGGTGCCCGAGCAAGTTTTCAGTCCGGCCGAAGTTTTGTCATTTCTGTTGGAGTGGAAGAACTCACCTTCTGATGCTGTTATTGGCGTGGAGGACTGGGTGGCGCAAGCAAAGGAGGCAGGGAGCCAACTGAAGAGAGAGGGTTCTTGGATACAGGACGGATGATAGTGGCAGATGGGGCTTATTGATTTCCAGGTATTGCAGTAACAAGGGTCGGGACCACAGCCTACTCAACATACATCCCTCTACTCCGATGATCAATGCTATTATTTGTTATCTTTCAAACATTATATTTGAGACTGGTTCCGATTCGTTAAGTGAACGCCCGTTTATTCTGTAGGAGAGTGCTGGCGATTAAACGTCAACAGATCGCCTCTTCTCCGTCCAGTTCCTCCGTCTACATATAGCCTCGAACAAAAGGATAATCAGGCATTTGCGTCGGGTCTCCTTGGCTATCGATGTACGACCGACAACATCACAGATCGCCTCTTCTCCATCCGGTTCCTCCCCCTCCATATGGCCTCGAACAGAAGGATAGCTAGACCTTTATCGGTCCCGAGTCTCCTAAGCTATCGATGTACGACCGGACTACGGGACATGGAGCTGTACGAGGTGATCTGTCACGATACGAGATATATAGTAGCTTGGTGTTTAGTCGTCGACCAAACATTGTGCCTTTTTTGCCAGTTGACGTAATGGTTGAAACCAAGCCCTTCCGTTTCGTTACATGGTCAACTATCAGGACTATGAAACACTCGACAAAATCTGCCGTCGCATGGTGGCAGCGATCATTACGCAAGCGGTTCACTACATGATTAACGGGGGCGACGAGTATGGCGCTATATGTACTGGCGAAGCATTTATATTCCTTCGCGTGCCCTTGGATGACCTTTCCACGGTGTTGTATTATCTGTCCGTGCCGAAAGAGGATGTTGGCGAAACTACGGGTTGGGCCGGCGATCTGAATCATGATAATCGATTACATTTGACTTCACTGGGTCAGATGTTGGCCTTCACCCTGCGAGTGTTGCGAACGCCACCACTAGATCATGGGTGGAGAAACTGGGCGATAAGACGCCTGAAGATATGGGAAATGGTATACGATGAGCTTCTCGATGAAGTCGCGGAGAAAGATGTTGCCAGCTCGGAATATAAGCCGCCGCAGAATCGGATCGAATACAGTCGAGCGTCTCCTGTGAAGACCCGATCGAGGTCTGCGAAAAGTCCGAAGTAGATCGGTTTGACCTGGTAGGAGGTGTAGCAGCCATATCCAAGCAGCCGCGTCGAATAACTAGACTCGAAATGTCACTATTAAGTTCGACTGAGGTTTTGAATAAAAAAAATTAGACCAAGGAAGCATCGGCCTAATAGTCGTATGTTCATAGACAATAAGTAACTTTCAGGGATCAAAAACTACAAACGGGAAGAAACGCAATGGCGACTTGGAAAAGACTGCGAGCGAGTACCTGCCCTCGTCGTCTCCAGTCGGATCTCCCGTTGCTGAGGGCCATCGAGTTCTCACCCGATCCCAGGCTGGCTGTGCATCTTCCGATGTCGTTCGCCGTGAAGATTCTTCTGACTCGGACGCAGACCCTACTACATCTAGGGGACGGAAGCGGGGTTTCAGCGAGATCACATCGTCACCCCCCACTCAACGATCGACATCAAGAGCCCAAACGAACACTCAAAGAACTCGAAGCGGCCAATCTCGTCTACATAACAATGAATTCTGCACGCAGCGGTGCCTCCCGGGTCTGCTCCAGGGTGGTACATTGGATGCTCGCTGCCCCAATGTGGAGCTCCACCAGTCCAGGAGACATCGCGACGAACACCCCGTCAGCGTAGAAGAGTTAGTACAGATGGTCAAGCAGCCGCTGGATAAGGACTTAGACCGTGACTGCACTCCGATGGGGGGGTGTGGGTCGTACGGGGCGCCATTCAAGGTCACCTCCCCCACGTACGGTTATACGGTGGTTGGCAAAGGAACGACGTCGCGACTTTGGGAGGAGGTGTCGCGCGGGGCAGAGATCTATCGTATTCTTTAGAGCGTGCAGGGGTCGGCGGTTCCGGTCTTTCTCGGAGCGATCGACATGGCTCAGATTTACTTTTTGCATGGTGCTAGAGAGATTCGCCACATGGTTCTTATGGGTTGGGCCGGCCAGAGTGTCGGCCATCTGCAGCACGATAAGACCATCTAACGCGCGATTTCACGCTCTAAGAGGAAAATTCGCTCACTTGGCGTCTTTCACCAGGATCTCCGGCCAGAGAATATTCTGTGGAATGCGGAGCTGAAACGGGCCCTGATCATCGACTTCCATCGATGCACACTGGATCAGCGGCTGATGCATAGGCGACCTGGGTCTATAAAGAGACCATCGTGCGGGACCGAAGAACAGGAGTTGAAACGGGTATGTGTGGTGTGAATTACAACTACATGCTGGAAGGACTAGGTTGTGCATTGCCAGCAGTTAGAAAACCGTTCCATAAACGCTAGATCCCAAAACACTTGCCAAGAGGGAACACATGACAAGGTAACCAACCCGGGAATGCTTAGGTTTCACGGTCGGACCTTGTTTCTTCCGGCCTTGTGATCCGCCACATATACCATGTATAGCGCATGGGCGCAGCATTAATAACACTGCACTAGGCTCCGTAGATGGTCGCGTCTGTACCTAGTGTCATGATGTCAAACAGGTCCAAACGGGATTCAGTGCCGAGGCTGTGTTACTATTCAAAGAACTTGCCCATTGTAAATTACAATAAACCGCTAACTAGCCATTCATTGGATAGGTAAACCAGGACAAAGCGAACGGAAGCTGCAGCAGCCAAAGTACAAGGGATTTTCCTCTCTCTAGACCTACTGTCCCCTGCTTCCATCTCGCAAGAACCCTACCTACCTATAGCACCATCTACGGACTCCGTCATGTTCCTCTTCCTGAGACTAGGGAACCTCCTTCCGGGCCAGTTACACCCAAGCGAAGCCTCCTTCCACGCTTATCCATATACGCCACCCATCTCTTCCCCGTCTCCTACTAAACCGCCGATATACTAGCACGCATCGGTCTCCAGCTTCAGCACTCCAGTGGATCCGCGATCCAAAATCTTGTCCTTCTCCTTGCTCACCCTACGGTGAGAGGAACCAACCAATCAGCTTGAATATTTCCCATCTATAGAAGGAGAATATTGCCAGCGTTATGCTGACTATTAAAACACAGGACACAAGCTATGGTGACTCTCTTCATACTTAGACATCACAATGGTTAGCTAAATCAGCATACGATACATTCCTCGAAACTATTCGGTAGATATACCAAGTGATACTTTAATAGAAGCTTCTCGCAAGTTCTTGACTTTGCTTGACTAAATATGCAGTTCGGCACAGTACACAACTTACGTACATACCATAGAGTTTTACGAATCCAAATGTCTGTTAAGCTTGGAGCTAGTTCCACTTCAAAATTGATGCACAGGATAAAGTCACAGGATAAGTATACGGAGGTCATCCATCATTCCAATGTCTATGCTGCCTGGTGGCTTTCAGTCGTTTCTCCAGGCCCCATACCCTAGACAGTTTGCGTGTGCTAAACTCTTCCCCAAAATCCTGCGGGTCTTTTGACTGGCCTCGGGTAGTGCTTATCCTAGTATTGTTAGCATCGACGCGGATCACCGGTACGGAGCACACACCAATTCTTGCTGTGCCCTTGCGACAAGTTTCTCCTGGCGAGGAGGTGCACGCGTGTTCGGACATCATATACGGGCGGATTCTGGTTTTCCAGAACTTTGCTTGCCATGGCCGGGTGAGTTGGCCATGTGGCTTGGTAGCATCTAAACGAACGGCGGATATGACCAGGTTGCCGTCCGGATCGTGGATTAAATCAACCGAAACCGTGTCCGCCGTGACAGGTTTGCCCTGAAGATCTAGGAAAGCGATTTTCAGAAAGAGACACCGGTCGGGGACTGGGGTCACATCCAGCGCGAAGGTCAAAGGAACCTCCTCCAGGCTGATCTGGTCCGAATCTTGGTGTCGACGCGCATGGACGCGCATCGGCATGGATACAGGAAAGATGCGATAGTGCCCGTTGGCGAGTAGAGTCCCATGGTCGACGGAAAAGTCGACGGCCAGTTACAGTCAGCACGCTCTCGTCAGTGCGGTTGTTATGATCGGCATACCAGGAACGACTTGGAATGAGAGTGTTGAACATCATTATCCATCCATGGTAGATTGATCGGATGATGAGCCTCAATGGCCGGAATATAGGATGGACGGTCAGCGAGGGTGCGGGTGACGCCATGGCCGAGGAAGACGACAACTAGTAAGAGAGAGAACAGTAACATGATGTTGATGAGGATAGTGCAAGAGAGGGATACGTCTGGCGGGCATACAGTGGCATTCCATAAATCTGAGGCTGCCGTTTTACCGCCTTCCCTACCGCCTTTCCTACCGCCCGTACTAGGTAGACCGCGTTTTGGTACAGCTTCGCGTATAATCGTGGATTTTACGTGAACTACTACAAATTATGCTTATTATGGTAACTAAATAAGGGCTTCCCAATTCAACGCTTCCAAATCGAAGGATCCAAAGGATTCCTCTTCCTCCACCAACAACTCCCGGGAAGCCAGCCAATAAAGCCACTGCCAACTCCGACAAAAAGGACTCCAGGAAAGACGATTGAAAGATGGAACACCAAGGACGATAAAGAGTCTTCCTACTACGGGCCCTGCTCCCATGAGATTTAGAGGGTCCTTGGTAAGGTGGGTTCAGCCCCGCTTGCCTACTGAGGCGAGGATAAAGTGGGGACTCCATTGGCCGTTATTCGCCTGAGGAAGTGACGCCTATGCAGGATGGTTATACCGCAGTGGCCTCCCATTAGTGGTTCTTGGTAGGGCTGCGGGCCAGCCTGATGCAGTCGGTGAGCCTGAGGATGTTTTGATCAAGGTCTCTTGTGACTTCAAAAACACCTCTATCCTATGTTTGAATGTGGAGACAGTCGTCTAATAAAAGAGATAAATAGTCCTCTTGCTGCACAATTCCCCCCTATAAGACTAGCTTAGAGTCAAAAGCAGGATTTAGTAGATTTAGAGAGGGAGGGATACTAGGTACTTAGCTGCCCTAGCTACCGTTAGCTTTGTCCTGGCTCACTTATCGAAACAAAGCGGTGGATAAAACTCGAAAATATAGCTAAATAAATTTCCTGGGTTAAATAAGGTCACATGACATTAAAATGAGGATTAACTAGGTTAGACTATGAATCCGACTTCTACTCTTCCCCGCACTTTAATAATTTTTTTGGAAAGTAGGGTACCTGTTTAACCCTGAAGGCCAAGAAAGGGCCAGCTGGGTAGACCCATGGGGTCTACCCAGCTGGGTCCTTTGCCAAGACTAACGCAACTCGGTGTCTACTCTACCGACAGTATTATCTCACCGCCTCCTTAGCCGACCGCACCAATTGTTAGAACCTACATTTACTCACTTATTTTAGCCTATGGTCGGAATAGAGTAATACGGTAGTACTTGATACGGTCTGTATATGTGGGTCACTCGGGATGGACCGTCCGTATTTACGGGAAATCACGTTAGTTAACATAGGAAACGGCGTCTGGTTTTTATACCGTCACAGAGACTACATTATTTTAGAGGAAGCAATACAGCATTAACGTAGGCACCTGACTTTTTGCGGGGCAAATGACTACACCGGTACGTAATTATGACGATTAGGACCCTTACCTACATAACAATCAATACGTAACTTACAGAAAAAGCATGAAAGTTTAACAAAGTCAGAAAAAAGCGCGAGAGAATTCATTGAACCGATAGGAGGCCAGAAATGCCAAGTACGCACAAATCCCTCAACTATTGAAAGAGTATAATAGCGATCCTGCAACCAAAGGCATTAGATCATACTGGGAATGCCAAGCCGCCTCGCGTTTACACGATTTGTACTTGTCCGTCTATTTGCTGCCATGGACTTTTCGTCGTAACGTCTGATAAAGCAATCTCACCACAGCAATGCCATCATTCTACTCTTGGCTCCTAGATTCCCAACTTCCTTGTTATCCGCCAATTTATACAGAATTCCTGGTCTGCCCCAACTCTCCTTGGTGTAGTTAAAATATAGTGCTAATGATGGACAGATCACCGTGATTACCCTCGTGCTATGTAGCTCGTCTATCATTTTCGGGCTTCACTGCCTTCTGTACGGCCGTTTTGAACCTACAGAAAGCGAAGAGCTATATGCAAGACTTGCCCCGGCTACTCTGGAGTCCATTATGACAGTAATCATCCTCGACATAGACGTCGACATGGAATTTCTATGGTTGTTTACCGCACTACTAGCGGGAAGGATGTGGATCTGGATAGGGGAATGGAGGGTCGAGTCGCTCTATCAAGCGCGGACTCCACGAATGCGCACCTATTTCTGCGTGCTCGCTGGTCTCTTATTATCCTTAATTTTCGAGATGTTCATGCTGAGTTACATTTTCCGCGCCGCACAGCAGACCGACGATGCAAGGCATGTAACGATGTTCAGTTTCGAGCATGCAGTCTTGTCGATATCGGCTATGTCAACGACGCTGTCCGCCTTTTCGCTACTTGAAGAGGCTTCCTTGAAAACCCCCGTACAATCAATCCCGGGGCGCAGTCAGCGGACCTCATGGTCGCGGGCGGAATTGTTACATCAACGGCTACGGATGCATAGACGGAAAATGACCGCGGTCGTCTAGACATTGCAGCTGACGAACGGAGAGACAGAAGGCGACGGATGATTTTCCTTCGCGCGATAACAGGTAAAATAATTGCTACATTCACGAACCGATCAATTCTGTTTCAAAATCTGGCGTTGCTAATATACGGGTAGAGTGCGCTGTGCTATCTGTCAGCCTATCCTTCTGTCTTGTCTGTCTTGTCTCTTATAAGCGCCCCATCATCACTAGCCATATATTTGCCACCTCCCTCTCACTCAGAAAGCGCCTACGTGACTTCCTTAAGTACCAACGGGCACTTCACGCAATCGATGGGCGCCATTTCGATGCTACAGCTGAGCAGATAGGGGAGGCAAATGTCTGTTCTATTTGCCATGAGCGTATGTGGCCGTGGCAGCAAGACTACGCTGCGAAAAGACTTAATCCGACTGGAGACGGGGAGACACCGCAATATGCACAATCAGAGATGTCTCGAACGAAAAGGCTGCCTTGTGGCCATTTATTTCATTTAGGCTGCCTCCAACAGTGGTTTGAAAAACAGGCAGTTTGCCCACTGTGCCGAGTAACCGTTTACATTAATTAATGGCGGTAAAGCTCCTGAGCATTGAAGGTGCCACCATATACCTTATATCTTAACAGTATGTCTGTCTCAGAATCAAGTGTATAAGGATATGTTAACCGTAGAAGGGACAATAATGTAGCAGCCAATCACTACAAGTGTGAGTGCTGCATTAAGTTTCAACCAATTCAGTAAGACAAAAGGATTTTCGGTGCATAGAAACAGAAAGTTTCGCTCTGTGGAATTACTTTTAGGGTCTGCCCAAATCCATTCTCAATAGTATGGGTTTTCGCTTGGAAAGATAAAGCAGCCTAGCGATGTGCCAAGACCTCTTTGGGGTTGTGGGGGGAATTTACCCTTTAACACCGATTGTTGCAGCCATTTTCAAACATGTTTGTTCCTCGACATCCATCTATTGATCAAAAAAGAGTACGACGATAGGTGTCTATCCACAGCGTCTACAAAATAATTTTGTGGGTGTTACGTTGTAGAAAATGAACTGGAAGTGCAGCCGTGCACCCGGCGGCCTGTCCTTGCGGATTACTTGGCTTGGCATGGCAAGCCGGTGCGAAGCACAGGAAGAACTTGTGTGAACTGATCCGCTGCTCGCGGCAATTGCTATTAATGGTCGCGGCCCAGCTGTATGACATCATCCTACGCACTAATCGCGTATGGAACAATGTGCGGTCGCCTTCGTTATTGGCCATGGCCCGAAGTGAACACGTTCGATTGTCAGTCAACTCTTGCATTGGATACCGGATACATGGCCTTCTAGATGCTGGCCCAGATCATTTAAGTTCCCTTGGAATCTAATTGACTTACGCGTAACGCAATAAGTAGAGACAGCCCAGAACCTAGCGTGCGGGGTGGCAAGGGCCCTCAAAGGTGTATATTAGCTTTGGAAGTGCTTCGCCATCCTTGTGAACTAAGCTTGGTGCGAATTCCTATTTTGGCAAGTACAATCTAGAGTATTAGCCCGAATCCTTGAAGATGGAGTATCATGCCACACAGTCTCTCTCTATAAGCGTCCAGAACGATCTTCTAAAGGGCGACATCGTTATCAAGAACACTATCTCAATCCGGTATGTGAAAGATACGAGCGTTCAAGGCCGGAAATTGGACTAACTTTTATTCATGGAAAGTGGTCAACCGTAAGAAAAGAGCGAGACGCCTAAGCTTTTGTCTCCCGAAGACGTGGACAAGATAATTATTCCACATGACGAGAAACGAACAATATCGTTCTGCGGCAGCGCAAATTACGGGGTGGGAGTCGAAGGCAGTTTGGATTTATACCACAATAACGACGGTCGAATAGCCTCGCTGTATTGGAACGGTCCATGGAGTCGCACTGATAATCAGTTTGATGTGACGAACCTCAACAGTGAAGAGTACACATTGAGTATATCTCCAATTCAGGAGATCGGTATTCTAGGAGACGTTTCAGTCATTGTGGCACAAGCTAGTCGGTAAAAATTTTTTTAGTCACTGTTTTCACTTGCACTCCTAACTAAGGAAGAAAGCCGATGTATGCCCTTCCTCAGGGGTTCCCTGTTTTGTGGAGCAGAGACTGGGTTGCTTTTAACCCCATTCCATTCGTTGAGATCTTGGAATATCACTACTTCTCTTGGAGGCCAGTAACATCTACTTCAATATGAAACGAATAATCTCTTGGCTAGCGCTCGCGCACGTAATGTTATCTGCCGTGACCTCCCTGGTACCCGCCGTGGCCACCTCCCTCGTAACCACCGTGGCCGCCTCTGTAGCTCTCCTGTCCTCCTTGATAACCACCGTGGCCACCTCTGTAGCTTGCCTGTCCTCCTTGATACCCGCCGTGGCCACCTGCAAATCGTGTAAGCTAGACTCAGTGGACGAGACTTCGTGAAACTAACCGGCATCAGACTGTGGTTGGCTCTGATAATCTTGAGGGTGCTTCTGACCGGTCACGGCATCAGTGAGCTTGTGTTGGATGCCAGAAAATGATGACTGTTGGGAGCCTGGTGCCGTCTTTTGCCCAGATAATTGATTCGCGAGTTTGCCTAAAAGGTTCGACATCGTAAAATGAGTGATAAAATTGTGCCTACTGTTTGGGAATTGTATCAGTGAGAATTGGCGTGCGCACGGGATGCTTGCGGTCTTATGGCTGACGTGATTCATTCAAAAGAGGGGAAGCATTGTGGCTGAGCCAACAAACTAAACCCTGATTAGTGCCCTGTTTTACTTCGGCTGCGCGGCATTCCATCTTCGTAGTCATGTTGTGTTCTGATCCTTCGTGGCTAGATTTTCGGTGGGCATCTCGAAAAATCAGTTTCAAAATCGGGTATTATCCCAGCTGTGTTCAACTTGTTATCATATTTGAATAGATATGTAGAATTTAATATGTGATTTTGCGAAGCTAGGTGAACGAGCTGGACTTTACATGAGTCGCACCGCGCTTGTCTTAGTAGCCCACTTGGCCTCTATTAATCTCGCGACTGAAGCAACGGAAGGGTTGCAAGGGGTTGACACTAGGGGCTCACGGACTACAGATCTGTCTACGGCTACTACCATTCAGAATATGGTGACACGTGTCCCACCTTTGATCTTATTGTAAGGATCGAGCCAAGGCGTTGTTCACGGATGAGCAGTGGGCAAGGTCTCGTGGCGCACGAGCGGATTGCCATGGAAGACCATGTCCATGATATAATCAAAGCGTTATGCAAAGTGCCCGCTGTTCGAGACGAATTTGGGCTTCGGCGATATAACCATAGGCCAGCCGCCAAAGCAACCCACCTGAAACCTGACCAGGTCCGCAATCGCTGAGTCGGTGGCAACATCAGCACTCTCCTAACCGAACTGATTGTTTTATGCCAGGAAACAAGAACACACGAAAAGTTATATGTAAAAAGTAACTTAGGGTTGTTCATGTGCGTGTTAGATTTACTAACCGTTTGGAGTTGTGCATCTCGATTACCGGTTACGTTAGTTAAAGGATGTTAGAGCGTTTTAGCACCATGCACTCAACCGCGCACGAAAGGCAAAAGTCCAAAGCCAAAGGTCGAAAAGGCAAAAGGCAAAAAGCAAACCCCAAAAAAGCCAAATGCAAAAATCCTTGCTTCCAAAGAGTTCAATCGTCCGATCTAAAACCGACTATTGGCAGCCGAGTCTTCATCAAAAGACTGCTGGATATGACGCTGATACTACTCAATGCCATCGCGAGACTGGCCCACACTGGATCCAAACGAACATGGCTGCCATTGCTGACGATTGGATAAAGCACTCCCGCAGCGACTGGGATAGCAACGCAGTTGTAAACTAGGGCCCAGGCGAAGTTGAACTTGATTCTGCGGAAAACGACGCGGCTGAGATCGATGAGTGTAAGGAGAGAGGAAAGGCGAGAAGACACGAGGACAAACTCTGCAGCCGAGATCGCAATGTCCGACCCTGACCCGATGGCAATGCCAACGTCGGCCGCGGTAAGTGCGGGTGAATCATTTATCCCGTCGCCAACCATCGCGACAAGTGCCCGGCCGGAGCCCGATTTCTTCTGCAGAGTTTTCTGGAGATATTGAATCTTTTCCGCTTTTTGTTCGGGTAGAACGCCGGCGATGATGTTCTCCGGCGGAATTCCGACCATACCACCCACCGCATATGCGGTCGTCGGGTTATCTCCTGATATCATCCACACCGCGATGTGCCGATCCTGTATAGCCTGAACTGTCCCTTTGGCATCGGTCCGGATGGCGTCGGCCACTGCCAACATGACGGAGAGCTTCCACGGGACTGCTTCTGTGCTAAATCGTTCCGGGAGGATTCTCTGCCCTACTAAAACCACAGACTTGGCCTGGTGCTTCCAGGCTGTCAATATTTCTGCACTCGCTGAAGGAATGACGATTCCATGATCATGCATCAAGGCCTCGTTACCCACAATGACTTCCATAACAGATGAGTCCGGACGAAGAGCGTCGAATGAGCCTTTCATACCCTTTCCAGGTATTTCTTCCACCTTGAGTGCTTGGAGGACCGGTGCTTCATGAGAGGTGGCAAAAGACACCACGGCTCTAGCAATGGGGTGACTGCTGTTCTGCTCAAGCTCCTTCATGGCGCCCCGAAGCTGATCGGCGTCCGCAATGTCGATGATTTCATGGTCAGTAATAGATGGCTCACCACCCTCGGTAATAGTGCCTGTTTTATCGAAGACAACGCAGTCAAGCTGACTGGCCTCTTGGAAGGCCTCACCCCCGCCCTTGACGAGAATTCCATGGCGAGCCGCGAGACCTCCACCGACAAAAAGGGCCGTTGGCGCAGCGAGTCCGATACCACATGGGCATGCGATGACAAATACTGCGATAGCGAACTGCAACGACCAGAAACCCCAGCCTCCCGGAGTGTCGCCCTTCCAGGAGTCGGGCAACCGGCCAGAGACACCAAGACCTAACCAAATCAGCCAGTCTAACACCGTAATCAGAGTCACGACCGGAACAAAGAAACCGGTAATCAAGTCGGCCGTGCGCTCGATTGGCGCTCGACGGATCTGCCCCTGGCGAACAGCGTTGATGATCTGGTCCAGCATCGAGTTGCCTGAAAGACGGCTAACACGGACCAAGACCGGGTTAGCCTGATTGACAGTCCCCGAAAAGACTTCATCTCCAATGAACTTGGAAACCGGTCTCGATTCCCCAGTCAGGCTCGACTCATCAAATTGCGACTCTCCCTCGACTACCAGTCCGTCATATGGAGGTGATGCTCCGTTCGCCACCCGCACGACGTCTCCAAACTCTAGTTGGTCGATTGGGACTGTGTTAGGCTTCACAAAGAACGGGGGGCTACCCGCTTCGATCGGTTCCACCAGTATGGCCTCTGTCGGGCGAAGCTTGCCCAGAAGGCTGACTGCATTTCCCGTTTTGGCCTTGCTATAGGCCTCAAGCAGCCGGCCAATCATAAGGAACATAGTCAGAAAGACGACCGCATCAAAGTACGAGCCGGTAGAAGCCTTAGTGATACCGGGTGGCTGTGAGGCATTGATGGCCAGGATAGCGATAGAGGAGAAGTAGGCGATGCTAGTGCCCAGCGACATCAGCATATCCATGCTTCCAAAGCGATAGAATCTGCGCAGGATAGGTGTCTTGCTGCCAGGTCGCCAGAGCGCCTTGAGCTCAAAGAGCATGCGACGGTGGAAAATGTCCGCGGCGAAGAAATACACAGGAGTCGACATGATAAAGAGTGCCCACTCTGAACGTGAGGCTCCACCGGACCACATAGGCTGCTCGAGGTACATCCGACCGGGGTTATTTTGGGGGACCAGTGACATGTACACCACCCCGATGATGAAAGTCGGAATAGCAACTATCACAGCCAAAATCAACCGGCGAGCAATTTGCCATTGATGCCGACGATGCATCGCTTGGGAGCGTTCCTCAAGACTCGGAGGGTGGTAGACAGAAACAGTAAAGGCATTATCTATATCAGCGATCGTGCGCATGATATGTCGGATGGTGAATTTTGGCGAGTGTGGCAGATAGCTCACAGTAACCTTAGGGTCTGCCGTGCTAGGAGGCGCGGTCACTTCCAGCCGGCCCGAGTAGGTGGTAAGGGCATCGAGAATCCGCTGTGGGCACTGTGGACAACGCATTCCCTCCACCTGGATGGTAACCGACCGCTTCGAGCTGGGCTGGCTGGAAGGGGTTGCTTTCTCGACATCGCTGAGGGTGGCCGTATAACCTAGGCCTTTGATGATGCCAGGAATTTCGTGCAGATGATCTTTCCCTGAGAGCTCCACGGTCGCACTGGCGGAGAGGAGATTCACATCAACGGTGGTGATCCACTCGTGCTGCTTCAGCGCGTCGGTCACCTTCCCGACGCAGGAGCTACAGGTCATGCCTTGGATAACATACGAGGCTCGCCACCTATCTCCTAGTCCAGATGGATCCGACGGCTGCTGGCGTCGGACCTCCTGACACTCGATCAGCTCCGGGGAATAACCTGTTTCCCTGACCGTCTCGAGTAGCTTATTAACATGCGATTTATCCATGAGCGTGACAACAGCAATGCTTGTTAAGAGATTCACGTCGGCCGATTGCACCCACGGTCGACTTTGCAAGACTTCAGTTATCTTGCTTACACAGGAGCTGCATGACATTCCACTGACGGACAGTGTCACTCGCACCCGAGAGTCGATGAGGTGGTCGTCCTTAACTGACACGAGAGTATCTTCTTCTGTCTGACGATCATGTGGGCCACGATGCTCCCTCTCGTTGGCGATTGGCCCCTTCCGTACAGTAGAAGACGTGGTCGCCGATAACACATCAAACTGCGCACGACAGGCATCGCATTTTGAGATGTGTAGTTTGGACGGAGCGAGGGCCTTGCTACTACGAGAGCTTCTGCTCGAATATTCTGCTGTGTTGGCCTCTTTGGCACCCTCGCCGGCGTCGGGTATGACACAGTCAACTTCGAAGGCAACATCCTCGAGAGCGCGCACGATGCGATCGGTACTGAGCGTAACTGGGTGCACGACTTCGATCTCGTGACGAATGATAGATGTCGAAATGGAAAAAGGAGGCGGCTGGAGAGCGGAAAGGGTGTCTTCAACGTTTGTCGTGCAAGACGGGCAGTGCAAATTGTTGACCAAAATAATGGTCAGCCTCGACTGAGGCGGTGACGGCATGCTGGGGGACAGGAAAAGGCGAAACACATTAAAAATTATTTGAACGTAGGACATCCGATCCGCCGTGGAGAATGGCGAGCTTATGTATCTCCCAATAAGCCTTAGTACATACAGTAAGGCCGGATTTGGATCGATCGATTCGAACGTTCCAGTAACCAGTTTCCAAACTTAACGCACAAATCGCGCAATTATCCTAGGGAGGTTGACAGGCTGCTGATTTGAAACCCGTGATGAACCAGCCACGTTCTTCTGCGGCTAAGCCAAGGATGGGAGAAAAGACTAACTTGAGAGTGTTTTGTTCTGGTGCAGAGGAGAACGCCGGTGAATACAGAGTACAATGGTGTGTCGAAAGTCTGAACCATAATTGAGAACCGCCTCTTTATTCTGCCGGCAAATACTGTGTACGAAGCAGTAGGATCGCCACTCAGGCGTCTGGATTATAATCAGGAGCGTAGAATGACTTCAGGCTTACGAATCACTTCAATTAGCATTCACCGCCTACCCTTCTATCCTCCGCCCACATGCCGTAGCTAGTCACTCGCTTGTGTGTTACGTTATTATTCTTCCGTTGCACATCATACCAGAGATCCACTCCTTCACCCAAACCATCAGATCTTTCGTTCTTTCGTTTCTAGGTTAAAGCCAACGGATTTAGCTTCCCGGCTGCTAATAAATAAATAGTATGTGGCCCCTTGACCCCGCTAGTGCAACCACTATTTTATTGGTGGTCTGGTCCATCCCTACAAGTGAAGCAAGGCAGGCATCGGTTAGCTATGGCCTGACTACCTACGGCGCTTGTCACAGCTAAGGACGGCTAAAATACGCGAAAATAGCTCATCATGGTACTGCGGCTTCTCAAATGGTCTAAGCCTCCCTACCCGCAGTGGACGGGAACGACGCCTAACCTTTGTGGGTTCGCCGCAGAGCCAGTGGCACAAATACCGCAATCAGGTTGTGATTGCGACTACAAGAGAGCTGGACCTGACACGGTTCGTCTACCATAAGACACAATAGTTGATCTCGCAAACTGCTTAGCTCTCGATTTCTCCACTCACTCTTTTCTCATCTTACTCGCGTCATGTCCGACCATCAATACAAATTCAATGTCCAGATGGGCTGCGGAGGCTGCTCGAATACCATCAAGGGAGCTCTCGAAAATTTGCCGGGTAAGTGAACTATGACAGCCCCACGCTGATTCGGTGCTAATGCTTTGCAGGTTTAAAGTCTCTCGCGATCAGCCTCGAGGAACAGAGTGTTGTCGTAGTTGCGGAGCCCTCGCTTTCCTACGAAGCCATTCTCGAAGCCATCAAAGAGAAGGGAAAGACGGTCCGCAGAGGCCAGGTCGATGGAGTTTCCCGGCCCGTTTGAGCATACCGAGAGCCATGACACTTGGATTTCCTTCTGTTTCAGTGAGGCGTGGAAGCCGGTTGTCTCGTCGGAATGACGGATAATTCGTCCCTGCGAAAGCCCCTGCTTAAGTGTCGATTTCGAGGATACGTTACGCAATATTTACTGTAGTCGACCAAGTTCCAATTGAATTGACCAAGTAAAGAAATGGAAAGGTGACCGTCTGCAGACGAGCTGCCCTCTGGATCTACAGTACTCTCTCTCTCTCCTCTCTCTCTCTCTCTGCATACATGGATTTCGTCAGGTGCGAGCTGATTACGTCAATCGTCGTACCGTGGCGATGTGGTCGCAATGTCTTTTCTTGGTGTATGACTTTTACACCGCCCGACTACTCCGTCACTCATACAGCGTTGTTGGGATAGATGGCCCGCCCATTAGCTGAAGTAATGACACCAGAAAGGGAATCAAAGAGGCTATTCAGAACAGAGATTGCATCCTAAAGTTGTATGTACTCGTGCTGTCCCTTCTATCTCATGTTATTGGAAAACGGACGCCTCAAGGAATAAGCGAGTCAAGATAGTTGGGCTCTTCTAGAGATCAATGGACGTACTAGGAACATCGGGACATCTGGGGAATATTTACCCTCACTAACTTCACGCCAAAGTTGCTGGAGCCCATTTTAAATTATGTCCCTAGACATCACATCGGTCAAAGAAAAAAAAGCACGACAATAGGTGACAATTCATAAAGCCTAGACCAGTTTCTTTTTCCTCTTGAGTGTTAAGCTAAAACATGAACTAGAAGAGCAGTTGTGCACTCAGGCAGATCGCCCCTTGGTGGACCTGCCCTGTTCCCTTAACACCCAAACATGGAATAACTTGGCTTGGGACGGCGATACTGCATGAGTCTGCTATTCGGCAAGTGCAATTAAGTGGCCATGGTCCAGCTCTGTGAGTTAATTCTGCGCACTAATCACGCAGAGGTAACAGCGGACGCCAACGCAGTCGATTTCATTGTTAGCTAAGGGTCCCCCAGTGGGGCCACGTCCGAATTAGCAAAGTTTAACGGTTGCGTCGTATACTGTGACACGTGAGCTGCATACAGGACAGGGCGAGGGCGTCTAAGCCCACTATGTCCTCAGGAATCGAGACTGCAATTGCAAACGTCTTACAACCTCCTAAAGCCAAGATACCAAGTCTTGGCAAATTGAAGGGTGGGTTTCAGGCCTCCCAGCCACGAGCTCTCGTCCTGTGAAAGTGTGCTTAGATCTAGAGGAGGCCAGTTTATGACAATGTTTCGGATAGAAATGTCACCATTAGTCCATTATACCGATTTGCAAAGGAGCTTGCTTACTCGAGTCAACCGTCCCTGAAGCGCGTCATCCGACACTGTGTGCTTTTGGACCCTTTGAAGGCTCGAAAAGAACATGGCTTCCTGCCCACCCACAACGTCCGCGGGTACTCTAAAAACACCGTTTTCCCCTGCGTTGATTTATGCGCGATTAGTGCGTAAAATTACGTCATAGGGGTGGATACCTTTGGGACAGGTAAATATTACTATTCTCACTAGCTGCAGGTTAAGCATCGAGATCTCTATGACGGTACAAGCAGCCAATCTGGGCTCTACATTTCGCGACGTGTTTTAGGTTAGATGGTTCCAGGCGGCAACAGGAGTTTGCACTGCCACGTATGACTGTTAGACTGATAGGCCAAACCTAAACCGGTTAGTCTTTTACCCCAAGCGGCCCACTATGTTTTGCCTCCTGATCCTCTTCAATAAATGAGTGGGCCTGGTACAGTACCAAGGCCCACTAAAGTCCGCAAAGGCCCACGCCTTGGAACTGTGGCTGCCATCGGCAGCGGTGCGACCGCAACACTTTTCAAATACTCGACGTTCGCTTCCCGAACATCGGAACTCACTTGCAACTAATTTAGAAATGGCGTCCTTCGCGTTCCATCTTTATGTACTGCTTACTTGCCTTGCCGCAAATGGCGCTTTCGCCCGTTTACGGACCTTCAATTTCACTGTGCACAGTGCTGTGCGTAGTCCAGGTTTGTATCCCCGCTGTCCGATGGTTACTAGGAACCAGATGGCTGATGACTATCGGCAGACGGATTTTCTCGTACGGTCTATCTTATCAACGGTCAACAGCCAGGCCCGATAATCGACGTTGATGAGGGGGACGATGTGGAAGTGTTCGTCAAGAATGACTTACCCGTTAACACTACGATCCACTGGCATGGTATGTTAAATATGGGAGAGTCACCCTACCAAGTTTATTCTTAACTCGTTCTTAAAGGGATACTACAACGTGGAACACCGGACATGGATGGTGTCCCAGGGGTTACTCAGGTGAGTGTTGATTGCTATAACGTCCCTCAACTCCCTTAAGGGGCTATTCACTAATTTCACCTTACAAGTATCCGATACCGCCCGGAGGGAATTTCACGTACCGCTTTTCCGTGAAGAATGAGTACGGATTCTACTGGTATCATTCTCACTTTCGCGCGTACTACGACGATGCCATACGCGGACCTCTTTTGATCCGGCCAGCACCGTCCCGCCGTCGACCTTTCGAGGAACTTCCGGATTATAAATCTGATAGTGATAAGATGTTACAGGCTGAGAAGGACGCTGTCTCTATACTCTTGAATGACTGGACCCATGAACTTTCGGACACGATATTTGCGCGCTATCTTCAAACAGGTGCCTTCCCTGGCTGTGTTGATAGCATCCTCGCGAATGGACTTGGCCGGGTGGAATGTCTGCCAAAGTACGTCCTCGACGCTGGCCCTGGGTTAGGGATAAGTTCGGAACCGACTATAGCACAAGAGTCTTCTGCTACAACAACGCCGACAACCACGTCTGCGGGGATGGAAATGTCTGGAATGATGAAACGGATGGATGACAGCATGAGCGACTCTAGCGGTAGCCAGAGGGCAGTATCTACGATGAGACCGCCACCATCCATGGCAGACCAGACGGGCATGGCCAGCTCAGGAAGTATGGGACAGGCAATGGGACTGAGTGCTCGGGGCTGCATGCCGCCTATGTTGTTCCGACCGGGGTACAATATCAGCTCATTGGCGCCAGACACCTGCGAGAATACTACGTCACCCCAGTTACTTATCTCAGCGAATGCTTCGCAGGGGTGGCTTGCCCTCAATCTGGTCAATTCTGGAGGAGTCAGTGCTCTTAGGGTATCCCTCGACAGTCACTCGATGCATATTTATGCTGCTGATGGCCTCTATGTTAAACCACAGGAGGTGAAAGTGAGTCCCTCACAGAGTACCCTGGAACCTGGTCTCTTTCTGACTTTCGTAGGTTCTGGAAATTGCCCTTGGTCAGCGATACTCCGTAATGATTAAGCTCAATCAGCAACCTCGTAATTACTACCTTAGGTTCGCAACTTATCCCAATGGTGATATGCAGCAGGTCCTGGAAGGCCAGGCTATAGTTTTCTTACGCTGTGAGTAATCATCGTTTCACCCATTCGGCATCTCTACTGACATCACCTGCAGATAGATGGCATGGATACGTCTCCGTCAGACGTTTCAGTTGACCCAGCTTTCATTTGGATGCGGACAAATGGCTCAGCTAAAACTGGGGCCCGTGAAGTAGCTGAGACGCGGCTATCGCCTTTTGAAGGTAATAGGCCGCCGTCCTCTAAAGCTGCGGACCTCACGCGACAATTTACAATCAATCAGACTGGCATTGTGACTTGGGTTGTTAACAAGGACCCATATGCTGAGGCGGAGATTCCACTTATATATGGAAATGCTTCGGATCGCTGGGACGCAAGCACTACTCTACACATGCCTTCGAACTCGTCTATTGATATTGTAATGAATATCGCGAACGACTCAATGGATACTGTGCGTGATAACATCCCGTGAGCAGTGCGTGATCATCCTTTGACTAAACTTGAGGCAGATGGGCCATCCAATGCACCTTCACGGTCACAAGTTCTGGGTGCTGGGTTCCGGCAGTGGCTCCTTTCCTTATCAGTCCGTGGCGGAAGCACCGTCGTCCATTATCAACCTCGCTGATCCACCATATAGGGACACAGCGAATGTGCCACCATCAGGATGGCTAGCAATTCGGTGAGCCTTCTATGCAGAATGCTCCTGCTGCCACGTGACTAATTTAGAAATAGCTACGTGACCGATAATCCTGGGGCATGGATACTTCACTGCCATATCCAGTGGCATATTGTGGTTCGTTTCATCTTCTTCCTTTAATATTTGGATACACAATGCTAAGTATGCGTGCAGAGTGGGATGGCGCTGGTCCTAGTCGAAGGCGAAGACCGGCTCCAGACGTTGGTCGGTTCATTCAACGACTCAACGATGAACCCGTCGACCACATCTGGCGGCAATCTACCCATTGCCCTCGGCAAGGCGGTCCCATTACTCAGCACAGTTATCTCGTTTATTGTTTTGTTCTTCGTCGTGTAACAAACGCAACGACGGTTGAATTTTGGTCTCAACCATAATTCTCAGACACGATTGATTAGCATGAATTTGTGGAAGAGAATATATACCTTGGCCTCATATACACAGGACACGTCCTGACAGTGGGTATCCTCTCCCCTCTGCTCACTGGGCCTGAGCAGGGTTGAAGTTTTTCATGGTCGTAGTCCTGGGTAAAAGTGAGGCATACGTAATGCATAGGACTGGACCTAATTAAGTTGGCTGCGGCGGCTCAAACAGTTGGCGGCTGCATGGTTCGTAACAACTAGGTACGAATTCAAGAAAGAAGGATAACGTACTCCGTACAACATTGCATAGCAACTTACTATTGTGCGATCGGGATAGATTGGAGTGGGTACCTGGCTTTGAGCTGTTGTATCTCCCCGTCCAAGCTGTTCGAGTACTGGATATACAAGCGACGGGTTTTCTCGGATTCTTCAAGTTTTGCTGTAAGATCCTGGACGTTGGCTTCTAGCTCTTTAAGGGAGCTAAAGGTGAGTGAATGGTTCGTCTCCTACCGTATGGCAAGTGCTGATCGCACGAGGCTGCCAGTCCCATCTTTCTTTTTGGTTTATGCATGTGCTGTCACCTAGAAAGTCAACCCCACCCACCCATGAGGTATACTCGATTTATTCACACTGTCGTAGGCATGAACTTGTACCGTACGTCAGAGGCTTGGTATCTACAACTCAACTATCGCCACGTTATCCTCTGGCATTCCCCTTGGGTTGGGGAACGACGAGGAAACCAAAGTCCTTTTGGAAAGAGGGGAGGAAATGAACCACTCGACGTGGACAGCGGGGGCATCCCGGGCTTCCCTTATCACAGGTCTCGAAGAGTCCCTCCCCATTCGCCATTAGAGCGGTGCTCTGCTCGATTAGGGTGATTGCGACATCAGATTAAGACAAGCGCGATTAGGTCTTAGCCTATCTCAGCCTCGCCAGAACTCTAGCAGGCATCTACAGTCACGCTAAGAAAGTATTCGGGATTTCTCCACACCCGCGTTTCTTCCCCCACCAACTCACCTTTTTCAACCACCCCTGAATCATGCTCAGGACCCCCCTCAGGTCAATTGATCCCAATGGGAGAAGGGGAATTGAGCTCTCTCCCTATCAGAGAGGCCTAATTATAGGCCGCTACCAAGAAAACGCGACTCCGGCTCGAATTGCCAAGGATCTTCAAATTGCAGATTCTACGGTTCGCGACTCGATTGCCAACGACCCTCAACAAGAGCAAGGTAAAAGCCTTTCTCGCTCCGGCCGACCGTCAAAACTATCTCTAAGGGACACTAAACCAGCTGCTGCGAAGCTATTTTTAATAATCTCTAGCTTAAAGACCTCGATTCGTGCGTGTGGGTAGGCTTCGAGGAAGTCTAACTTGTCGATATGGTTGATCCCAGGACGCATCTTTGTTTCAACCATCCGACCGTACGATCGCTTTAACACCGCGAAACAACCGATATCGAGTGGCTGTAAAAGATGTGACAAATGTGCGGGCATACAAATTGGCATGATATCATTTTCTTCACAGATTTTGTCAAATCTTGGTGTTAAATGACTACCGTGGCCATCAAGGATCAAAAGTCGATACTTTCCCTTCGTACGTGAAATTGTCGATGGAATAAAGAGCTTTTCGAGCCACTGAAGCCCAATTTCATCAGAAGTCCAGCCGTTTGGACTAACTTCAAAGCGCCAATCCCCCGGGAGGTTGTCGAACCAAGACTCGATAAAAACCTTGCCTTTAAAAATCAAGCACGGAGGCAAGGCCCAACCTGAGGCATTTATACACTCGATAGTAGTCACCCACTCGCGATTTCCAGGTTGTAAAAGTGATCGCCGACCGTAGTATTCAGCCCTTGTAACGACCTTTGCGGTAGCCGTTAAACCCATCGCGAAACCAGTCTCGTCAAAGTTGTAGATATCGTCGGAGTTGATACCGTATTGAAGGACTGTTTTTTGCACAAGATTAAACCACTCCGTAATGATCTTTGGGTCTTCGCATTTCGCGCGCTCGTAATTATAGCGCCTTGAGAATCGGGCTGAAAGCTCTGGATGCCTTTTCACAAAGTTATATACCCATTTTTCACCGACTGTTTGAACTAGGGTAGATTCGCGTGCCGCGAGTAAAAGATTCGCGATTTCTCGTACGGTAGTAGGTCGGGGTGCTGCTCCACGATCATCAAGTGAGAGAATCCATTTTTGTAGCGATTCCTCTTCAATTTCCGTCAATTTATGGCTGTTAGCACGCGCTTCGCCTCGGTTTTGGTGGCCGTGTAGTCGATCTTGGAGAGTTGTACGAGATACGCTAAAACAGCGTGCTGCTTCACGAATTGAGGGGTATCTTGATTCTTAATAGCCTGGATAGCTAATAAGATCCTACCCTCCTGCTCTATCGAATCTCTAGAGCTTTGGGAGCGAATTGGTGGCATTGTAGGTGGTTAAAGAATTAGAGTCTAATTAATTCACGCGTTTCGCGTTGGGTGGCCGGCTCGCTTACATGGCCGGCTCGCTTACCGATTACGTTAAGCTAAGATAAATAGGTTCTAATCACACAGGAAAACTGAATGTCAATATCAATATACCAGCAATTTGTTAAGCATTTGTATAAACATCCTGTCCTTCACGTCCAGCTTCCAATAAATGAATGAACAAAGCAGAATTTGTAGATAAAATATAAAGAAGAGCAAAAATCATCTAGGCGAGATGCTGGCGTTTGAACCTGTTCCATTTCTCAGAGAACGGGCGGCGCGACTTGATATCCGATCTCGTTGAGAGCTTGGGATCTTTCTCCGAAAACTGGTGTTCCGATTCGCTTTCTTGTGCTGACCGGGGACCAAGTGTGGTGGTCTCGGAGGCAGAGTCTGCAGAGGCTCGCCGTTGTTTCTTGCGGGACTCACTGGCCTGACGGGCCTGATGGACAGCGGCCTCGAGAGCCCGTGAGTGGTAGGACGAGCAACCGCACATATTGGTTTGGAGAGGGAGAACGGATGATTGAGGGAGGGCGAATTGGTGTAAAGTGGAGGACAGGATGAGATAAACTTGCGAGGTTTCCATCAGCTGATATATCCCGGCTGACTCGGCATGGGGCACATCGAAGCGGGGGGCTGTCTATATGCCTGTTGCCCCGCGGGACTATCTACCCGAAACGAGACAAAACCTACGGCCCGCCCCGCCTCCAAATTGATTCCAAAACATGTGGGGCATTACGTGGAACGTACAGTGACACCGCAAAAGTTTTAACACCCTCTCACACACCGCTCGCCACACTGGGTGTCTGGTTTGAGGGCCTTCCTCCACCAGCCGGTAGTGACGCCCTCAGTAAACGCGAATTGGAGCGCGATGTTCGTTATAGTTGAAGCAATAGACAGGTACACTGTTGGCTGGTATTTCCACTTTGAGATTGGTTGCCCGTTGGAAGCAACGAGTA
>ERZ778018.828-NODE-828-length-36379-cov-10.333141_pt1 | contig 36379 bp, 28 predicted proteins | sample MGYA00375748_ERZ778018 | MGnify/ENA primary metagenome ERZ778018 (study PRJEB29350, sample SAMN05509839) | bioreactor metagenome | biome: bioreactor; material: wastewater | place: South Africa: University of Cape Town | collected 2014-04-22 ... | reverse complement strand
ATGCGGGATCCGATAAGTGTCGGGTCGTCAGCCCGGCGGGAGAGGGGACGGAACGAACGGCCTGGACCCTCGCGCCTTCCACGGGGCCGAGAGACGCGAAAACCAAATCGAACTCGACGAGCGAACCCAAACGGTTCGATCCGCAAATCGTTTCGGATTAGCGATTTGCATTGACCAAGGCCCGCCGCGGCGACGACGAACGAAGCCGCGGCGGGCCGATTCGCGGGGTCAACGCGCGGGTTCCAGGACGCGGGGCTCCGCGGTCGGTTCGAGGGCGACGGCGAAGACCTCGTCGAGGTTGGAGACCAGGTGGAAGACCAGGGCGTCGCGGACGTCGTCGGGAACGTCGTCCAGGTCGGCCTCGTTCTTCCTGGGGAGGATGATCTCCTTGACCCCGGCGCGGTGGGCGCCGAGCACCTTTTCCTTGACGCCGCCGATGGGGAGGACGCGGCCGCGCAGGGTGGTTTCGCCGGTCATGGCGACGTCGCCGCGGACCGGCCGATCGGTCAGGGCCGAGACGATGGCCGTCGCCATGGCGACCCCCGCGGAGGGACCGTCCTTGGGGATGGCGCCGGCGGGGACGTGGATGTGGACCTCGATCGACCCCAGGCGGTCGTCGGGGATCTCAAGCTTCCGCGCGTCGGCCGCGGCGTAGGTCAAGGCGGCGCGGGCGGATTCCTTCATGACGTCGCCGAGCTGGCCGGTGAGGATCAAGCTCACGCCGCCGAGCTTGCCGTCGCCCCCCTCGACCTTGGCGGCGGCCTGGAGGCGGCGGACGGCGGCCTCGACGAACATGATGTCGCCCCCCGCGGGGGTGTAGTACATCCCCGTGGCCACGCCGACCTCGGGCGCCTCGCCGGCGCGCTCGGGGTGGACCCTGGGCCGCCCCAGCAGGCGGTGGACCGCGTCGGCGTCGACGGCCCGATCGACCTCCTCGCCGGCGGCCAGCTTCCGCGCCAGCTTCCTCGCCACGGCGCCGATCTCGCGCTCAAGCTGGCGGACGCCGCTTTCGCGGGTGTACTCGCTCACCACCGCCGCGACCGCGTCGTCGCCGAAGGTCACGCCCGAGCCGGTCAACCCGGACTCCTCGATCTGCCTGGGGATCAGGTACTTCCGGGCGATCTCGGCCTTCTCCCGCTCGGTGTAGCCGGCGAAGTCCACCACCTCCATCCGGTCCAGCAGCGGCCCGGGGATGTTCTGGATGAAGTTCGCCGTCGCCACGAAGAGGACCTCGCTCAAGTCGAAAGGCACGTTCAAGTAATTGTCCGTGAACGTGTCGTTCTGGGCCGGGTCGAGGACCTCCAGGAGCGCGCTGGCGGGGTCGCCCTGGAACGAGACGCCGAGCTTGTCGACCTCGTCGAGCAGGAAGACGGGGTTCCTGGCGCCGGCCTGCTTGAGCCCCTGGACGATCCGGCCGGGCATGGCGCCGACGTAGGTCCGGCGGTGGCCGCGGACGTCGGCCTCGTCGCGAATGCCTCCCAGCGCGGCGCGGACGTACTTCCGCCCCAGCGCCCGCGCGATCGACTTGGCGATCGACGTCTTGCCGACGCCCGGCGGCCCCACGAACAGCAGGATCGGGCCCCGGGCCATCGCCTTGGCCTTGGCCTCCTTGTCGTCGGTGATGGCCTTCTCGCCGTCCGCCGGGGAGTCGTCGTCGGGGTGCTTCAGCTTCGACGCCGCGCATTCGCCGGCGGTCGCGACCTCCTCGGCCACCTGTTTGGCGCGCAGTTGCCGAACGGCCAGGAATTCGAGCACCCGGTCCTTGACGTCCGCCAGGCCGTAGTGGTCCTCGTCGAGGATCGCCGCGGCGTGGTTCAGGTCCAGGTCGTCGTCGGAGCGCGTGTTCCAGGGGAGTTCGGCGATCCACTCCAGATAGGTGCGGATCACCTGGGCCTCCATCGACTCCCGGCCGGAACGCTCCAGCCGGCCCAGCTCGCGCTCGACCTCGACGCGGGCCTCCTTCGGCAACTCCAGCTTGTCGAGCTTCTCGCGCAGTTCGTTCAACTCGCGGGACTGGTCGTCGTCGCCCAACTCCTTCTGGATGGCCTTCAGTTGTTCACGCAGGAACATCTCGCGCTGGCGCTCGCCCAACTCCTCCTGCACCTGCGACTTGATCTCGTCCTGGGCGGCGAGCATGCCGATCTGGCGCTGGACCTGGATCAAGACCCGGCGCAGGCGTTCCTCGACGCCGAGGGTTTCCAGCAACAGTTGCTTCTCGGTGACCGGCAACTCGACGTAACCGGCGACCAGATCGGCGAATCGGCCGGGATCGGTGACGGAGTCGAGCACCTGGTGGAGCACCTCGTCGGGTAGCCCCCGGCGCTCGCCGAGTTCCATGGCCCGCTCGCGGGTCTCCCGGTAGAGGGCGGCGAAGGCGGAGTCGTTCTCGTCCAGGGGCGGGGCCTCGGCGACCGGCATGACGTCGGCGGTGAGGAACTCCGGCCCCTGGTGGTAGGTCAACACCGCGGCGCGGTGGCCGCCCTGAAGCAAGAGTTGCACGCCCCCCAGCCCGCGCTGGACCTGGCCGATCTTGCCCACGACGCCCGTCGTGTAAAGCTGTTCCGGGGTCGGTTCGTCCACGTTCTCGCGCTGGGCGACGGCGAAGACCTCGCGGTCCTCCTTGAGCGCCGCCTCGATCGCGTGCAAGGTCCCCGGCCGTCCCACCCCGATGGGAACGGTCAGTCCCGGATACATAACCGTGCCCCGCAGCGGGAGCACCGGCAGGGTTTGTCGTTCCGCCATCGTCTCGCCTCCTTCCTCGCCTTCCATGCCCCTGTACCTTCCCGGAGTCTAAGTGATGTACGTCTGAACGGACTCGAATGTGCGGGGAAACGCGGGGGCGGACGCTCGCGCCGCGTCGCCGTACCTTATATATAAGGAAGGCGGCGCATGGGGAATGGTAGGACGCGGCGACGAGTTCGGCCATGGTCCGGTCGTCGAATCGTCGCCGGGGTCATTCGCGAAGGCCATCAATCAGGAGCGATCCGTGAGAACGGCACCCCTCGCCTTGTTCCTCTTCCTCGGGGTTTTCGCGTCCGCGACGCGAGCCGAGCCGAACGTCCTGTTCGCCGTGGCCGACGACTGGGGCGTCCACGCGGGCTGTTACGGGACGCCCTGGGTCCGAACGCCGGCCGTCGATCGGGTCGCCCGCGAGGGGGTCCGGTTCGCCAACGCCCATACCCCAGCCGCGAAATGCGCGCCGTCGCGAGCGGTGATTCTGACGGGTCGGCCCCCCTGGCGAAACGGCGAGGCGGGCAACCACCTGTCGTACTTCCCGGCCGACTTGAAGGCGTGGCCGGAGGTGCTGGCCGAGCATGGATGGGACGTCGGCGTCACCGGCAAGGGGTGGGGGCCGGGGGTGGCCAACGACGCCGACGGCAAGCCCCGCCAGATGACCGGCAAGCCGTTCAACCGCCGCAAGGCCAAGCCGCCGACGTCGGGAATCTCCAACAACGACTACGCGGCCAACTTCGCCGACTTCCTGGACGCGGTCCCTGACGGCGCCCGCTGGTGCTTCTGGTACGGCGCCACCGAACCCCATCGCGGCTACGAGCGCGGGTCGGGCGCGGCGAAGGGGGGGAAGAAGCCGGCGGACGTCGACCGCGTCCCCGCTTACCTCCCCGACTCCGACGTCGTCCGAAACGACCTGCTCGACTACGCCCTGGAGGTCGAGCACTTCGACGCCCACCTCGGCCGGATGCTGGACGAACTGGAGCGGCGCGGGCTGCTCGACGACACCCTGGTCATCGTCACCAGCGACCACGGCCCGCCGTTCCCGCGCGTCAAGGGGTTCGCCTACCGCGACTCGAATCATGTGCCGTTCTTGATCCGATGGCCGGCGGTCGTCAAGTCGCCGGGGAGGGTCGTCGAGGAGTTCGTGGATTTCACGGACCTCGCCCCGACGATCCTGGACGTCGCGGGGATCGACCCGGCGGACTCCGGCATGAAGCCGGTCGCCGGCCGAAACCTCCGGCCGCTGCTGGAAGCCGCCCCCGATGAAAAGATCCCCTGGCGCGAGCATCTGTTGATCGGCAAGGAGCGGACGGACGTCGGCCGACCCCACGACTGGGGCTACCCGATCCGCGGCCTGCTCACGGCCGACTTCCTGTACCTCCGCAACTACGAGCCCTCGCGCTGGCCCTCCGGCAACCCCGAGACCGGCTACCTCGACACCGACGGCGGCCCCACCAAGACCCTGATCCTGGAGCGCGGCCGGGCCGACCGCGCCGACCCGTTCTGGACGCTCTGCTTCGGCATGCTCCCGGCCGATCAGCTTTACGACCTTCGCGACGACCCCGACTGCGTTCGCGACCTGGCCGACGACCCCGAACACGCCGACCGCGTCCGGTCGATGCGCCAGAGGATGGAGGCCGAGCTTCGCGAACAGGGCGACCCGCGGATGCTCGGCCAGGGTCATCTTTTCGACGAGTACCCCGCCACGTCCGGCGCCGGCTTTTACGACGCCTACCTCCGCGGCGAGACCCCCAGGGCCGGCTGGGTCGAGCCGACCGACTTCGAGCCGGCCCCGCTCAATCCGGTGCCGTGAACGCGACGAACCAGTATGTCATTCCGTATCGATCGGATCCAGGACCGCGTGGAAGTCGACGTACTCGGCGGCGACCTGGCGGCGGGCCTCGCGGGCCTGGCGGTAGGTCTGGGTCAGCGAGAGGAGCGCGGCGGGGAGGACCATCGCCAGGCTGACGGGGAGGATGGTGACGCGCCACTCGCGCCAGCCCAGCGTGAAGTAGCCGACCGCCGCGGCGATCGTCCCCAGGCTGCCGACCGGCAACAGCCAGCGCCTCATGAAGGCGTCGAGCCGCAATCCGGCCGGCGAGGACAGATCGCGCAAACGATCGGAGACGTATTGCTCCGGATCGCGCAGACAATGGATCGAAAGTCGATACGTTCCCGGCGCGATCGCGCATGAGGAGCCCATGTCCGGGCGCTTCCTCAGTTGCGAGTCGTCGCGGCGGAAGCCGTACTCGACTCCGGCGAGGAACACTCGGCCGCCCGCGACCCGGAACCGCTCGACCGCGCCCATGAGCCGGACTTGGGGCGCGACGTCGTCCGGAAGGCGTTCGCCGACCGTCAGGCGGAGGGCGTAGGCGCCCGGCTCGCCGACGTCCAGCAGGAACAGCCCCCCCGCCTCGGCCGCCTCCGCCACGACCGCCGCGGCGTCGCCGCGGACGCGCTCGTCGTAGTCGTCGGGGAGCGAATCGGGATCGAACAGGATCATCGCGGCGGTCTGGGTGCCGCCCTCAAGGTCGTGGGTCAACGGACGAACTCCGGCCGAAAAGCGGAACGAAGGCCCAGCGCGCGAGACGGCGAAGCACTCGGATAATCATCCAGGCGATCGTGAATGGGATGACGACGAAGACGGTCAGAAGGGCGGCGAGCAAGAGCAAGCCCGCCGTCCACCCGACGAGCGCGTTCACCGGATTCGGCCAACTCCAGTGGGCGGCGTGATAGGCGTCGAAGTCGACGAGTTCGGGGACGGCGCCGAACCTCGCGACCAGGTCGGCGCGCGAGAGGCGCTCGACCTCGGCGTCGGCGCGGTCCATGTCGAGGACGCCGAAGTCCTCCGACTTGTTGAACCGGAAGACGAAGCGCGAGCCGACGACCGCGAACGGGCCCAGGTCCTCGTCCCCGACGCCCGACACCGACCCGGCGGGAACGATCGCGCCGCCGATCGCGAAGACGTCGTTCCATCGGGCGTCCCGCGCCCGGACGAGGTGGGCGTGATCGGGCCCGAGGTCCTTGTCGCCGGAAAAGACCAGCGCGTAGGGACGCTTCAGCCAAGCGGCCCGCGCCCTGAGCGCCTCGCTGAGTCCCGCTTCGCCCAACGCCGCGGGCGTCGAGCCAATCAACAGGCCGATCGCCAGCACGATCCGGACGGCGCGGGAGCCGCGAAAGCGGACGTCAGGGTTCCGAGTCATGTCGAAGTCCTCCGCGGTCGAGGCCGCCGGGTCGAGACGACGATCCGTCCTCGTCATTGTACCTCGGGGCGGGAGGTCGCGAGGCTTTCCGTCCGCAGCGCGCCCAGGCCCAGATCGAGGACGCCGCCGACGCGGCGCTCCAGGTCGGCCAGGTCGCGCTCGACGGCGGAGAGGGCCTCGGCGTGGGCGCGGACGGCGAGGCAGGCTTCGGAGGCGTCGCGGCAGAGGGCGTCGAGCACGGGGGCGTGGGCCAGGCGGTCGACCACGAGCTTGAGTTCCTGGTGCAATCCCCGGTTCAGGCGACGGAGCAGAAGCCCGCCGACCACGGCGCCCCACAGGATGCACCAGAACGCCGCCTGGACCGCGAAGTCCAGACCGAGTAATGGCTTGTTATAAATCATGTGGTCATAAAAAAAGTTCCTGGCGAGGTGAAGGACCAGCCAGGCGGGAAGCAGGGCGAAGGCGGTCTCGAAGACCCAGTGCGTCGTCCCGCCGGCGCGGCGGGCGACGCGCTTCTCGACGACCTCGTTGATCTCGGCGTCGAGCCGGCGGTAAACCTCGACGGCCACCGTGGCGAGTTGTTCGGCGGAGAAGTCGCCGCCGTCCTCGCCGGGCTCGGGGTGGATCCAGGCGTCGTTCAGATAGCCTTGCAGGACCGTGCGGGCGTGGGCCAGGTCGCCCTCGGTCAGGCCCAGGTCGGCCTCGGCGGTGAGGGCGGCGGCGGCGCGGTTCTCGCGCCACTTCTCCCCCACCAGGGAGACGGCCGTCCAGCCGCCGGCCAGGATCGCCTGGGTCGGCGTGCGGGCGCGGAGCAGGACCAGCGACCGGACCAAGCTCCCCGCCGCCGACCACGCGCCCAGGAGCGCCGCCAGGGGGCCCGCGCCCCAGGTCTGGTTCAACTGCCTGAGCACTCGCGACCGCCAGAGCCGGCGGTTGGCGTCGACCCGTTCGGACATCTTCGCGGCGATCGTCGCGGCGAGCCGGGCGCGCTCGCGGGCCGTGGCCTCCTCAAGCTTCGCGACCGCCTCCATTCCGGCGTCGACGGGGCCGCGGATCGCCCCCAGCAGCCAGCCGTAGAGGCCGAGCAGGTTGGCGCGTCGGATCCGGTGGCGGGCGCGGCTGGCCAACTCGTGTTCCAGCAGGTCTCGGAACCTGGCGAAATCGGCGGCGACGGGCTCCCCGCGCTCCTGGCGCGCCAGGGCGTCGGCGGCGTCCAGCAGGAAGACCTCCGGCACGCGAAGGCCCAGCGAGTCCAGGTAGACGCGAAGGTCCGCGCGGACGTCGTGGTCGACGTCGGCGTGGGTCTGGATGAAGAGGATCTGCCGCCCCGGCGCGTTGCGGCGCAGCTCCTGGCCGACGACGTGGGACTTGTACTTCTGCGACGTCGCCGTGTGGACCATGACGTCGCAGTGCGGCAAGGCGGCGCGGAGGATGTCCAGGTGGCGTTCGCCGCCGCGGCCGTCCTCGGGATCCTGCGTGTCCGGGTCGGGGCAGTCGATCAGGATCACCTGTTCGAGCAAGGGGATGTTCAGGCGATGAATCTCAAGCTCGTCGTCCCGAAGGCCGAGGAACGACGGGTCGACGTCCGGGTGGCAGGCGACGACGGCGCGCCGGGTCATCGGCCGGAACTCCTTGCCGGCGCGGCTGACCTTGCGGCCCAACAGCGCGTTGAACAGCGTGCTCTTGCCCGTCCCCGAACCTCCGAGGAAGCCGACGACCAGGGCGCGGTCCAGGTCGATCTCCGGCACGCGCAGGCGGGCGTCGAGGCGCTCGACCAGCCCCCGCGCCTCGTCGAACGGCGGCCAGGCCGGCGCGGAGCGGGCCCAGGCGGTGAGGCGGTCGTGCAGGCGGTCGAAGCCGGCGAGCAGGTGCTCGCGCTCCCAGTCGGCCTTGGTGAAGCGTTCGGCCATGCGGCTCCTCGGGGTGGTTCGCGGCGCGTTTCGAATGGATGTCAGCGGCCTTCCCCCCTCGTGGGGGAAGGTGGCCCGAAGGGCCGGATGAGGGGGGCGAGCAAGAAGGCCCTCGGGATCCCGAGCCGCCTGTTCTGGCTTTCGACGTTCCGACGGCTTCCGGTCGCGCCGTCCCCCTCATCTGACCGCTTCGCGGTCTGTCTTCCCCCGCGAGGGGGGAAGACGTGTGTTTTCAGCGGGCGATCTCGATCTCGTACCACGGCGTTTTAGATGCCGACGTGATCATGATTTTGGCGTGAGTCCGATCGCCCTCCACTTTCAACGGTTCATCGGCGCGGCGGCGACCGCGCTCGTCGAGCGGCCACGCCTTCACCCTGGCGGCGGGGACGGACAGGGCGAGGACGGCGTCGACGCCCTCGACCAGCGACGGGCCCTCGCCCCAGTCGCGGCCGATCGTCGTTTTCGCGGCGTCGCGCCACTTCATGCCGACGTTGCCGACGTCGCCGGTCGCGGTCAGCAGGATCCGGCCGGGGGAATGGAGGTCGGGCCCGTCGAGCGCCGTGAGGGTGATCGCGGCCCAACCCTGGCGACTGGCGATCGGGCCGATGGTCACGTCGCCCAGGGGCGCGCGGACCCCAGGGGCCCGGTCACCGATGGGAGGGGTCAGATCGGTGGGAGGGAGGAAGCCGGGGATCGTCGCCGCTCCCAGATACGCCTTGGTCCGCGGCGTGTCGATCGTGACGCGGAGATCGCCGGCGCTCCAGACGAACGCCCCGGCGTCGCGCTGGTCGGGAGCCTTCGAGGGGACGTCGGAGCCGTCGAGCGCCACGCCGACGTAATGCGTCAGCGCTTGCTCATTCGTCAGGCCGAAGGCGGCGCCGCCGAGGCCCCAGGCGCTGCGGAGTCGGCCGGCCTCGATCCAGTCGTCGGGCTTGGGGTGGGCGACGGCGGTTTGGGAGGCGGTCGGGACGTCGCCGCGGAGGAACATGGCGGCGGCGGCGGGGAGCGTCGCCATCTTGGCCGGGTGCTGGTCGATGTCGAAGAAACTGGTGATCCTCTTCGTATCCCAGTCGTCGCGGCGGTGGCTGTAGGCGAAGAGGAAGATCCCGTCCCAGTCCTGCCGGGCGGCGTAGGCGGCGATCAGGAGCGCGGTTTCGGAGCTATATGTGTTGGGGGCCGAATGATTGTACTCGGTGCAGAGGAACGGCTTGCCGACGATTCGCGAGAGCCCCAGCCGCGGCAGCGTGCCGCCGTCGGGGCGGCCGGTCATCGGGACGTTCTGGATCGTCCAGTCGTCCTGGTCCCAGGGCCGTCGGGGGAAGTGGGGATGTTGCCAGTAGGCGTGCGAGTCGATCGCGTCCAGCTTCGCCTGCACCGGCGCGGGACTCCAGCCCATCTGGGTGCCCAGGACGACGCACTTGACGCCCAGATCTTTTTTCACGAACTGATGTATGCCCGACCAGTACTCGTCCTCCAGACCCCAGAGGAAGCGGACCCAGTCGGATTGGGCCTCGGGGGTGCGGACGCCGAAGTCGTGGTGGCGGAACCAGGGGATCGAGCCCAGCGCCTCGCCGGGCTTGAGTCCCATCACCCCGCCGGGGACGAGCGAGACGTCGTCGACCTCCAGCGTCAGCTTGCTCGACCCCAGGTTAGAGATCGAGATTCGGCCGTTGGCGTCGGCCTCCGCGACGCGGAAGGTCAATTCGACGTCCCTCCACTCCGGGCCCAGGTCTTGCTGGACGTTCCAAAGCTGGTTCCAGGGCTCGTGGGCCTGCATCGCGTTGATCGTGACGCGGACGGGCTTGTTGGCGCGGGCGCGGAGGCGGAGGGTGTAGGGGGTGTCGGCCTGGAAGCGGATTCCGGGCTGGTTGAACTGGATGTGCCACGCCTGCTCGGCCGGCTCCTCGACGACCAGCTTCAAACGGCCGTCGGCGAAGTCCTGGCGGGCCTTGCCGCTGTGTTGCTCGAAGCTCCAGCCCTCGCCGCGTCGGTCGAACGAGCCGTTCTTGAGCAGTTCCGCGCCCCTGGGGACGTCCTGGACCGACCACGCCGCGCGCATGGCGGCGTCGGTCTCGTACCTGGCCTTCAGGAAGTCGTTCCAGCGGCGCTGGAGGAAGGCCGAGTAGGGGTCTGGCATCGATTCCAGGCCGCCGCCGGACCATTCGTTGAACAGCGCGTTCTCGTTGTTGATCTCGACGATCGCCACGGCCGGCTCGTCGGCGTATCGCGTCTTCGTGTACGGGTTGACGTGGTGGAGCAAGGCTCGGGCGTAGTCCTTCTGGGCTCGGATCATGGCGGGGTCGAAGTTGTCGACCCCCTTGAAGAAGCTCGGCGCGTCGGGCCAGTCGGGGACGTCGGGGTACTTGCGGCCGACGTGTAGATTGATGTTCGCGTAAATCCCGCGCTTCTTGAGCGCGGCGATCAGGTAGTCGAGCCGCTCCAGGCGTTCGGGGTCGATGGTCTTGCGATCGGGCTTGAGCAGGCCGTCGGGGGAGATCGAGGTGTCCATGTGGTGGAAGCGGACGCAGTTGATTCCGAACTTCGCCATGCGGGCGGCGACCTTGTCGGCGGCGTCGTGGGTGGGGAAGTTGGCGCCGAAGCAGAAGTTGACGCCGAGGAACCGGATCCGTTCGTCGCCTTCGTAAAGGTGCCCGTCCCTGACGTGGATCGGCCCGTCCTTGCCGGCTGGCGCGGGGACGAGGTTGGAGACGTTGGAGACGCCCGGCGAGGCGTCGTCCCAGGGGAGGACGAAGGGGAAGAAGGAGTCATCGGCCTTCAAGGGGGGCGGGGCCTCCTCGGCGCGGGTCGTTCCCGTTCCCAGCAGAAGCGCGACGATCGCCACGGCGGCGCGGGACTTCGATCGGTTCATCGCCTGGATCTCCCTCGGCGCGTTTCGGCGGCGAATCGCTCGTCAGCCGGGGGTCGCCGCGACCCGATCCGAGTCGACTCGAATCCACGAACCGAATCAACCCCCCCGCGCGGCGGCGGCGGCGACGGGGGGCGGCTCTTCGAGGGCGTCGAGTTCGCGGGAGAGTTCGGCGGCGAGCTTGTAGGCGGTTTGGAAGTCGGGGGACTCGCCCAGGGCGGCGAGGCGTTCGATGCGGTCGAGGTGGCGGCCGACGACGCAGTCGTCGACGACGCGGGCGAGGAGTTCGGCTCGTTCGCGGTAGAAGGCGGCGAAGAGGTCGCCGATCAAGGCCCGCGCGGGGCCGGCGAGGCGGGCGAAGGCTCCCTCCCCCCCCGCGGTCAGGGCCGAGCCGGCGGCGACGTCGAAGAAGACCTGGCCGATGGCGTGGCCGCCGGCCTGGAACAGCGGGCCCGAGGCGACGTCGGCCGCGCCGAACATGCCGATCGTCAAGGCCGGCCGCGCGACCGCGGTGGCGACCAGTCCCCACTCGATCGCCCGCATCATCCGGGGGTGCTCGGCCTCGAACGTCTCCAGCCGCTCGGCGATGGCGCGGCGGTACGATTCGGTGGCCAACGGCGCGGCGTCGAGGCGGGCTTGCAACTCCTCGAAGGCCCGTCGGCGCTGGTCGCCGGCGATCAGGGGTTGCAGCTCCCGCCGCAGGGCCGGGGCGCCGACGCGGTGGACGGCCTCCAGGTCGTTGTAGATGGTCTCAAGCGCCCGGCTCAGTTGGGTCTTCTCCTCGGCGAGGAAGCGGGCCTCGTCCTCCGCGGGCTCGACGGCGCCGGGGAGCCAGCGGGCCACGGCGCGGCCCAGGGCTCCGTAGGCGCCGTGGACCTTGCGGTCGAACCAGGTCCGGCGGGGCTCCAGCCAGCGCCAGATCTCTTCGGCGACGACGTGGCCCGGCGGTCGGGGGAGGTCGACCTTGACCTGGACCTTTTGATGGATCACGGCGCGGGCCTGACGGTTCTCGTCGGACTGGCGTTCCAGGTCGCGGAGATGGGCGGGGATTCCCTCGTCGGGGTCGAGCGCCTGGCGCAAGGCGCCGCGGAGGGAGCGGATCTTGATGTCGGCGAAGTGCAACTCGGCGAGGTCGGCGCGGGGGTCGGTGGCGAGGGGCGAGAGGGGGTGGAAGGGGAGTCGGCCGTCGCGGGCGGCGGCGCGGTCGCGGGGGACGGCGTAGGCGTGCAAGGGGTTGGCGCCGGTCCCCCTGGCGAAGGTCGTCAGCCAGCCCCGGCAGTGGTCGCGGTCGTCGGGCCATTCGACCATGTTGACGACGGCCAGGACGGTCTTGTCGGCGTCGGCGGCGATCCGGAAGAAGCGCCGGATCTTCTCGTCGTTGTATTTCTGCTGGGTCAGAAGGGCGACGACGACGTCGGCGGAGTGGGTGATGGCCTCGGCCAGCTTCCAGTTGTTGGGGAGGGCGGCGTCGACGTCCGGGGTGTCCAGGAGGACCAGGTTCGCGGGTTGGGCGCCGGAGGGGTCTTCGCGCCAGATCAGGCCGTCGTGGCGGCCCTCGGCGACGGCGTCGTCCTCGCTGGTCCAGGGTTGAAGCGAGAAGCCGGGGAAGACCTTGGCGAGGTCGTGGCGGTCGGCGAAGCCCCTGGGCAAGAGCGCGACGGGGTGCTTGGTTTCGGCCGCGTTGTGGTGGACCCGGCTGGCGGGGTGTCCGACCAGGTGGTTGAACACGGTGCTTTTGCCCATGTTGGCGCCGCCGGCCACGGCGACGATCAGGTAGGGGGCGTCGGACGCCTGGGGGACCAGTTTCTGGTAGAGGTTGGCGCGCCAGGCCGCCTGGGGCGCGGGGAGTCCCGCGGCCTCGGCCCGGGCCGTCAGCCTTGAGAGCGCCTCGGCCAGGTCGATCACCCGGCGCGACCAGGTCGCGTAGTCCATCGCCTCGTCCGTCCCCATCGCCATCGATTCGTTTTGGAGACGTGGGCGACGAACGCCCTTCCCCCCCTCGCGGGGGAAGGTGGCCCGGAGGGCCGGATGAGGGGGGGACGCGCGAGAGGCCGTCGGGATCCCAAGCCGATCGGGCTTGCTTTCGGACGCCGACGGTCCTCCGGTTCGTCATCCCCCTCATCTGACCGCTTCGCGGTCTGTCTTCCCCCGCGAGGGGGGAAGACCGTTTTCGACTCGTCTCGTCCTTGGAAACCACCCGTCCCCTGGGCCCGCGCGACGTCGCCCGCCGCCGGGTCGTCGAGCCGCCCATTATAAGGGTCGGCCGTCGCGTGGAACATCGTCGCGGCGGTCGACGTTGGGGGTCGCGCCGGTTGGCGCGTTTTCGGGATCTCGGATCGCGGCGGTCGGGGCTTCGTCTTCGAACGCTCGTGCTATGGTATCGACGTGAGCCCCTCGAACGAAGGGGGCGACCGAGCGTCGCGAGATCGGCGACCGAAGGGATTCGACGGTTTGAAGCGATCAAGGCGTTGTGAGGCGAGGCGTCCGCGAGGACCGTCGTCTCCGGACGTCGGAGCGCCGGCCAGGGAGGGAGGCCCGTCCAATGGGTTCAAGGAAGCGCGCGTTCACGCCGGTCCTGGAGGGTCGGCTGGAGGATCGGCTGGTGCTTAGCGGGGTCGGGACGGCCCCCGGCGGCTTGGTCCCGAGCCAGGTCCACCACCACCCCCCCGCCCCGCGGCAAGCGATCCTGATGACGAGGCAGTACAGCCGCGTCTTGACGGGCATCCACATGGCGACGGTTCAACTCGGTCGTGGCGACGGCTCGCCGGCCGCCTACGACCGCGCCGCCAGGCAGATCGTCGGCCAACTCTGGACCATTCCGTACTCTCGCCAGAGCGGGTTGGTCGACAGGGTCACGGGGGCTTTGCCGTCCTACGGCGTTCACCAGGCCGGCAAGCTCTACGGCGACATCCGCCAGACCCTGATCGTCTATCTGGGCCACGAGGTGGACGAGGGCCGGCTGCTGGTCCGCACCACGCCGCAGAGCTTCTTCTCCGACGCCGACCTCGTCGGCGACGACGCCCGGATCCACAATCCGGAAAACAGCTTCCTTTACGACGCCTACATCCTCGGCATCAGCGGCGGCCTGGTCGACTCGTCGGGAGCGTCGGCGTCCGGGCCCTGAACGAATCAATCGTTCCACATCCGTGATTCGATGGCTTGAAGCCGGAGGACAGGACGTCCCCGGGGTTTTGGAGAGGACGTCGGCGGCCCGCGCCCGGAGGGTCGACCGCCGCGGCGTCCGTTGGTTCGATCCACTCGAAAACAGTCCGGGAGACGTTCCGATGAAGAACGGGTCGGGGAAGCACAAGTTCTCGCCGTCGCTGGACGGCCGGCTTGAGGCGCGTCAGGTCTTAAGCGCGGCCGGGACCGTCGCGGTCGCGCAGGTCGCGGGCACGGACGGCCAGCCCGTGCAGACCATCGACACGAGGACGTATAACAACATCCTCGTCAACGTCCACAAGGCGGTCGTGCAATACGGCAGAAGCGACGGCGGTCCGGCCGCCGTGGACCGCGCCGCCATGCAGATCGCCCGCCAACTCGATCGCGTGCCGTTCGCCACCGAGCAGGGACTGACCGCCGAGGTCGCCGACGCCATCCAGTTCTACCAGCCGAACGAGTTCCGGCAACTCTACCAGGACATCCACGCGACCACGGTCGACTTCCTGCGCGGCCGGGCGGTCGACGGCGACGTCCTCGTCATGAAGTCGCGGCAGCACGCCAGCACCGATTCCGACTTCTTCGGCCCCCACGCGCGTGAGGGCATGACGTTCCCGTTCCCGTCCGTCCTCTGGAACCCGGCGGCCACCACCACCCCTCCCCGCATCCCGACCTTCAGCACCAGGACGTACAACAGCATCCTGGTGAACGTCCACAAGGCGACGACCCAGTTCGGCCAAAGCGCCGGGACCCAGGCCGATTACGACCGCGCCGCCAGTCTGATCGGTCGACAGATCAACTTGATCCCCTACGCCAACTCGCGGGGGTTGACCGCCGAGGTCGTCGATGCGATCCAGTTCTACCAGCCGAGCGAGGCCGAGATCCTCTACGGCGACGTCCGCGCGACGGCGAGCGCCTATATTCGCGATCTGGCGACCGCGCGCGAAATCCACGTCATGAGGCCGCCGGGCCTGATCAACTTCTCCGACACCGACATCCTCGCCCCCCCGGACTCCCGCGCGTTCAATCAGACGGTGCTGCGCTGACGCGCCCCGGCGGCGGACTCGCTCCGCCGGAACTCGAACGCCGCTGGAACCTTCGACGAGGCCGCCGCGAGACCGCTCGCCGCGGCCTCGCCGTCGTTTCGAACCGCGACGGCCGGCGGCGAGGCGTCGGGTCACGCCAGATTCTTTCGATTTTCCGGCGGTGGCGGCTTCCCTTCATTCGAGCGATCGTGCTAACGTAACGGTTCCGTAGTTTCAAGATGGGTAAGATCGCGAGTCTGAGACGCATTGGCACGATGTTAGCGAATGGCTGACCCCGAGGGTTTGGGGTGGGTGGTCCGCCTCCCGAGTCTGAACGGAAGAAGCCTCGCGAGACCCATCAGTTCGGCCTCTCGAATCGACAGTCCAGGAGATGCACCGATGAAGTCGAAGAAGCATGCGTTCGCGCCGTCGCTGGACGGCAAGCTGGAAGACCGACTGGTCCTCAACGCGGCGGGAGCGGGGGCCGTGTACGGCGGCCTGAACGCCCAGGGCCAGGGCGTGACGAACACGAGGACGTACAACAACGTCCTCGTGAGCATCCACAACGCGGTGGTGCAGTTCGGCCGGAGCAACGGCGGCCAGGCCGCTTACGCCCGCGCCGAGATGCAGATCGCCAACCAGGTCAACCGTCTGCCGTTCGCCAACGGCAACGGCCTGACCGACGAGATCGTCGGCGCGGTCCAGTACTACAATCCCAACGAGTTCCGGAACCTCTACTCCGACATCCGCTCGACCCTGATCAGCTACCTGCAGGACGAGGTGGCCAACGGCGACGTCGTCATCCTCCAGTCGCCGGGCCGTCCCTTCTCCGACGCCGACCTCGCCGGCCTGATCACGCCCAACAACGCGGGGCACAACGGCGGCGGCCACAACGGGTACTACGGCGGCGGTTACGCCGCCCAGCCGGTCGTCGTCGCGCGGCCCGCGGCTCAAGGCGGCAACGGCGGTCAGTGGTCGAACGTGCCGGGCGTGGCGCAGTTGAACACCAGGACGTACAACAGCGTCCTCGTCGGCGTCCATAACGCCGTGCTGCAGTTCGGTCGGAGCAACGGCAGCCAGGCCGCCTACAACCGCGCCTCGATGCAGATCGGCCGGCAGATCAACCGCCTGCCGTACGCCAACGGCAACGGCCTGACCAGCTACATCACCGATTCGGTCCAGTTCTACGCCCCGAACGAGTTCCAGACCCTCTACTCCGACATCCGCTCGACGGTCATCAGCTACATCGGCGACGAGGTGGCCAACGGCGACGTGGTGATCGTCAAGTCGCGGGGCAACACCTTCTCCGACATCGACATCTACGGCCCCTACGCCCGGATCAACGATCCGAACTTCGTGTCGTCGTCCGTGGGCTGACGCGATTCGATCCTTCGATTCGGGGCCGCGGCGAGTCCTCTCGCCGCGGCCCCGCGCGTTTCACTCGCCTTCGCGCGACCCCCGCAACGACGCGGGGAGCGCCGCCTTCAGGGGAGCGGCGGCGAGCCCCTCGGAGAAGCGGTCGACGCCGTGCTTGTCGTAGAGCCGGAACAGCTCGCGAATCTCGGCCTCCTTGCCCTCGTAGGCTTCCGGCGGCAATTCCTTGATCGCCCCGGAGCCGATCGCGCCCTGGTGGGCGATCACCCAGCGGGCGAACGGCTGCTCAAGCAGGATCGTGCGGGGGCCGATGGTCAGCTTCTCGACCCGGTCGCGGATCTCGGGGGTCTCGGCGTTCTTCATCCCGCGCTCCAGGATGGCGAGGGCTTTTCGGCCCGCGTCGTCGTCGTAGCCGTAATCGGCGGCGGTGCCGAAGCAGAGGCGGTGGATCCCCTTTTCGCGAGGGGTCGCGCAGATCAGCCGGACGTAGGCCCGGACGTCGTCGGCCGCCTCGCCGTAGTGGCGGTCGGTGAATTCGTCGATGATCTCGGCGGGGTCCCGGGACGGATCCCAGATCATCCGGGAGATCAGGTAGTTGCGCAGGTCGCACAGCTCGGTGTTGTGGGCGCCGCCGGCCGCCTGCATGAAGACGCCGCGGACGCCGTTGCGCGCCAGGTACTTCACGTTCGCCCCGATGATCTCGATGTTGGGGCACGGCAGGTTGTAGCTGGTGAAGTCGACGTTGTAGTTCCAGACGTAGACCTTGTCGCTGATCTTGCACCAGCCGTCCAGGTCGGAGCAGAAGTCGCGGTTCAACTCGCAGGAGGGGTCGTCGAGCGGGTGGACCTGGCAAGCCTCGATGCTGCAGAGCTGGATGGCGACGTTGGGCCCCGGCCTCATCGTCCTGGGGGGCTTGCGGGTGTGCTGGTAGGCCAGCGTCCCCACGCACACTCCGGGGCGGACCTTGGCGACGGCCTCGCCGGCCTCGTTCAAGAGGGCCAAAAGCGAGCCCATGTGCGTCCCCTCGCGCTCGTCGATCGCGGCGCAGTCGGGGCACTGGCAATACTGCATGTTGTCGTTCTGGCTGATGCTGATCACGCCGTCGTTCTGGTTTTTGCGTTCCAGGTCGGCCAGCACGCCGGCGATGATCCGCCGCTTGACCTCGGGGTTGGAGAAGCAGGGTTGCGTCCCCCCCTCGCCGAAGTGGTCGTCCTTCATGTTCGCCCGGCGCTTGCCGTCCCGGAGGCTGAAGAACTCGGGGTGTTCCTTGCCCAGCTTGGCGACGGCGATCCAGTTGGTGACCGAGTGCGAGATTAGCGACCAGGCGCTGTGGCCCCCCAGCTCGGGGGGGATCGAGACGGCGTTGTTGCGCAGCCGCGCGGCCAGTTCGGGGTGGGACTGGTTGGCGCCGTAGTAGGAGTAGCGCCAGGAGAAGCGGGGATGGAAGGTCCGTTCGAAGTCGGCGACGACCTTGGCGGGATCGGCCTTGGGGACGCTTACATGGTCGGCGGTGAGGTAGCGGACGCCGTACTCGTCCTCCAGGAAGGAGTAGACGCCGTAGAGCGTGCCGCGGGGCGATCCGCCGGCGATGGCGACGGAGCCGTCCTTGGCGCGGATGGTGAAGTCCTCGTCGCCCAGTCCGTCGGTCTTCAGGCCCGACGCCTTCCCGACGGCGATGGCCGGTCGGCCGGCGGGGGCCTCGGCGACGATCTCGGGGCGGCCCCCGGTCGCCTCGGCCAGGACGTCGCGGAGTTCCTCCGCGGCGCGTTTCTCGGCGGGGGGGGCGCCGGCGGCGATCACGATGACGCGGTCGGCGTCGTCGGCCGCGGCGGCGGCGGCCCCCAGCAAGGCCAGGGCGGTGGCGAGCCCCAGGCGGGATCGCGCGCGTTGCAACATGGCTGTCTCCTCTTGGCGGGGCGGGAGGGCCAGGCGGCTCGCGACGTCGAGTCTCCGCCCGACCCGTCTTGCAGGATAGCCGGCCCCGACGTCACGATCACGGGTGCGGCGGCCCGACGCGATTCCCGACGCGCCGACGCGGGATCGGCGTGAGGATTGCCGGACGGAGATCCGTCGGCGGTCGTCGATCCCTCTCGTCCGTGGCGGGGCACGTTCATGATTCATCATTTTCCGTTCGACCCCCGCGCGGTGCTGGGGGTCTCGGCCGGGGCGACCGCGGAGGAGATCCACGACGCCTTCCGCGAAAAGTCCAAAAAACACCACCCCGACATGGGGGGCGACGAGTGGGCCTTCCGGATCGTCGCGCGCGCCTTCGAGGTGCTTCAGGCGACGGCCGACGGCGACCCGGCCCCGCCGTCGCCCGTCGCCGCGGCGACGTCCGCGCCCTGGACGTCCTCCGCGGCGGGGCCGGGATTCTTCTTCACCCAGGAGCGGTTCCCCTTCAACTTCGGCTCCGGCGGCGGCGATGAGACGGACGCGGACGTCGAGACGCGGGCCGAGCCGCCGGGGATCTTCCAGCAGGTCGAGGTGGAGCTGATCTGGATCCGGTTCGCGACGGCGGCCGAGGACGCCGAGGGGTCAACCTTGAGCGTCTGCATGGTCGTCTCGTGGCCCTTGCGCTCGGCGGTCGCCCGCGCGGCCGAGTACGCCGATTTGGGCGCGACCCTGCGCTGGGTCATCGACGCCTTCGACGTCGCGCGCCAGTCCGGCCCGCTGGCGGCGCGGCCGCGGATCGAGGACGGCCAGTTCGTCGGCTGGCTGAGCTTCCCGGACGTCCCGGCCGCCCAGTCCGCCTTCCTCCGCCTCCGCGACGCCCTCCGCCGCCGCGGTCTCTCCGTCCATCTTCAAACCCGCGACGAGATCATCCCGGAGAACTGGTCGGGGTGAATCGACTGTCACGCCCCCGGCGTCGGCGCCCATGGGAGCGCGCGAAGCGCCTCGGCGAGTTCGGCCTTGTCCATCCGGCCCTCGGCGACGGCGATCGTGGATTCGTACAGGCTTTCGCTGGGGGCCTCTTCCAGGGCGAGGCCGTTCAACTCCAGGAACGCGAGCGCCGCGACGAAGCCCGTTCGCTTGTTGCCGTCGATGAACGGATGGTTCTTGACGATGTGGAACAGATAGGCGGCGGCCATGGCGAAGAGGTCTTCATGCAGGAATTCGCCGCCGAAGGCCGCCTGGGGCTGGGCGACCGCCGAGGAGAGTAGGCCGGGGTCGCGGATTCCGTCGGAGCCGCCGCAACGCTCGATCTGAATCCGATGAAGCTCGACGACCTCCGCGACTGTCAGAAAGTCCGGATTCATTCGGCGAGTTTCCTCAAGACGCTTTCGTGACGATCCGTGAGCCTCGCGCCGATCTCGCGGACGCGCGCCAGCCGCGCGGATTCGGCGTCTCCCCCGGCCGCGGACGTGAGGACCAGCCCCCGCCCATCGGCGGTCTTCTCGATCTTGAGCGGCTGGTCGCCGTCCCAGCCCAGGTCCTTTAGGCTCTGATCGTCCAAGGTGAGGCTCCACCCGTCGCCGGTTCGTCGCAAGGTCGCGACCATGATGAAGGTCCTTCGCATGCTGGAGGCGTCGACGCCGATCATTCCATTATAGACGGTTGGCTCCCCCTGGTCGACGTCTGGGCCGCTCCGAAGGTTCGCGTCCAGGGGGCTCGCGAGTCGTCCGGTTTCGTCGCCGCGGGGAAACGCGGCGGGTTTGCGGTCTTCGGCGTGGGCGTGGGGTATATATAGTAGACGTGGCGGCGCGGAGCGGGCTCGCGCGGGGGTCGATCCCTGGGGTGGGGGGCCGGCGATGAGGCTATGGTGGGGCGTGGCGGCCTTGGCGGCGGCGGGCCTGGGGGTCGCGGGGGCGTACTGGCTGCCGGGGCTGATCCGGGGCGTGGAGGCGCCGATCGTGATCGGGCTGGTCCACTCCAGGTCCGGCCCGCTGGACGTCGCGGCGTCGGGGATGCTGGACGCGGAGGTCCTGGCCCTTGAGGAGATCAACGCCGCGGGGGGCCTGTTGGGGCGTCGCGTGACGTGGAAGATCATCGACGGCCGCTCGGACCCGGCGGAGTTCGGTCGCGCCGCGCGGCGGTTGATCGAGGAGGACAAGGCGGTCATGATCGTCGGCGGCCTGACGTCGGCGTGTCGCGCGGCGATGACCGACGTGACCATCCCCGCCGGCGTCCTTTTGATCCACGCGGGGCTTTTCGAGGGGATGGAGGACGTGAAAGGATGGTTCGGCGTCGGCCCGCTCCCCAACCAGCAGGCGATGCCGGCGGTCTCGTGGTGCGTCGACTCGCTCAAGGCCAGGAAGTTCTTTCTGGCGGGCTCCAGGGACGTCTCCTCGTACGCGGTCCACGCCGTCGTCCGCGACCAGTTGAAGGCGCTCGGGCTGGAGACCGTCGGCGAGGGTTTCGTGGGGATCGACGGCTCCGGGGTGGACGAGTTGGTGGCGGCGCTTAAGGAGTCGGGGGCGGACGTCGTGGTCAGTTCGATCGCGGGGGACGCCAACGCCGGCTTCTTCAAGCGGGCCGCCGCCGCCGGGTTGACGCCGGAGAAGACGCCGATCGTCTCGTTGCGGATCTTCGAGGGCGACCTGCCGCGGCTCCCCTCGGAGGAGACGGCCGGGCACTACGTCGCGGCGGGTTACCTCCAGTCGCTCGGCGGCGAGGCCAACCGCCGGTTCGTCGAGCGGTTCAAGGCGAGGTTCGGCGGCGACCGGACGATCGGCGATCCGACCGCGTCGGTCTACTACGGCGTGAAGCTCTGGGCGCGGGCGGTGGAGGAGGCGGAGTCGACCGACCTGTCGGAGCTTTTGGAGCACCTCTCGCGACAGAGCCTCAACGCCGGCGAGGGGATCATCGCCGTCGACTACGAACTGATCAGCGCCTGGCGGCCGTTCCGCGTCGGCAAGATCCGCCGCGACGGCCAGATCGACGAGGTCTGGGCGCTGGATCGATCGATCCGGCCGGTGGCTTATCCCATATTCCGTTCGGTCTCGGCCTGGCGGTCCCTGTTGGCGGAATGGCGGTCCACCGCCGGGCCGGGGATCGGCGACGCCGGCTCGGCGCGGCCGCCGTCGTCGGCCGGGGGGCCCTCCTCGCCGCCGCCGCCGATGGCGTGGCGGTCGCCGGCGGCTCCTCGCCAGGCCGCCTCGACTCGGCCGGAGGCCCGCTGAGAGTCCCCGCGATCGCCCCTGGAACCCTGGTTCGAACCCGGATGTTGGAACGATCATGAGCACGATCCGGACGTTCATCTCGCGGCTCGGCATCGCGACCCGGCTGACGTTCGCCTTCCTGGCGATCGCGCTGGTCCCGTGTCTGCTGGTGACCTACGTCGCCAACCGCCTGGCGGCGCATTCCCTGGAGAAGGGGGTCAAGAGCCGGCTGCTGGCGATCTCGGCGTCGAAGTCGCGGGAGCTCAGCGGCTTCATCCGCGAGCGTCGGGAGAACCTGGCGGCGCTCAGCCAGATCATCTCCTCGAAGGCCGCGGCGTTGGGGTTGCTGGAGACCGACGGCGGGGGCGTCGCGGCGGACCCGGACGCGCGGCGGCGGGCCGAGGCCGAGCTTCGCCAGTCGTGCGAGGCCTACGGCTACGACGACCTCTATCTCTTCGACCTCGAAGGCCGCTCGATCACGCAGTTCGACGACGACCTCGTCGTCGGCGAGTCGCTCCTGGACGGGGCGCTGCGGGACAGCGAACTGGCCGCGGCCTTCCGACGCTCGAAGTTCCTCCTTCAAGGCGAGGTCTCCGACTTCCAGGAGTATCCCGGCCTGGCCGATCCGACCATGTTCCTGACCCGGCCGGTGCTCAAGGACGGCGTCCTGGTCGGCGTGGCCGCCATCTCGGTAAGCAACGCGGAGATCTCTCGCCGATTCCGCGACTACAGCGGCCTGGGGGAGACCGGCGAGGCGGTCGTCGGCATGCGTCGCGGGGAGGAGATGATCTACGTCTGCCCGCTGCGGCACATGCGCGGCGCCGCGTTCCGTTACCACGTCCCCTTCGGCGGCGAGGCCGGCGAGGCGACCCAACTGGCGACCCTGGGGGGGCATGGCTACGGCGCCGGGCCGGACTACCGCGGCGAACAGGTGATCGCCGCGTGGTCGCACGTTCCGACGCTCCGCTGGGGTCTGAACGTCAAGCAGGATCGCGGCGAGGCCTTCGCCCTGATCACCCAGCAATACCGGGCCGCCCGCGCCTTGCTGGCCGTGACGGCCCTGGCGGTGGCCCTGGCCGCCTGGAAGATGGCCCGCTCGATCACCCGCCCGATCCGCCAGGCCGCGGTCTTGGCCGAGCGCGTCGCCGAAGGCGACCTGACGGCCACTTGCCAGGGGCACGCCCCCGGCGAGGTCGGCCTGCTGCTTTCGGCCGTCCGCAAGATGACCGTCGACCTACGCGGGTTGATCGGCCGGATCCAGAAGTCGAGCATCGCCCTGCTCTCCACGGCCACCGAGATCGCCGCGACCTCCAAGCAGCAGGAGCAGGCGGTCTACCAGTACGGCGCCAGCACCAATCAGGCGGCCGCGGCGGTCAACCAGATCTCGGCGACGAGCCAGGAGCTGCTCAAGACCATGACCGAGGCCGGCGAGGTCGTCCGCGAGACGGCCCGCCAGGCGGCGACCGGCCGCGACGGCCTGGTCGGCATGGACCACACCATGCGCCAGCTCGCCGAGTCCACCGGCTCGATCGGCTCGAAGCTCTCGGTCATCAGCGAGCGCGCCGCCAACATCAACGTGGTGGTGACCACCATCACCAAGGTCGCCGATCAGACCAACCTGCTTTCCATCAACGCGGCCATCGAGGCCGAGAAGGCCGGCGAGTACGGCCTGGGCTTCCTGGTCGTCGCCCGCGAGATCCGCCGCCTGGCCGATCAGACGGCCGTCGCCACGCTCGACATCGAGCGGATGGTCAAGGAGATGCAGTACAGCGTCTCCGCCGGGGTGATGGAGATGGACAAGTTCAGCGAGCAGGTGCGGACCGTGGTCGCCGAGGTCCAGCGGATCGGCGGCAGGCTCGGCGAGGTCATCGCCGGCGTCCAGGGGGTCGACGAGCGGTTCGGCCAGTTGACCGAGGGGATGCGGGTGCAGTCCCAGGGCGCCGACCAGATCCGCGAGGCCATGCTCAGGCTCAGCGAGGTCGCCGGCAAGACCACCGCCTCCATCCGCGAGTTCAACAGCGCCACCGACCATCTGCGCGACGCGGTCGGCGACCTGAAGGACGAGGTCTCGCGGTTCTCCGTCGGCGCCGACCGACCGATCGCGGCGCCGTGCTGACCCCGGTCGCGGTTCGATCGGAGGCGGTCGCATGCTGATCTTGATGTTCCGGGCCGGCGGCCGACGGTACGCGATCGACGCCGCGAGGGTGGCGGAGGTGGTGCCGCGGGTCCGCCTGCGCCCCCTCCCCCACGCCCCGGCCCACCTGGCGGGAGTGTTCGACTACCGCGGCGAGGTCGTCACGGTGCTCGACGTCGGAGTCCTCCTGGGCGCCGAGCCGGCCCCCGACCGCCTCAACACCCGCGTCATCCTGGCCGACCGCCGAGCCGACCCCCGCGCGACCGACTCCCCGCGCGCCCTGTTGGGCCTGCTCGCCGCCGACGTCGACGACCTGGCCACGGTCGACCCCGCCGCCTTCGTCCCGACCCCCGTGCCGATCCCCACGGCCCCCTATCTGGGCGGCGTCGCCGAGATCGGCTCCGGCATGGTCCAACTCCTCCTGGTCGCCCGCGTCCTCGACGCCCCGACCGCGTGACGACGGCCCGCGACCTCCCGCCGCCGCGAGATTCCCGCAAGCCTGGAAAACAAACCGGGGCCGCGAGGTTTTTCGGCGCGCCCGTTGCGACGCCCACTCCGCTCGAGTTTCGAGTCGGGGCCGAACCGCTTCGGCGGCGGCGCCGCGATTCGTCGTCGAAACCTTGATCGCGTCCCGGTTTACGTTCGCGATCGTCGCCTGGGGCCGACGACGGCCCCTCGCCCGCGGCGAGTCTCTCGGTCTCGCCTCTGCCTATGAATTAGAAGGAATCGCCCATGAAGCGCGCAGTGACCCCCTTTCTCCTCCTGGTCGTCCTGGCGGCCCTCGCCCTGGTCCCGTTCGACATGGGTCGGGAGATGCCGGCCGGCGGCGAGCCGAATGCGGGCGACGTGGCCTGGATGCTGACCGCGTCCGCCCTGGTCCTCCTGATGACGCCGGGCCTCTCCTTCTTCTACGGCGGCATGGTCCGTAGCAAGAACGTCGTGTCGACCATGCTCCAAAGCGTCATCGCGTTGGGCGTGATCAGTTTGCTTTGGATCTTCGTCGGGTTCAGCCTGGCCTTCGGCGACGACGTCGGCGGGATCATCGGCGATCCCCGCACGTTCTTCATGTTCGATCATGACGTCGCCGCCACGATCACGCTGGGCGAGGGCGCCTCGGCGGTGAAGATGGGGATTCCGCTGCTGCTGTTCTCGATGTTCCAGCTCAAGTTCGCGGTCCTGGCGCCGGCCTTGATCACGGGGTCGTTCGCGGAGCGGGTGCGGTTCTCGGCCTACCTGCTGTTCGTCGTGCTCTTCAGCCTGGTCATCTACTCGCCGCTGGCCCACATGACCTGGCATCCCCAGGGGCTTTTCGCCCAGTGGGGGGTGAAGGATTTCGCCGGCGGGACGGTGGTCCACATCTCGGCGGGCTTCGCGGCCCTGGCGGGCGCGATGATCCTGGGCCGCCGCCAGACCCACGCGAACAACGTCGCGCACGAGCCGGCCAACATTCCGTACGTGATGCTCGGCACCGGCATGCTCTGGTTCGGCTGGTTCGGCTTCAACGCCGGCTCGGCCCTGGCCGCGGACGACGTCGCGGTGCTGGCGTTCGCCACGACCAACACGGCCTCGGCCATGGCGATGCTGGGTTGGCTGTTCCTCGACTGGGCGCGCGGTCGGAAGCCCTCGGCGATGGGGGCCTGCATCGGCGCCGTCGTCGGACTGGTCGCCATCACGCCGGCCGCGGGCCTCGTCACGATCCGACACAGCCTGGTGATCGGCCTGACGGCGGCCGTCGTCTCCAACCTGGCGGTCTCGATGAAGACCAGGTCGACCCTGGACGACACGCTGGACGTCTTCCCCTGCCACGGCGTCGGCGGCATCGTCGGCATGATCTTGACGGGCGTCTTCGCCCGGGACGTGGGCCTCTGGTACGGCGAGACGACGACGTTCGTCAATCACCTGATCGCGCTCGCGATCGTTTCCGCGTTCGCCTTCCTGGGGTCGCTGGCCCTCTACAAGGTCACCGACATGATCATCCCGCTCCGCGTCTCCCGCGAGCAGGAGGTCGAGGGCCTCGACCTCAGCCAGCACGGCGAGACCGCCTGGCGGCTCGACGGCGAGCCCGCCCGCCGCGGCGATCGCGCCGCGGTCAAGAAGCCCGCCGCCGCGACCGCCTCCTGACGCCCCTCGACCCCGTCCGAAGCGAGTCCCAAACACAATATTGGCCGGGTCGCCCAGGGGGATCAATCCTCTCGGGCCACCCGGCCCGCGCCGCCCCTGGGCTCGGCCCGAGACCCGCGCCGACGCCGATTCGCTTCTTGAAACGCGCCTGTCCGGACGGATATTATGCTGGCGCGAAGGCGGGGCCGATCGCGCGTTGGCCAAGCGGCGGCCGTTCAACCGCGGGACGATTTCGATGACCAATGACGAGACGCGCGAGGTCTTCGAGACGAGGCTCTTCCAGTGGTCCCGGACGGAGTTTCGAACCGAGATCGACGAGGGGTTCCCCACCCTTCGCACCTTCCCCTCGGGACCTGGGGGCCGGGCGATGGCTGTCATGGAGCGTCTCTCGGTGGCCGAGCGGTACGCGCTCGCCGCGGCCCTCGTCAAACGCTGGGTGCCCAGGGCCGCCGAGGCGGCGGACGACCCAATGACACGAACGGATCACGTTGTCTTAAGCGATTTCGAGTCGTTGAAGGCGAGGCTTGCGGCTGATCCGGAGGGTCATCCGGAGTGGGCGATTCGGGACGACTTCCGATCCGGGGCCCGCCGGAGGCTGAAGCGAAAGGCGCTGGCCCAACCCGTCCGGAGGGCGTTCCGCTCGATGTTCGGGGACGACGGGCTCGAGATCGATGAAGGCGCGTGGCGCTACCGTGTCGCCCTCGGGCGATGGTCGCTTCACACCTACGTCGACCTCGCCGGGCGGTTCCATCAATTAACGTACAGTCATGACATCACCGATGACGAGGGCCTTTGCGTCGTGAACCACGGTTCCGCCCTGGCCTTCTTCGGGATTTCCGCGCAGACGTATTGGAGCGACCTGGCGGATGTCGACCGCGACGTCGTCGTCGGCTGCCTGGAGACGCTTTGCCGAAGGTTCATCGCGATCGCCCCCGACTTGCTCGACGGCCTTTGACATCGGATCATGGCGGCCGGGCTGGATAGAATAAGGGGGCGGGGCACGCGGATCCGAGTCGGTCGGCGATCCCATTCGAGCCCTTCCCCGGCGTCACGATTCGGGAGCGCGCCATGACGACCATCACGATCGAAGAGGCCAAGGACCGCCTGTCGGAGTTGATCCACCGCCTGAACCCGGGCGAGGAGGTCGTCATCACCGAGGACGACCGCCCCGTCGCCCGCCTGGTCCCGGCGGTCCCGCCCGCGCGCAAGGCCAGGAAGTTCGGCACCCTGAAGGGGACGGTCTTGTCGATGGACCGTTTCGACGACCCGCTCGAGGATTTCGAGGACTACATGTGATGCGGCTGCTCCTCGATTCGCACGCGCTGATATGGTCCGCCGACGAACCGAGCAAAATCACCCCGGCCGCGATGTCGCGCTTGAGCGACGCCGCAAACGAACTCCTCGTCAGCGCGGCGACGCTCTGGGAGATCGCGATCAAGGTCGGCAAGGGGAGGCTTCCCCTTTCGCTCCCCTACCGTCAATGGATGATTCGGGCGATGACCGACCTGGACCTTGCCGTCCTACCCATAACTCTCGAACACGCCGAACGGCAGTCCGTCCTGCCCTGGCACCATCGCGATCCGTTCGACCGCATGCTCGTGGCCCAAGCTCAAGTCGAGGGCGTCCCCCTCGTCAGCGCCGATCCGGCCGTCGATGCGTATGGGATCATCCGGATCTGGTGAGGAGGCGTGACGTCCGCACCGGGGTCGTATCCGTCCTCTACGACCCCTTCCGACTCTCTCCGCCGTGGCGGGCGATCCAGTCCCGCGCCTGGTCCACGGCGGCGAGGCCCTTGTTGCACAGCGGGGTGCAGTGGAAGATCATGCCCTCGATCTGGCCCTCCTTGTAGAGCGCGAGGGCGTGGTCGAGTTGCTTCGTCATGAACCGCTCGTCGAGTTCCCTGGCGCCGCCGAAGTCCCACATGTAGATCCCCAGAAGCGTGCGCTTGTCGGGGACGAGGGAGCGGTACTTGCGGAAGTTGGCCTCGATCCGGGCGACGTCGGCGCCGTCCCAGATCCAGAGCGAGACGACGTCGGCGAAGCGGACCAGGGGCTTGATCGCCGGGCACAACTGGTGGGTGTACAGGACCATCGCCAGGTCGAGCCGCCGACGGTAGGCCAGCGTCTCGGCGCGGAGCCGCTCCATCTCCTCCATCGACAAAGACGCGGGGGCCGGCTCGGTCTCCGAGTTCCGGTCGAAATCCGGACGGTCGCCGAAGCGGAAGAAGTCGTCCAGGTAGTAGCCGGTGAGGTTCGGCATGACGTCGCGCAGGCCGAAGACGTAATCCTTCAAGCTCCGATACGACTCGTTCGATCCCGCGGCCAGCTTCCAGGCGACGCGCTTGACGTCGCGGAACTGTTCGCGGTACGCGGCGTCGGGCGCGCCGTCGCGGATCGCGCAGACGTTGGGGATCCCCATCGACTTGATGGCGTCGGCCATGCCGATCGGCGGGCTCAAGGGGATGTTGTAAGGTCCGTCGGGCCCGTCGTAGACGCCCGAGTCGTGCCCCCACATCCAGAGCCGGTCCCGCAGCGCGTCCTCGTAGGCGGGCCATTCGACGTTCGCGGCTCGAACCGACCCCGCGACGGTCGCCAGCGCGGGCCATCCCAGCAGGGCCGAGGTCGTCTTGAGGCATTCGCGACGGTTCATGGCGGTCCCTCGGAAACTTGCGGCGTCCCGATCGGCGGGGAAGAATCGGATCATGAACTGTTACCATGTCGGTCGAGGACGCGAAAGGCCCTCCCCCTTGGAGGCGAGAAGCCGTGATCGACATCCCGACGGCGTTCGTGGCGGTGCTTGCGTCGTTCCATGTGTTTTGCTTGCTCGTGGTCTTCGTGGTCCGCCGCTCTTCTCGGCGGCGGCCCTTCTTCCTCGAGGCCGTCGGCCGGGGGCTCGCCGGTGCCGTCGTCCTGCTGCTCTGGGACGCGGCGTTCGCCGGGGCGTGCATGGCGTCGTTCCTGGTTTGTCCGATCTGGTTCGTCGTCAGCCTCGCGAGAAGCGCGATCAAGCGTCCCGGTTGGCGGCTCGCGCTGGCGAGGGCCGCGATCCCGGTCTTGACGCTGGCGCTCGCCTTGGCCAACGACGCCGTTCAGAGTCGCGTCGCCGAGTCGAACGCCCGGCGGGTCATCGCGGCTTGCGAGGCGTACCGCGAGGCCAACGGCGGGTATCCCAAGGGCCTCGACGAACTCGCGCCGCGATATCCGCCGTCCGTTCCGCCCGCCAAGCATTGCCTGGGGCCGTGGAACCGATTTCGGTATTTTTACGGCGAGAATCACTCGTCCCTCTTCTGGTACGTCCTGCCGCCGTACGGCCGGAAGATCTGGAACTTCGAGGATCGGCGCTGGAGCTATCTCGATTAAGGGACGGCCGGCGACTTCCCGGCGCCGCGGTGTACAATCATGGGTAAGGACGGCGGGATTCTCGTCCAGGTCGGGAGGCCGAGGCGATGTCGGAGACGCGGATCAAGGGCGTGTGGCTGCACCGCCGGGCGGAGATGGCGCTGTACGCTTATCCCGCCGAGGAACGCGAGAAATTGGTTTTGGAAGCTGTACGACATCGATGGATCGGACACTTTGCACGCGCGATTTCCCCGCGAGCCGGGGTTCAAATACCACGGGATGTTGGTCGTCGGCCGCACGCAAGGGTTGTCGGACTTCGAGAGGAAACGACTGGAACGGCGGCGCAACAGTGTCTTGGTCAATTCACGTTACATCCAATGCATGACCTATGACGAGCTATACGACGACCTACGGTTCCAACTCGAAAAAGCGGCGCCCTTGACGCCGGCCCCCGACGCGCCCGGCGATCTTACATGAGGCTCGCTTGATTCCAACGCCATGTCCGACCCTCTGCGGATCATCGACGCGATCTTGAGCGAGCGGCTGGGGCTGGATCGGTCCTCGGTCGGCCCGGGGATGGCGCCGCGCGCCGCGGCGGCGCGGATGCGGGCGGTCGGGCTGGTCGAGCTGGGGGATTACGCGGAACTGCTCGCGATCAGCCCGGAGGAACTGCAAGAGCTGGTCGAGGAGGTGACGGTCCCGGAGTCGTGGTTCTTCCGCGACGGGCGGCCGTTCAACTTCCTCAAGGAGTTCGTCCGCCAGGGCTGGACGTCCCGGCCGTCGCGCGAGCCCCCGCGCGTCTTGAGCCTCCCCTGCGCGGCGGGCGAGGAGCCGTACTCGATCGCCATGACGCTCGACGAGGCCGGGCTGCCGCCGTCGCGTCGGCGCGTCGACGCGGTGGACGTCGCGGCCCGACGGCTGGAGCGCGCCCGCCGCGGAGTCTACTCGGCCGCCGCGCTTCGCGGGGTGGCCGAGGACCGCGTCGCCCGCTGGTTCCGCAAGTGCGGCGACGGGTTCGAGGTCGTCCCGGCGATCCGCGACTCCGTTCGCTTCCACGTCGGCAACGTCCTTGACCCGACCCTTCTGGCGGGCGAACCGCGCTACGACGTCGTCTTCTGCCGGAACCTGCTGATCTACCTCTCCCGCGACGCCCGCGCCCGCGCCGAGGCCAATCTCGACCGGCTGCTGGCGCCGGACGGCGTGCTGGTGATCGGCCACGCCGAGACGCTGGGAGTCTCGGAGGCCGGTCGGGGGTTCGCGGCGGTCCCCGACCTTGGGACGTTCGCCTACCGCCGTCGCCCTCCCGCCGCGGCTCGATCCGTCGCGATCGCGACGCCCTCGTCCCCGCCCCCGTCGCCGACGCGGCACCGGCCGCGGCACCGGCCGACCCACCACGCTCCGCCGTCGGCGCCGGCGGCGCCCCCCTTCCCTCCCCCGGCGGCGGAGGAGGATTCCCGGCCGCTGCTGGAGCAGGCGGTCGAGCACGCCAACGCCGGACGGTTCGGCCAGGCGCTGGCGTGCTGCGAGCGCGAGGTCCGCCGCGCGGGCCCTTCGGCGCCGGCGTTCTTCCTCATGGGAGGCATCCACCAGGCGGCCGGGCGAAGGTCGCCGGCGGAGGAGTGCCTTCACAAGGCCGTCTACCTGGATCCGTCCCACGACGAGGCGCTACTGGCCCTGGCCCTTCTGGCCGAGGGCCGCGGCGACCGCGACTCGGCCGCCGGCTTTCGTCGTCGCGCCGAACGCGCCTTGAGGAAACGCGCCGCCGCGGCCGATGATGTCAGGAACCCCTCGACGGGAGGCCCGACGCCGTGAACGACTCCGCCGCCCCCGAGCCGCCGGCTCCGCGCCGGCTCGACGACTGCTGGAACCGGATCGGGATCGGCGGCGACCGCTCCTGTCCGGAGTTGCGGGCGCACGTCCACTGCCGCAACTGCCCCGTCCACGCCGAGGCCGCCCGCGGCTTCTTCGACCGCCCCGCCCCCCCCGACTACGTCGACGAGTGGACCCGGTGGCTCGGCGACGGCTGCCGTTGCGAGGAGGAGACGGAGAGGGAGTTCGTCGCCCGTCGCGACGACGTCGGCGTCCTGATCTTCCGGCTGGGCCCGGAGTGGCTGGCGTTCGCCACCCGCGCCGTCGAGGAGGCCGCGCTTCCCAAGCCCGTCCACCGCATCCCCCATCGCAGCAACGCCGTCCTCCGCGGCCTGGTCAACCTGCGCGGCAGGCCCCAACTCTGCGTCTCCCTCCACGGCCTGCTCGGCGCCCCCGAACCGAAGCCCGACGAACACGCCGCGGCGGCGACGTCGACCCGGCTGATCGTCCTGCGCGACCTGGAGCGGACGGAGTCGTGGGCCTTCGCCGCGGACGCGGTCCACGGCGTCGAGCGTTTCGCCCGCGAGTCGTTGCAAAAGGTCCCCTCCACCCTGGCCAACCCGGCGGTCAGCTTCAGCCAGGCCGTGATCCCCTGGAACGACCGTTCCGTCGGCCTGCTCGACGAGGTCCGCGTCTTCGCCGCGCTTCGGAGCGTCAACCGATGAGCGACGACCTGAGCGGCTTCTCGATGATGGACCTGTTCCGCATGGAGGCGGAGGAGCGGCTGGCCGTCCTCTCCCCGGGACTCGTCGCGCTTGAGGCCGACGCCTCGCCGACGGCGATCGAGCCCCTGATGCGCGCGGCGCATTCGCTGAAGGGGGCGGCGCGGGTGGTGAACCTGGAGTCGGCGGTGCGGGTGGCGCACGCGATGGAGGACGTCCTGGTCGCCGCCCAGAAGGGGAAGGTCGCCCTGACGTCCGGGTCCGTGGACGTCCTGCTCCGCGGGGTGGACTTCCTGGCCGCGATCGCCGACGTGAAGGAGGCCGAACTCGAATCCTGGCAGGCCGCCCGCGCCGGGGAAGTCGCCGCCCTCGCCGCCGACCTGGCCGACGTCGAGGCCGGCAAGGCCCCGGCCGTCGTCGAACCACCCGAGCCGGAATCGTCGCGAAACGAACCGCCGCCACCCCCCGAGACGCCGCCGCCGAGCCAGGAGCCGGATCTCAGCGGGTTCTCGATGATGGACCTGTTCCGCATGGAGGCGGAGGAGCGGCTGGCGACGCTGTCGGAAGGGTTCATCGCGCTTGAGGCCGACGCCTCGCCGACGGCGATCGAGCCCCTGATGCGCGCGGCGCATTCGCTGAAGGGGGCGGCGCGGGTGGTGAACCTGGAGTCGGCGGTGCGGGTGGCGCACGCGATGGAGGACGTCCTGGTCGCCGCCCAGAAGGGGAAGGTCGCCCTGACGTCCGGGTCCGTGGACGTCCTGCTCCGCGGGGTGGACTTCCTGGCCGCCGTGTCGAAGGTGAAGGAAGCCGAGTTGGAGGCGTGGCGGACGTCGAGGGCCGGGGAGATCGAGGCCCTCGTCGCGGTCCTGACCGGAATCGAGGCCGGCGAGCCTCCCGCCGAGCCCGAGCCCGAGCCTATCGCGACGCCCGCCCCCTCGCCGGCGCCGACGCCCGCTCCCGCGGCCGATCGGGGAAGGGAGGTCGAGCGCGAGTCTCCCCAGCCGTCGGGCTCGCGGGCCGGGGCGGAGGGGGCGGATCGGGTGGTGCGGGTCACGGCCGAGAGCCTCACGCGGTTGATGAGCCTGGCGGGCGAGTCGTTGGTGCAGACCCGTCGGTTCCGGCCGTTTCTGGACGATCTGCTGGCCCTGAAGCGCCGACAGACCGGGTTGCTGGAGTTGCTTCAGGACCTGGAGAACCGCGTCTCCGCCGGGGACGCGGCCGACGGCGACCGGGCCGTGGAGCGGGCCGTGCTCGCCCGCGCCCGCGACGAGGCGGCGCGTTGCCAGCAGAAGCTCTCGACCACGCTCGACGCCGTGGAGGAGTTCGCCCGCAACGGCGAGGACGTCTCCGGCAGGCTCCACCACGAGGTCCTCGCCAGTCGGATGCGGCCGTTGGCCGACGGCGTCCGCGGCTTCCCCAGGCTGGTCCGCGACGTCGCCCGCGAGATGGGCAAGCAGGCCCGGTTCGTGGTCGTCGGCGAGTCGACCGGCGTCGACCGCGACATCCTCGACGGCCTGGACGCGCCGCTCAACCACCTGATCCGCAACGCCCTGGACCACGGCGTCGAGACCCCCGACGAGCGCCGGGCCGCCGGCAAGGACCCGAGCGGGACGATCCGGCTGGAGGCCCGCCACACCACCGGCATGCTTCAGATCGTCCTGGAGGACGACGGCCGCGGCATCGACGTGGAGCGGCTGCGGGCCAAGGTCGTGGAGCGCGGCCACGCCACCGAGGCGATGGCCGCGCGGATGTCCGACGCCGAACTGCTCGACTTCCTCTTCCTCCCCGGCTTCACCACCAAGGACCAGGTCACCGAGCTTTCCGGCCGCGGCGTCGGGCTCGACGTGGTGCAGACGATGATCCAGGCCGTTCGCGGCACCTCGCGGGTCTCCACCCGACTGGGCCGGGGGACCCGGTTCACGCTCCAACTGCCGCTCACGATGTCGATCATCCGGGCGCTTCTGGTGGAGATCGCCGGCGAGCCCTTCGCCTTCCCGCTGAACCGGATCGACCGGATCGCGACGATCGCCGAGGAGGAGGTGCTCGAACTGGAGGGGAAGCCCCACGTCAAGGTCGACGGCCAGCCCGTCGGCCTGGTGGAGGCGGCGCGGGTGCTGGAGTTGGAGGCCGCCGCCCGGTCGTCGGGACGGATGCCGGTGGTCGTCGCCAGCGACCGCGGCCATCGCTTCGCCGTGATCGTCGAGAAGTTCCTGGGGGAGCGCGACCTCCGCGTCGCCCCCCTGGATCCCCGGTTGGGGCGGGTCCCCAACCTCGACAGTTCCTCGGTCCTGGAGGACGGTTGGCCGGTCCTCATTATTGATGTGGAGGATTTGATTCGATCGATCGACAACCTGCTGGAGGGCCGTCGGGTGGGGAGGCTCGGCGCCGCCGCCAAGGCGGAGGCCGCCGCCGAGCGCCGGACCAGGCACGTCCTGGTGGTGGACGACTCGATCACCGTCCGCGAGCTGGAACGCCAACTGCTTGAGAACCAGGGCTACAAGGTCGACGTGGCCGTTGACGGCGTCGACGGCTGGAACGCCGTGCGCACCGGCCGCTACGACCTGGTCGTAAGCGACGTCGACATGCCCCGGATGGACGGCATCGAGCTGGTCGCCCTCATCAAGAACGACCCCCGCCTGCGGGCGATCCCCGTGGTCATCGTCTCCTACAAGGACCGCGAGGAGGACCGGATCCGCGGCCTGGACGCCGGCGCCAACTTCTACCTGACCAAAAGCAGCTTCCACGACCAAAGCTTCCTTTCCACCGTGGTCGACCTGATCGGCGAGCCGCGGTAGCGAGCCGGCGCGGCTTGGGGGTTGGAACGATCCGGCGGCCAGGCGGGAAGTCCTGGATTCGCTCTTGGGCCGCGTCGAGGAATTCAAGCGACGTGATTGGGAAACCATGGATTGAACCGTTCCGCGAGGGAGGCGCGCGATGTCCGAGTGGAATCGGAAGCGGCACTGGGATGGAGTTTACGCCTCGAAGGCGGTCGACGCGGTCAGTTGGTATCAGGAGGTCCCGCGGCTGTCGTTGGAGCTGGTCCGCGAGTCGCTGCCGCGAGGTGGGGGCCGAGTGATCGACGTGGGGGGCGGCGCCTCGACGCTGGTCGATCATCTGCTGGCGCTCGCCCCGGCGCGGCTGGCGGTGCTGGACGTCGCCGCGACGGCGTTGGAGAAGGCCAAGGCGCGGCTGGGCGCGCGGGCCGCGGAAGTCGAGTGGATCGTCGCCGACGTGACCGCGGCGCCGGACCTGGGCGTCTTCGACGTCTGGCGCGACCGCGCCGTCTTCCACTTCCTGACCGAAGCCGACGACCGTCGCCGCTACGTCGAGCTTGCCGAGCGGACCCTCCCCGTCGGCGGCCGATTGATCGTCGCCGCCTTCGCCCCCGACGGCCCTTCCCGTTGCAGCGACCTGGACGTCCGCCGCTACGACGCCGCGACCCTGGCCGCGGAACTCGGCCCCGGCTTCGCCCTGGTCCGCGAGACCGCCGAACGCCACGAGACCCCCTGGGGCTCGGAGCAATCCTTCCTCCACGGCGTCTTCGAACGCCGATGAACGGCCGAGGTCTCGTTGTTGGGTTGGGAGGCATCGATGAGTTGGGACGTTTCAGTGTTCGCCGCCGACGAACCGCCTCCGCCCTTGGCCGAGATGCCCGACGACTGGCGTGGCGCGATTCTCGGCCCTCTTGCCGAAGTGCGGCGCAAGATCTCCGAGTGCTTGCCCGAGGTCGATTGGTCTGATCCTTCGTGGGGCCGTTACGAGGGCGACGGCTTCTCTTACGAGTTCAACATCGGCGACGAGGAGCCCTGCGATGGGCTGATGGTCCACGTCAGGGGTGGCGGCGGCGCGGTCCCGCCGTTACTTCGCCTCGCCGAGCGCTGGGGTTGGTATTTACTCGATATCTCACAGAGCGAATGGATTCACCATTGCTCGGGTGTCGAAACGGGCTGGCGGGATTTCCAGGCGTATCGGGATCGCGTCCTGGGACGACCGCCGGATCCCGGGGGCGACGCCCCAGGCGTTTGAAGGCGAGGGCGGGTCGGGGGCGACGCCGTCCGGGGGTTTTCGAGCGGGCGGGCTCCTGGTATGCTTCCCGACCGTGACGGATCGCGACGGCCCCGGAGGGCCGAACGGATCGAACCTCGCGAAAGGAGTGGCCGGGATGAACGGCGTCAAGCGGTTCGGCGTGGCGGTGTTGGGGACTTCCCTGGTCTTCGCCACGGCGAGGGCTCAGCAGGAGCCGGGGCCCATCGAGCGCGCCGGCGAAAAGATCGACCAGGCCGGGCGGAACATCTTCGGCGGGTTGGAGCGCGGCTTCAACCGGACCCGCGACGCGGTGACCGAGTCATTCGACCGGACCCGCGCCCGGGTCGACGACATGAACGTCGAGGCCCGCGTGTACGGCCGGATCCGCTGGGACAAGACGCTTCAGTCCAGCCCGATCAGCCTCTCGTCGGAGGCGCGGGGGATCGTGACCCTGCGCGGCTCGGTTCCCAGCGAGGAGGCCAGGAAGCGGGCCGTCGATCTGGCCGCGGATACCGTCGGCGTCGTCCGGGTGGTCGACCAACTCGTCGTCCCGACCGCGGCCGTCGAGGTCCCGACCGCCGAACCGGCCGCCCGTCCCGCGCCCGCGGCGCGTCCCAGGGCCGCCCGCCCCGGCGTGGAGCGCTGAGGCGGGCGAGGCCGGGCCGCGTTCAGAGTCTTCCCCCCTCGCGGGGGAAGACAGACGCCGAAGGCGTCAGATGAGGGGGACGGCGCGAAAGAAAGCCGCCGGGAAGTCGAAAGCCGGCCCAGCCGACTCGGGATCGCGACGGCCTCTGGATCGTCCCCTCCTCATCCGGCCCTTCGGGCCACCTTCCCCCGCGAGGGGGGAAGGCCGTTTCTCC
>ERZ778018.826-NODE-826-length-36420-cov-9.597470_pt1 | contig 36420 bp, 30 predicted proteins | sample MGYA00375748_ERZ778018 | MGnify/ENA primary metagenome ERZ778018 (study PRJEB29350, sample SAMN05509839) | bioreactor metagenome | biome: bioreactor; material: wastewater | place: South Africa: University of Cape Town | collected 2014-04-22 ... | reverse complement strand
TGTGGCCGAGCCTGTATAGCCCGGCAAACCGCCTGCCGATCCCTTTACCGTTCCTCGGCCGATCTTTCGGCCAGATTCCCGAAAGCCATGGTTCCCACGCTCGCCCGCCACTATGATCTGCTGGTCTCGTCCGGGAGGATCGACCGCGACCCCGCCCAGGAGCAGGTCGTCGCCCTGCTCGACGGGCTGGCGCAGCGGCTGAAGGCCGGTCGCGCCAAGAGCCGGCCGAAGCCGTTCGGCTGGGTGTTCGGGCGGCGCGAGCCGGAGCCTGTCGTCAAGGGCCTGTATCTGTGGGGTGCGGTCGGGCGCGGCAAGACCATGCTGATGGACATGTTCTTCGCCGACCTGCCGGTGACGGCGAAGCGGCGCGCGCATTTCCATGCCTTCATGGGCGACGTGCATGAGCGCATCCATGCCTGGCGCCAGCAGGCCAAGGCCGGCACAGCCAAGGGCGAGGACCCGATCGCGGTCGTGGCTGAGGCGCTGGCGCGAGAGGCGCGCGTGCTGTGCTTCGACGAGTTCAGCGTCAACGATATCGCCGATGCGATGATCCTCGGCCGGCTGTTCCAGGCGCTGTTCGCGCAAGGCGTCGTCGTGGTGGCGACCTCGAATGTCGAGCCGAAGGATCTTTATCGCGACGGGCTCAACCGGGCGCTGTTCCTGCCGTTCATCGCCATGCTGGAAGAGCGCATGGCGATCGTGCGCCTCGATGCGCGCGCCGATTTCCGGCTTGAGAAGCTGGCGGGCAGCCCGGTCTATTACACGCCGGCCGACGGCCAGGCGCGGGCGGCGCTCGATGCGCTGTTCGCGCGCCTGACCGGCAACATGCCGGCCGGTCCGGTGACGCTCGCCGTGCATGGCCGCGAGATCGTCGTGCCGTTGGCGGCGGCGGGCGTGGCGCGCTTCTCCTTCGCCGACCTGTGTGAAGCGCCGTTGGCGGCGGCCGACTACATCGCGGTGGCGCGCCATTTCCATACGCTCGTCATCGACGATGTGCCCGTGATGGACGAGGGCCAGCGCAACCCGGCCAAGCGCTTCATCATCCTGATCGACGTGCTCTACGAGCAGCATGTCAAGCTGCTGCTCTCGGCCGCGGCCGGCCCGACCGCGCTGTATCGCGGCACGATCGGCCGCGAGGCTTTCGAATTCGAGCGCACCGGCTCGCGCCTGATCGAGATGCAATCGGACGAGTATCTGGCTGCCGCCCATGGCGCGAGCGGGCCGCGCGATGCCGGCGATACCGCCGATCTCGTCGAGACCTGAGCCTGGAGCGATCGCCGGTTCACAATACGGTTGTTTTCAGTCATTACGGGGTGCGGGGCCAAGATTTCACCCGCTTTATGGACACAGCCGAGGCCCGCATGACCGCCACGGACCCGATCGCCGCTGCCGCCAAGCTGATGCTGCCGGAACCGTCCGAGACGGAGGCGGCCGGCAGTCTGCCCGAGCGCGGCTCGAAAAAGCGCGATGTCTGCTTCGTCTCCGGCCAGACGCTGTCGCGCAAGGACCTCGTGCCGGTCGCGACGCTCAGGCCGTCGCTGATCGAGACGCTGCGGCGCGACTATCCCGACCTGCCGGACAACGCCAAGATTTCGCGCAAGGAGCTGAACCGCCTGCGCGGCGAATATGTCGAGCAGTTGCTGCGCAACGAGCGCGGCGAGATTTCCTCGCTGGAGCGCGAGGTGATCGAAAGCCTCGAACGGCACGAGACGCTGGCCGAGGATACCGACCGCGAATTCGAGGAGCACCGCACCCTCGGCGAGCGCATGGCCGACGGCGTGGCGAGTTTCGGCGGCAGCTGGCTGTTCATCTCGTCGTTCTTCCTTTTCCTGGCGGTGTGGATGGCGATCAACCTCGCCATGGGCGACCGCTCGGCCTTCGATGCCTATCCGTTCATCCTGCTCAACCTGGTGCTGTCATGCCTGGCGGCGATCCAGGCGCCGATCATCATGATGAGCCAGAAGCGCCAGGAGGCGAAGGACCGCGCCCGCTCGCAGAATGACTACGCCGTCAACCTGAAGGCCGAACTCGAGATCAGGCATCTGCACGAGAAGGTCGACCATCTGCTCAACCGGCAATGGGAGCGGCTGACCGAGATCCAGTCGATCCAGCTCGAGCAGTTGCAGGATATCGCCACGACGCGGGCGCGGCGGCCGAAGAAGATCGTCAAGGCCAAGGCGGGCAAGGAGAAGGCCGGCAAGGCGAAGCCGACCGCCGCCGATCCCGATGGCGGCGCCGCATGAGCGCGCCCGGCCGGCGGGCAGGTGCCACCCATGGCTGATGCGGCCGGAACGCCCGCCTCGCGCATCCTGGCGGTGGCGACCGAACATTTGCGCCGGCTCGGGCCGACGCGCATGACGGTGGTCGGCGTCGCCGCCGATCTCGGCATGACGCATGCCAATATCTATCGCTATTTCGCCTCCAAGGAGGCGCTGCTCGAGGCGGTCAGCGCCGCCTGGCTGCGCGAACTCGACGCGGCGCTGACCGCGACCGCCGATGCGCCGGACCCTGCCGACGACAAGCTCGAGCGCATGATCCTGGAGATCGCGCGCCGCTATCGCGACAAGGTCGAGCGCGACCCGCGCCTGTTCGAGATTTTCGCCGAGGCCTATGACCGCGACGGCCCGCTGTCGCGGCGTCATCGCGCGCGGCTGCGCGGCCTTGTCGACCGCGTGATCGAGGAGGGGCTGGCGGCGGGGCTGATCGGCAAGGACCGCAACCGCGCCACCAGCCTGGTGTTCGATCTTGCCTTCCGTTTTATTCATCCGAGCGCCGTGCGCTTCGATCATCTCGTGCCGCGCGCCGAATTGCAGGCGCGGCTCGAGCGTGTGGTGCGGGCGCTGCTGATCGCGTTGCGCGCGCGATAGGGCTGTTACAGATAACATAATCTGTTACTTGTCTCAGGTTTTTCGGAAGCCTGGCGGCTTGTCTCGACGCACGGCTGTCGGCGAAAGGCTTGTTTTCGCGGGGGAATTTCGCAAGCGCTTCGCGGGTGGCCGCGCCTGACCAGATTTGCGGCCTTGATTGTGGCGGCGGGCTGAGTCATGAGCCGTGGGTGAGTTCGCGCCGGGCGGGGTCCCGCTGCGGCTTTCCCCTCGTCTCGCCACGCGCAAGGAGCCATCCATGGCACGCAAGAAAATCGCCCTCATCGGAGCCGGTCAGATCGGCGGCACTCTCGCCCATCTCATCGGTCTCAAGGAACTGGGCGACGTCGTCATGTTCGATATCGCGGAAGGCGTTCCGCAGGGTAAGGCGCTGGATATCGCCGAATCGACGCCGGTCGGCGGCGTCGATGCCAGCTACCGCGGCACCAACGACTACAAGGACATCGAAGGCGCCGACGTGATCATCGTCACCGCCGGCGTGCCGCGCAAGCCCGGCATGAGCCGCGACGACCTGCTCGGCATCAACCTGAAGGTCATGGAATCGGTCGGCAACGGCATCAGGCAATATGCGCCGAAGGCGTTCGTGATCTGCATCACCAACCCGCTCGACGCCATGGTCTGGGCGCTGCAGAAATTCTCCGGGCTGAAGCCGGGCAAGATCGTCGGCATGGCCGGCGTGCTCGATTCTGCGCGCTTCCGCTATTTCCTCGCCGAGGAATTCCAGGTCTCGGTCAAGGACGTCACCGCCTTCGTGCTCGGCGGCCATGGCGACGACATGGTGCCGCTGGTGCGCTATTCGACGGTTGCCGGCATTCCGCTGCCCGATCTGGTGCGCATGAAGTGGACGACGCAGGAGCGGCTCGACGCCATCGTCGAGCGCACGCGCAAGGGCGGCGGCGAGATCGTCAACCTGCTCAAGACCGGCTCGGCCTTCTACGCGCCGGCCGCCTCGGCAATCTCGATGGCCGAGAGCTACCTCAAGGACCAGAAGCGCGTGCTGCCGGCCGCCGCCTATCTCTCGAACGCCTACGGCACCAAGGACATGTTCCTCGGCGTGCCGGTGGTGATCGGGGCCAAGGGCGTCGAGCGCGTGGTGCGGGTGCGCCTCAACGCGGCCGAGAAGGCGATGATGGAAAAGTCCATCGCCTCCGTGACCGGGCTGGTCGAGGCGTGCAAGGGCATCAACCCGGTGCTGGCCAACTGAGCGATGCGAGCCAGGCGCCCTTTCGTGGCCGGAATTCGGCGGCGCGTGCCGTCAGCCGAATTTCAGCGCCTTCTTGAAGAAGTGCGAAAGGCTGCCGCGCTGCTGCTTGCGTTCGATGTCGGCTTGGCTCCTGAGCCAGGTCATCTGCACGACGCGGCGCTCGCCGACGAAGGGCTTGTGGCCGTGCCAGGAATTGTCGGCCCGGCGGAACGCGAACAGCGAGCCGGTGACCGGGCTGATCTCCTCGGTCATGTCCTCGAAGTCGGTGCCGCTGCGCAGCACGCGCAGCCGCCCCTCGGCGGAGGCGTTCCAGGCGTCGTTGAGATAGACGAGCAGCGTAGCGATCTTCGATTCGCTGTCGGTATGGATGCGCCCGTCCTTGGCGGCCGAAAGCTTGCGGATGGTGATCATGCGCGGCTTCTCGACGAGGTCGATGTCGAGCTTCTCCGACACGATCTCGGATACGGCGCGGCTCTTCATCTCGCTCAGCAGCGTGGCGAAGGTGCCGGTCGCGGCGATATCGCCCTCGGGAAAGAAGCCGGTTTCCCTGATGTCGGGGAATTCGGCGCGCAGGCTCGCGACCGCGCCGGGTTGGATGACCTCGTCGGCGATCATATAATTGTAAGGTTCATGTGCGGTTCTGGCCGCCCGAACCGACGCAAGATTGAGGCAGCTATAGGTTTCCGTCATCAGACTCTCCTTGGCCTGAGCAAGGCCCCGGCGGCTTCCTTAGCACCCGTGCCGGGGAGCGGACAATCGGCGCCGTCGTTGCCGCGGGCCCGCAAGCGCACGATAGCACGACACTTTTCCGCGATCACCCCGGGCGCAAAGGCGCGCGGCGGTGCGCGCGTCCAGGCACGTCCAGTTTACGCAGGAGCCACCGGATGAATATTCACGAGTATCAGGGCAAGGCGGTGTTGAAGGAATTCGGCGCGCCGGTGTCGGCCGGTCTGCCGGCCTTCACGGTCGAGGAGGCGATCGCCGCAGCCAAGCAGCTGCCCGGCCCTCTCTTCGTGGTCAAGTCGCAGATCCACGCCGGTGGCCGCGGCAAGGGCAAGTTCAAGGAACTCGGGGCCGATGCCAAGGGCGGCGTGCGGCTGGCGAAATCGGTCGAGGAAGTCGGCGCCCACGCCAAGGAAATGCTGGGCAATACCCTGGTGACGGTGCAGACGGGGCCTGCCGGCAAGCAGGTCAACCGGCTCTATATCGAGGATGGCTCCGATATCGAGAAGGAGTTCTACCTGTCGATGCTGGTCGATCGCGAGACCTCGCGCGTCGCCTTCGTCGTCTCGACGGCAGGCGGCATGGAGATCGAGCAGGTCGCGCATGACACGCCTGAGAAGATCGTCACCTTCTCGGTCGATCCGGCGACCGGCGCCATGCCGCATCACGGCCGCACCGTGGCGCGCGCGCTCGGCCTGACCGGCGATCTCGCCAAGCAGGCCGAAAAGCTCGCCCAGCAGCTCTACAAGGCCTTCGTCGCCAAGGACATGGCGATGCTGGAGATCAACCCGCTGATCATCACCAAGGGCGGCATGCTGAAATGCCTCGACGCCAAGGTGAGCTTCGATTCGAACGCGCTCTACCGCCATCCCGAGATCGTCGAGCTGCGCGACCTGACGGAAGAGGACGCCAAGGAGATCGAGGCGTCGAAATACGACCTGTCCTATGTCACGCTCGAGGGCACGATCGGCTGCATGGTCAACGGCGCCGGCCTCGCCATGGCGACGATGGACATCATCAAGCTCTACGGCGAGGAGCCGGCGAACTTCCTCGATGTCGGCGGCGGCGCCTCCAAGGAGAAAGTCGCGGCCGCGTTCAAGATCATCACCGCCGACCCGAACGTGAAGGGCATCCTGGTCAACATCTTCGGCGGCATCATGAAATGCGACATCATCGCCGAGGGCGTGGTCGCGGCCGTGAAGGAAGTCGGCCTGCAGGTGCCGCTCGTGGTGCGCCTCGAGGGCACCAACGTGGAACTCGGCAAGCAGATCATCCGCGATTCGAAGCTCAATGTGATCCCGGCCGACGATCTCGACGACGCCGCCCAGAAGATCGTCAAGGCGGTGAAGGAAGCCAATTAATGTCCATTCTCATCGACAGCAACACCAAGGTCATCTGCCAGGGCTTCACCGGCAAGAACGGCACCTTCCATTCCGAACAGGCGATCGCCTATGGCACGCGCATGGTCGGTGGCACCTCGCCCGGCAAGGGCGGCTCGGTGCATCTCGGCCTGCCGGTGTTCGACACCGTCGCCGAGGCGCGCGAGAAGACCGGCGCCGATGCATCGGTGATCTATGTGCCGCCGGCGGGCGCAGCGGACGCGATCGCCGAGGCGATCCAGGCCGAGATCGGGCTGATCATCTGCATCACGGAAGGCATTCCGGTCGAGGACATGATCCGCGTCAAGCGCGCGCTGTCGGGCTCGAAGTCGCGGCTGATCGGGCCGAACTGCCCCGGCGTGATGACGGCGGGCGAGTGCAAGATCGGCATCATGCCCGGCAACATCTTCAAGCGCGGCAATGTCGGCATCGTGTCGCGCTCGGGCACGCTGACCTATGAGGCGGTGTTCCAGACCACGGCCGAAGGGCTCGGCCAGACCACGGCGGCCGGCATTGGCGGCGACCCGGTCAAGGGCACGGAATTTATCGACATCCTGGAGATGTTCCTGGCCGACGAGGCCACCAAATCCATCGTGATGATCGGCGAGATCGGCGGCTCGGCGGAAGAGGATGCCGCGCAGTTCATCAAGGACGAGGCCCGGCGCGGCCGCAAGAAGCCGATGGTCGGCTTCATTGCCGGACGCACCGCACCGCCCGGCCGCCGCATGGGCCATGCCGGCGCCATCATTTCCGGCGGCAAGGGCGATGCCGGCAGCAAGACCGCCGCGATGGAAGCGGCGGGCATCCGCGTCAGCCCGAGCCCGGCCCGGCTCGGCAAGACGCTGGTGGACGTGTTGAAAGGTAACTGAAGCCCCGCCTTCTCCCCGCCACGTGCGTGGGGGAAGGCACCACGCCCGCGGCCTGGGGGTCCGCCGGCAGCACCGTTGAGGACGAGTTTCATGGACCGCGACAGCGCCAACGATATTTTCGAGCAGACTTCCTTCCTGTATGGCGGCAATGCCAGCTATATCGAGGACCTCTATGCCCGCTATCAGAGCGACCCGTCCGCGGTCGACGAGGAATGGCAGGCCTTCTTCGGCGCGCTGAAGGACGACGCCGCTTCGGTGATCAAATCGGCGCAAGGCGCGTCGTGGAAGCGCCCGAACTGGCCGGTGGTCGCCAATGGCGAGCTGATCTCGGCGCTTGATGGCAACTGGGGCCGGATCGAGAAGCTCGTCGGCGACAAGATCAAGGACAAGGCAGCGGCCGGCGCCGGCCTGAGCGAAGCCGACGTGCATCTGGCGACGCGCGATGCCGTGCATGCGCTGATGATGATCCGCGCCTACCGCATGCGCGGCCATCTGCACGCCAATCTCGATCCGCTCGGCCTCGAACCGCAGCGCGACCACGAGGAACTGCACCCGTCGAACTACGGTTTCACCGAGGCCGACTGGGACCGCAAGATCTTCATCGACAACGTGCTGGGGGTGGAATTCGCCACCATCCGCGAGATGCTGGCGATCCTGAAGCGCACCTATTGCGCGACGATCGGCTACGAGTTCATGCATATTTCCGATCCGGCCGAGAAGGCCTGGATCCAGGAGCGCGTCGAGGGGCCGGAGAAGGAAATCACCTTCACCCGCGAGGGCAAGCGGGCGATCCTCAACAAGCTGGTCGAGGCGGAAGGCTTCGAGAAATATCTCGACAAGAAGTTCACCGGCACCAAGCGTTTCGGGCTCGATGGCGGCGAGGCGCTGATCCCGGCGCTTGAGCAGATCATCAAGCGTGGCGGCGCGCTCGGCCTGAAAGAAATCATCATCGGCATGCCGCATCGCGGCCGCCTCAACGTGCTGGCCCAGGTCATGGCCAAGCCGCAGCGCGCGATCTTCAACGAGTTCAAGGGCGGCTCGTCGAAGCCGGACGATGTCGAGGGCTCGGGCGACGTCAAGTATCATCTCGGCGCGTCGTCCGATCGTGAGTTCGACGGCAACAATGTGCATCTGTCGCTGACGCCGAACCCGTCGCATCTTGAGATCGTCGATCCGGTGGTGCTCGGCAAGGTTCGCGCCAAGCAGGACCAGCATAACGACGTCATCGAGCGCTCGAAGGTGCTGCCGCTGCTGATGCATGGCGATGCCGCCTTCGCCGGGCAGGGCGTGGTGGCGGAGTGCCTCGGCCTGTCGGGGCTGAAGGGCCACCGCACCGGCGGCTCGGTGCATTTCATCGTCAACAACCAGATCGGCTTCACGACCTATCCGCGCTATTCGCGCACCTCGCCCTATCCGTCCGATCTGGCGAAGATGATCGAGGCGCCGATCTTCCACGTCAACGGCGACGACCCGGAAGCGGTGGTGTTCGCCGCCAAGATCGCCATCGAATTCCGGCAGCAGTTCCACAAGCCGGTGGTGATCGACATGTTCTGCTACCGCCGCTTCGGCCATAACGAGGGCGACGAGCCGGCTTTCACGCAGCCGCTGATGTACAAGAACATCCGCGCCCACCAGACGACGCTCGGGCTGTACAGCGCCAAGCTGATGGCGGAAGGCGTGGTCACCGAAGGCGAGGTCGAGAAGGCCAAGGCCGACTGGGTCGCGCATCTCGAGGCCGAATACGAGGCCGGCCAGACCTACAAGCCGAACAAGGCCGACTGGCTCGATGGGCGCTGGTCCGGGTTGAAGGCGTCGAAGGACAATGTCGACGATGCTAGGCGCGGCCAGACCGGGGTCGACCTCGCCAGGCTGAAGATGATCGGCACGCAGATCACCAAGGTGCGCGAGGGGTTCCATATCCACCGCACCATCCAGCGCTTCCTCGACAATCGCCGCAAGATGATCGAGACCGGCGAGGGGCTCGACTGGGCGACCGCCGAGGCGCTCGCCTTCGGGTCGCTGGTCGACGAGAACCACCGCGTGCGGCTCTCGGGCCAGGATAGCGAGCGCGGCACGTTCAGCCAGCGCCACTCGGTGCTGATCGACCAGGAGAACGAGAGTCGCTACACGCCGCTCAACAACATCCGCGAGGGCCAGGCCAAGTTCGAGGTCATCAACTCGATGCTCTCGGAGGAGGCGGTGCTCGGCTTCGAATACGGCTACACGCTGTCGGAGCCGAACGCCTTGGTGATGTGGGAAGCGCAGTTCGGCGATTTCGCCAATGGCGCGCAGGTGGTGTTCGACCAGTTCATCTCGTCGGGCGAACGCAAGTGGCTGCGCATGTCCGGGCTGGTATGCCTGCTGCCGCATGGCTACGAGGGCCAGGGGCCGGAGCATTCCTCCGCTCGCCTCGAGCGCTTCCTGCAAAGCAGCGCCGAGGATAACTGGCAGGTCGCCAACTGCACCACGCCGGCGAATTACTTCCACATCCTGCGCCGGCAGCTGAAGCGCGACTTCCGCAAGCCGCTGATCCTGATGACGCCGAAATCCCTGCTGCGTCACCACCACGCCAAATCGGCGCTCGCCGATCTCGCCGCCGAGACCTCGTTCCACCGTATCCTCAAGGATGATGCGGAGACGAAGAAGGGCGGCGCGGTCAAGCTCGTCAAGGACGCCAAGATCCGCCGCGTCGTGCTGTGCTCGGGTAAGGTCTATTACGACCTGCTGGAAGAGCGCGAGAAGCGCGGCCTCGACGACGTCTACCTGCTGCGCGTCGAGCAGCTCTACCCGTTCCCGCTCAAGACGCTGGTGACGGAACTGGCGCGCTTCAAGAAGGCGGACGTGATCTGGTGCCAGGAGGAACCCAAGAACATGGGCGCCTGGAGCTTCGTCGAGCCGTATCTCGAATGGGTGCTGGCCCATGCCGGTTCCGCCAGCAAGCGCGCGCGCTTCGTCGGCCGCCCGGCCGCCGCCTCGACCGCCGTTGGCCAGATGTCGAAGCATCTGGAACAGTTGAACGCCTTCCTCGACGAGGCCTTCGCGGCCTGAACGATAGACCTCGTAACAGCCGGCTCCCGTATCCGGCCAAAGGATAACAGACGATGACCGAAATTCATGTTCCGACGCTTGGCGAAAGTGTTTCCGAGGCGACGGTCGGCAAGTGGTTCAAGGCCGTTGGCGAAGCGGTCAAGGTCGACGAGCCGCTGCTCGAACTCGAGACTGACAAGGTGACGCTCGAGGTCAATGCGCCGGCTTCTGGCGTGCTCTCGGAGATCGTCGTCAAGGATGGCGAGACGGTTGGCGTCGGCGCGCTGCTCGGCCAGATCAGCGAGGGCGCGACGGCAGCCGCCGCGCCGGCTCCTGCCCCCGCCAAGGAAGCCCCGAAGGCGGCGGCGCCTGCTGCCGCCCCTGCTGCTCCCGCGCCCCAGCCCGCCGCCCCGGCCGCGCCGGCCTATGCGCCGCCGCCGGCACCGTCCGCCGCCAAGCTGATGGCCGATAGCGGCACCAGCGTCGCGGAGGGCTCAGGCCGTCGCGGCCAGGTGCTGAAGGAGGATGTGCTGGCCGCGATCGCGCGCGGACCCGCTGCCGCGCCCGCCGCGGCGCCGGCCCCTGCCGCCGCCCGCGCCCCGGTCGCGCTCGACGATGCCAGCCGCGAAGAGCGTGTGCGTATGACCAAGCTGCGCCAGACCATCGCGCGCCGCCTCAAGGATGCCCAGAACGCCGCCGCCATGCTGACGACCTTCAACGAGGTCGACATGAGCGAAGTCATGGCGATGCGCGCCAAATACAAGGACCTGTTCGAGAAGAAGCACGGCGTGAAGCTCGGTTTCATGGGCTTCTTCGTCAAGGCCTGCGTGCAGGCGCTCAAGGACGTGCCCGGCGTCAATGCCGAGATCGACGGCGCCGACCTGATCTACAAGAATTATTATCACGTCGGCGTGGCGGTCGGCACCGACAAGGGCCTCGTCGTGCCGGTGGTGCGCGATGCCGATATGCTGTCGCTGGCCGGCATCGAGAAGACGATCGGCGATTTCGGGCGGCGTGCGCGTGACGGCCAGCTCAAGATCGACGAGATGATGGGGGGCACCTTCACCATCTCCAATGGCGGCATTTACGGCTCGCTGATGTCGACGCCGATCCTGAACGCGCCGCAATCGGGCATTCTCGGCATGCACAAGATCCAGGAGCGGGCGATGGTTGTCGCCGGCAAGATCGAAATCCGGCCGATGATGTATCTGGCGCTGTCCTATGATCACCGCGTCGTCGACGGCAAGGAGGCCGTGACGTTCCTGGTTCGGATCAAGGAAGCGCTCGAGGACCCGGCGCGCCTCGTTCTGGACCTTTGAGGCCGAGCTCGGCCGGGTTGCGCCGGCGGGAGTGAACACAGGGGAGACATGACCATGTTTATTGCTGGCGCACCGGTCGAACTCACCATCCTGGCCTGGAGCGTCGTGCTCCTGCTGGTCCAGGTCGTCTTGCAGGTCGGCTCCGCCGCGCTGGAACTCGGCCTGCCTTACGCGCTCACCGCGCGCGACGCGCAGCTTGCGCCGAAAGGCGTCGTGGCGGCCCGGCTCCAGCGCGCGCTCGCCAACCTGCTCGAGACCTATCCGGCCTTCGTCGCGCTTGCCTTGGCGCTGGTGGTGGCCGGCAAGGCAGGCGGGGCTGCCGAAACCGGCGCCTGGCTCTGGCTCGGAGCCCGTATCGTCTATGTCGTCATCTACGCGCTCGGCATTCCCGGCCTGCGCACCCTGGCCTGGGCCGTCTCGATCGTCGGGCTGATGATGATGCTCACACGTCTTTTTGCCTGACACGGCGCTTCAAACTTTCGAGGACTTCATCGTGGCTTACGATCTCATCGTCATCGGCACCGGCCCCGGCGGTTATGTCTGCGCGATCCGCGCGGCACAGCTCGGGCTCAAGGTCGCCGTCGTCGAAAAACGTGCGACCCATGGCGGCACCTGCCTGAATATCGGCTGCATCCCCTCGAAGGCGCTGCTGCATGCCTCCGAGATGTTCGACGAGGCCGGCCACAGCTTCGCCAAGCTCGGCGTCAAGGTCGCGCCGAAGCTCGATCTCAAGGCGATGATGGGTCACAAGCAGGAAACCGTGGATGCCAATGTCAACGGCGTCGCCTTCCTGTTCAAGAAGAACAAGATCGATGCCTTTACCGGCACCGGCACCATCCTTGGCGCCGGCCGGGTGCAGGTCACCGGCGCGGACGGCAAGACCAGCGATCTCGAGGCGAAATCCATCGTCATCGCCACCGGTTCCGATGTCGCGACGCTGCCCGGCGTGACGATCGACGAAAAGATCGTCGTGTCCTCGACCGGCGCGCTCGAACTCGGCAAGGTGCCGGGCAAGCTGGTGGTGATCGGCGCCGGCGTGATCGGGCTCGAGCTCGGTTCTGTCTGGCGCCGGCTTGGCGCCGAGGTGACGGTGATCGAATTCCTCGACCGCATCCTGCCTGGCATGGATGGCGGCGCCGCCAAACAGTTCCAGCGCCTGCAGGAGAAGCAGGGCATCACCTTCAAGCTCGCCAGCAAGGTGACCGGCGTCACGACGAACGCCAAGGGCGCGAAAATCGCCTTCGAGCCGGTGGCGGGCGGCGAGAGCCAGACGCTCGATGCCGACATCGTGCTCGTCTCGACCGGCCGGCGCCCCTATACGGACGGGCTCGGGCTTGAGGCGGCCGGCGTCGCCACGGAGCGCGGCCGCGTGGTGATCGACGATAATTTCGCCAGCAATGTGCCGGGCATCTATGCGATCGGCGACGTGGTGCGCGGGCCGATGCTCGCCCATAAGGCGGAAGACGAGGGCGTGGCGCTCGCCGAAATCCTCGCTGGCCAGCATGGCCACGTCAATTACGGCGTCATTCCGAGCGTGGTCTATACCTATCCCGAGGTCGCCAGCGTCGGCCGCACGGAGGAGGAGCTGAAACAGGCCGGCATCGCCTACAAGGCGGGCCAGTTCCCGTTCATGGCCAATGGAAGGGCGCGCGCCAACCTGACCACGGAGGGTTTCGTCAAGGTGCTCGCCGATGCCGCGACCGACCGCGTGCTCGGCGTGCATATCGTCGGCGCCGGTGCCGGCGAGATGATCCACGAGGCGGCGGTGCTGATGGAATTCGGCGGCTCGTCGGAAGACCTTGCCCGCACCTGCCACGCCCATCCGACGATGTCGGAAGCGGTCAAGGAAGCGGCGATGGCGGTCGAGAAGCGCGCGATCCACATCTGAGGCGACACCGCGCCTCGCGCCGCCTGCGCGGGCGCCAGCCACCGACGCCGAAGGACTTGACCCGCCATGGAACCCAGCGCCAAGCAGCCGCGCGCCGCCATGCGCAAGCCGCTTTCCGAGGGGCTGCTGGTCTTCATCCTCGGGCTGGCCGGGTTTTGCGGCGCGCTCGCCACGCGGGTCGTCGATCCGATGGTGCCGGAGATCGGCCGCGACCTGATGGTCGAGGTCACCACGGCGGCGCTTCTCTCCTCGGCCTTCACCTTGCCCTACGCCTTCGGCCAGCCGATCCTCGGGCCGCTTGGCGATGCGTTCGGCAAGGCCTTCATCATCAAGATCTGCATGGCCATCATGTCGCTGGCGCTGCTGGCCTCGGCGGTGATGCCGAATTTCTCCGGCCTGTTCGGGTTGCGGCTGATCGCAGGGCTGGCCGGCGGCGGGGTGATTCCGCTCGGCATGGCGATGCTCGGCGATCGTTTCGCCATGGAGCGGCGGCAGATCGCGATCTCGCGCTTCATGGTGATGACGCTGACCGGACAGGCGGCGGGCGCGGCGCTCGCCGGCTTCCTGGTCGAGCTGTTCGGCTGGCGCTATGTGTTCGTCGGCGCGGGGCTGATCTCGCTGGCGGCGCTGGCGGCGCTGTTGCGCTGGCTCGGCGCCCGGCCGGGCGCGCAGCGCGGGCGTTTCGATCTCGGCGAGGCCTTCACGCGCTATGCGAGCATCTTCGCCAACCCGCGCGCCAAGATGTGCTTCAGCGCCGTGTTCATCGAAGGCATCGCCGTCTACGGCATGCTGCCGCATATCGCGCATATCCTCGAACAGCTCGGCAAGGGCTCGGCGCGCGAGGCCGGCATGGTGATCAGCGGCATGGGGCTTGGCGGCGTCGTCTATGCCCTGATCGTGCCGATGCTGCTGCGCCGGCTCGGCATGTATGGCGTGATGGGGACCGGCGGCTTCGTGGCGGCGGCCGGGCTTGCCGCGGCCGGATTCGAGCTGGCGCTGCCGGTCGGGTTCCTCGCCTTCTGCGTGATGGGGATCGGCTTCTACATGGTGCATAACTCGCTGCAGACGCAGGCGAGCGAGCTCTCAGTCACGGCGCGCGGCTCGGCGATGGCGATGCACGCGTTCTTCTTCTTCGTCGGCCAGGGCATCGGCCCGGTGGTGTTCGGCTATGGGCTGACCGCCTTCGGCATCCGCTTGCCGCTGTTCCTGTCGGCGCTGGCGATCGGCCTGCTCGGGGTGATCACGGCGAGCGCGCTGCGTTCGGCGGCCCGGCGACAGCCTGCCTGAATCCCGCCATGCAGGCCGTGTTAGGCTTACCGTTTGTTGGCCTGTCGTTCGCGGCGTGACGACGATGCGTGTGTTGAAGAAATATCTCGTGCTGGCGGCGGCGTTGGCGTTTCTGCTCGCCGAGGAGATCTGGCTGCGCTTGCGGGCGGCGATCGCCTGGCTCGTCGATGCGTTGCCGCTGGCCTGGCTGAAACAGGCGCTCAGGCGTTTCCTCGAATGGCTGCCGGCCTATCCGACGCTGCTGCTGTTCCTGGTGCCGCTGCTGGCGACCGAACCGCTGAAATTCTTCTCCTACTGGCTCCTCGCCAAGCGGCAATGGCTCGCCGGCGTGGCGCTTTACGTGTCGATCGAACTGCTGCGGCTGGCGCTGGTCTCGTTCGTGTTCGGCATCTCGCGCGACAAGCTGATGTCGATCGGCTGGTTCCGCGTGCTCTATGGCTGGTTCATGGCGGCGCATGATTGGGCGTTCGCGCTGGTCGCGCCGTACCGGGAGCGGCTGAGCGCGCTGGCGCGGCGGCTCAGGCAGCGCCTGTTCGGCCGCGGCCGGCTGGCGTTGCTGGTCGCCCGGTTGCGGCGCCGCGAGGCGGGCGGCCCGTAAATGCTTCAGGCGCGCGGGTGGGCTGCCTTGTAAGCCGCCATCAACCGGGTGGTATCGACCTCGGTATAGATCTGCGTCGTCGAGAGCGAGGCGTGGCCGAGCAGTTCCTGGATGGTGCGCAGGTCACCGCCGCGCGCCAGCAGGTGGGTCGCGAAGGAATGGCGCAGCGCATGCGGCGTCGCCGTCTCCGCGAGGCCGAGCGCGCCGCGCAGCCGCGCCATGGCAAGCTGGATGATGCGCGGCGAGAGCGGCCCGCCCTTGGCGCCGCGAAACAGCGGCTCGTCGGGAGCGATCCGCCATGGGCACTGGTCGAGATAATCCTTCACCAGCCCGGCGACTTGCGGCAGCACCGGCACCTGGCGCGCCTTGCCGCCCTTGCCGGTGACCTGGAGCGCGCTCATCGGCCGGATCGGCGCGTCCCTGGCGCGGATGGCGAGCGCTTCGGCGATGCGCAGGCCGCAGCCATAGAGCAGGCCGAGCACGGCGGCATCGCGCGCCAGCACCCATTGCGGGCGATCCTCGCCGGCCCGTGTCGTGACATCGGCGAGCGCGCGGGCATTGGCCGGGCCAATCGGTTTCGGCAGGCTCTTGCCGATACGCGGCGCGCGGATGGCGGCGAAGGCCGAGGCGCTCGCCCAGCCTTGGCGCTCGGCGAAGCGCATGAAGGACCGGCAGCCGGCAAGCTGGCGCATCAGGGTGCGGCTGCCGATGCCGTCCTTGCGGCGCGCGGCGAGGAAGGCGCGGATGTCGGCCGGGCGCAGCCCCGAGAGCGCCGCCAGATCCGGCCGGCGCCCGAGATGCGGCGCCAGGAAGGCGAGGAACTGGTGCAGGTCGCGGGCATAGGCCTCGCCAGTCTTGGGCGCGACGCGGCGCTCGCTTTCCAGATGCGTCAGCCAGGCGGCGATGGCATTGTCGATGGTCATGAGCGGCAGAGTCTACGCCGCCGGTTAAGGCCGTGCAAACGACGCCGCGACGTCTCTCATCCCTTCGAGCATTTCGCAGAAAAGTGGCTACCGGTTTTCTGCGGGAGAAATGCTCTAATTATATGATTTAGATCATTTTTATCTCGTTTTGATGATCCCATCAAAACGAGAAATGATCTAGGCGCGTTGTCTGACAACATGACATCCGCTAGCGTGCGATTGGCCGGGCGGCGCGACGCTCGCACCGGCGCCACGGGAGAGAGTTCCATGCCTATCACGTTCACGCGACGCGGTGTCCTCGGCAGCTTGTCGGGCCTCGCGGCCTACCCGGTGGCCGGCGCCCTGGCGCAAAGCGTTGCGCTGCCTTCGGCCCCGGTGGCGCTCAACATCATCGATGTCGCCGGCAACCTGCAATTGACGCAGGCGAGCATCGACCTGTTCGCCAAGCAGAACCCCAAGCTCGTCTCGCGCATCATCTATTCGCGCGCGCCATCGCCCGAACTGCCGGCCAAGCTCAAGGCGCAGCAGGCGGCGAACCGCGTCGATATCGACCTGGTGCTGACCGGCCCCGGCGCGCTCTCCGACGGCATCGAGCAGGGCCTGTGGATCGACGTGCTGAAATCCCATGCCGACCTGCTGCCGAAACCGGCGGAAATTTATCATGACGCCGCCTTGATGATGCAGAAGAATTTCGGCGGCGACCAGGGCGTGGCGGTGGTCTATTCGCCCTCCGGCCCGCTGTTCGAATACATGCCGTCGCGGCTGAAAACCGTGCCGAAGACGGCGGCCGAATTCCTCGATTGGGCCAAGCAGAACCCGCGCCGCTTCACCTATGCGCGGCCGTATAATTCCGGCCCCGGCTGGACCTATCTGATGGCGCTGCCCTACATTCTCGGCGACAAGGACCCGAAGGATCCGGCCAATGGCTGGGCCAAGACCTGGGCCTATCTCAAGGAACTCGGCACCGCGATCGACTATTATCCGAGCGGCACGACCGCGACGATGAAGGAACTCGGCGACGGCACGCGCGACGTGATCGTCTCGACCTGCGGCTGGGACATCAACCCGCGCGCGCTCGGCATCGTGCCGAAGGAGGCCGAAGTGTTCGCGCTCGAGGGCACGCATTGGGTGCCCGATACGCAGTTCATGTGCGTGCCGAAGGGCATTCCCAACGACAAGCTCGCCGTGGTGCTGGCGCTGATGTCGTTCATGCTCAAGCCCGAGCAGCAGGCGCGCACCTATGACAAGGGCTATTTCTACCCCGGCCCGGCCGTGAAGGACGTGACGCTCGCCATGGCGCCGGAGGAGAGCCAGCATGTCATCAAGGAATTCGGCCGGCCGCTCTACGACACGCTGATCAAGACCCTGCCGGTCGAAGTGCCGCTGACGCCGAAGCAGCTCGTCGTGGCGTTCCGGCGCTGGGACCAGGAGATCGGCGCCGCCACCAAGTGACGCCAGTGGCTGATCCGCTCCGTTTCGCGGTGGTCGGTGCCGACCACCGCCACGTCTACCATATGGTCGGCGAGTTGCTCGCGGCGGGCGCGATCTGCGCCGGCTGCGATCCGCAGACCAGCGACCCGCGCGTGCTTGACGGCTTGCGTGAGCGCTTTCCTGATCTCGCCATGGTGGCGCGCGAGCGCCTGCTCGACGACCCGTCGATCGCCATCATCTGCATCGCGGCCGTGCCGAAGGACCGGGCAGGGCTCGCCATCGCGGCGATGCGCGCCGGCAAGGATGTGATGGTCGACAAGCCGGGCATCACCACCATTGCCGATCTCGAGGCGGTGCAGCAGGTGGTGCGCGAAACCGGCCGCATGTTCTCGATCTGCTTTTCCGAGCGCTTCGTGGTGCCGGCGACGATCGTTGCCGGCAAACTGATCGCCGACGGCGCCATCGGCCGCGTCATCCAGACGGTCGGGCTCGGGCCGCACCGGCTCAACCGCGCCATCCGGCCGGGCTGGTTCTTCGACGTGGCGAATTTCGGCGGTATCCTCGCCGATATCGCCTCGCACCAGATCGACCAGTTCCTGTATTTCACCGGCGCGACCGGCGCCGAGATCGTCGCCAGCAGCGCCGGCAATCTCGGCCATCCCGACCTGCCGCGCTTCGAGGATTACGGCGACATCCTGCTGCGTGGTGGCGGCGCCAGCGGCTTCATCCGCTGCGACTGGTTCACCGCCGACGGCTTGCCGATCTGGGGCGATGGCCGCCTGACCATCCTTGGCACCGAAGGCACCATCGAATTGCGCAAATATGTCGACATTGCCGGCAGGCCCGGCACCGATCACCTGTTCCTCGTCGATGGCAAGGGCACGCGCCATATCGATGCGAGCCGCGAGCCGCTGACCTATTTCCGCGCCTTCCTCGCCGATGTGCGCGACCGGAGCGAGACGGCAATGACGCAGGCGCACGTTTTCACCGTGACGCGGCTGGCGCTCGAGGCGCAGGCGACGGCGCGGCGATTGCGATAACCCGATCGATCGGCCGCGACCTCGCCCCCGGGGCCGGCGGAACTGAAATATAGGAAACCATCATGAGCAAGACCGGTATCGCCATTATCGGGCTCGGCCCCGCCGCCCTGCCGCACGCCAAGAGCCTGCTCGACCTCTCCGAGCGGGCGGAGGTGCGCCACGCGGTCAGCCGCAGCAAGGAGCGGACGGAAGCCTTCGCCGCGCAGTTCCCGTTCCCGGTCAGCAACGATATCGACGCGGCGCTCGCCGATGATGGCGTCAGAGCTGTGATCGTGCTGACGCCGCCGAGCGCGCATCTTGCCGTGGCGGAGAAATGCTTCGCCGCCGGCAAGCATGTGCTGGTAGAAAAGCCGCTGGAACTGACGGTCGCTGCCGGCGAGAAGCTGGTTGCAGTGGCGCGCAAGGCCGACAGGCGGCTCGGCGTGGTGCTGCAGCACCGCTTCCGGCCGGCGAGCCTGAGGCTGAAGGCGGCGCTGGCGGCGAGCGAACTCGGCATGATCGCCGCCGGTTTCCTCACTGTGCCGTGGTGGCGGCCGCAAGCCTATTACGACGAGCCCGGCCGCGGCACGATGGCGCGCGACGGCGGCGGCGTGCTGCTGACGCAGGCGATCCATTCCCTCGACCTGTTTCGCTCGCTGGTCGGCGTGTCGGCGGTGAGAGCGGCCGATGTCGCCACCACGGCGCTGCACCGCATGGAGACCGAGGATTACGTCGCGGCGCTGGTCCGGCTCGGCAATGGCGCGCCCGGCACGGTGCTGGCGACGACCGCCTTCAATCCCGGCCACCCCGAGCGCATCGAGATCATCGGCACGAAAGCATCGGCGGCGCTGATCGGCGGCTCGCTGAAAATCGCCTGGCTCGACGGGCGCGAGGAAGTCGTGGCGGCGGAGGGCGATACCGGCAGCGGCGCCAACATCATGGATTTCCCCCATGATGCGCATCGCGCCGTGATCGCGGATTTCCTCGATGCGATCGCGCAAGACCGTGACCCGATGGTATCCGGCGAGGAGGCGCTCGCCTCGCAGCGCCTGATCGGGGACTTGCTGGCCAAGGGCGGCGAAGCCTGACGGCTCGCCGGGATACCCGTCCCGGGACCTCATGCTGAGCTTGTCGAAACATGGAGGATCGCGCGCCGGACCGGACCATCCTTCGACAGGCTCAGCATGAGCCCATGCGTTGCAGCAGATTCTCAAGACGGCCCGCCCCGCCCTGCCTCCGGTTGACCTCGAATCGGCGCGGCCAGGCCAGATTCTGGCGCCGACTCTCGTTTGGCCTTGATTTTCGCATAAAGATATCTTTATATGCGCTTCTGTGCAGATAGCCGCAGGATGGAAACGCCGATGCAGGTGCCCTTTCGCGACATGATCTCCTCGCTCGAGGCGGTGGCCGAGCCGACGCGGCTGCGCATCCTGGCGCTGATCGCCGATGCCGAGCTGACCGTCACCGAGCTGACCACGATTCTCGGCCAGTCGCAGCCGCGCGTCTCGCGCCATCTCAAGCTGCTCGTCGATGCCGGCCTCGTCGACCGGCACCGCGAGGGCGCCTGGGCGTTTTTCCGCCTGTCGGAGACGCCGCTGGCGCTGGCGAGCGCCGGGCAGGTGCTGGGCGGGCTCGATGCCAATGACGCGGTGCTGGCCGGCGACCGCGCCCGCCTCGCCGAGGTCCGCGCCGAACGTGCGCGTGCGGCGGAAACCTATTTCGCCCGTCATGCCGACGATTGGGACCAGCTGCGCGCCATGCATGTCGCGGAGAAGGATGTCGAGGCCGCCGTGCTCGCTGCTGCCGGCAAGGGGCCGTTCAAGGCGGTGCTTGATCTCGGCACCGGTACCGGCCGCATGCTGGCGCTGCTGGCGCCGCGCACCACGCGTGCCGTCGGCATCGATTCGAGCCACGCCATGCTGGCGGTGGCGCGCGCCAAGCTCGAGGCGAGCGGCCTCAAGAACGTGCAGCTGCGCCAGGCCGACATCTATGCACTGCCCGTCGAGCGCAACGCCTATGACCTGATCGTCATCCATCAGGTGCTGCATTATCTCGACGATCCGGCCCGCGCCATCCGTGAGGCGGCGCGCGGGTTGCGGCCGGGCGGGCGCATGATCGTCGTCGATTTCGCGCCCCATACCTATGAATCCCTGCGCGAGAGCCACGCCCACCGCCGCCTCGGCTTTGCCCGCGACGAGATCGACACGATGCTGGAGGAGGCAGGCCTCAGCCCGCATGACCACCGCGAGTTGCCACCGACCGGCCGGGGCCAGCTGACGGTGTCGCTCTGGCTCGCCGACGATCCGCGCGTGCTCGACGACCGGCTGCGCGGCGCCGGCCATTCCGTGCGCGAGGTGGCGTGATGAGTGTCGCTTCGCTGCGCCGCAGCCGCACCGGCGAGACCCCGGCGCTCCGCGTCTCGTTCGAATTCTTCCCGCCCAAGAGCGACGAGATGGAAGAGGCCCTCTGGGGCTCGATCAAGCGGCTCGAGCCGCTCTCGCCGGATTTCGTCTCGGTGACCTATGGCGCCGGCGGCTCGACGCGCGAGCGCACGCATGCCACCGTCGCCCGCATCGTCAACGAAACCACGCTGAAACCGGCTGCGCACCTGACCTGCGTCTCGGCGACGCGCGACGAGGTGCGCGAGGTGGTTCGCGATTACTGGGCCGCCGGCGTGCGCCATATCGTGGCGCTGCGCGGCGATCCGGCCGGCGGGCTCGGCGCGGCCTATGCCCCGACGCCCGGCGGCTATGGCGACACCGCCGAGCTGGTCGCGGATATCCGCGCCATCGGCGATTTCGAGATTTCCGTCTCGGCCTATCCCGAGCGCCACCCCGAAAGCCCGTCGCTCGCCGCCGATATCGACACGCTGAAGCGCAAGGTCGAAGCGGGTGCCACGCGCGCCATCACGCAGTTCTTCTTCGATAACGAGCATTACCTGCGCTATCTCGATCATGTGCGCGCCGCCGGCATCGATATCCCGATCGTGCCCGGCATCGTGCCGGTGCAGAATTTCAGGCAGACGGCGGGCTTCGCCAAGCGCACCGGCGCGAGCGTGCCGGCCTGGCTCGCCGGCCGCTTCGACGGGCTCGACGATGATCCGGCGACCCGCAAGCTCGTCGCTGCCGCTGTCGCCGCCGAGCAGGTGCTCGATCTGGTCGATCGCGGCGTCGTCGATTTCCACTTCTACACCATGAACAAGGCCGATCTCGTTTACGCGATCTGCCACCTGCTCGGCCTGCGCCCGGCGATGCAGCAGGCGGCGGCGTGAGCGGAATGACGAATGAGCGGATGCCGCCGTTTTCCTTCTCCCGCAAGCGGAGAAGGAAATTGGCACCCCGCCTAGGTAATTGAGCGTATTCGATAAAGGTCCGATAATATGAGCGTTTCCCATAAAGCCGATGGCGCCGAGCTTTTCTCGGCCCTGCGTAAGGCCGCCGCCGAGCGCATCCTGGTGCTCGACGGCGCCATGGGGACGCAGATCCAGGACCTGAAGCTGGATGAGGAGGCGTTTCGCGGCGCGCGCTTCAAGGATTGGGGCCAGCCGGTCCGGGGCAATAACGACCTGCTGATCCTGACCAGGCCGGATGAAATCCGCGATATCCACCTCGCCTATTTCCGCGCCGGCGCCGATATCTGCGAGACCAACACCTTTTCCTCGACCTCGATCGCCCAGGCTGATTACGGCATGGAGGAGCTGGTCTACGAACTGAACCGCGAGGGCGCGCGCCTGGCGCGCGAGGCGGCAGCCCTTGCCGAGAGCGAGGACGGCCTCCGCCGCTTCGTCGCCGGCGCCATCGGGCCGACCAACCGTACGCTGTCGCTGTCGCCCAATGTCAACGATCCGGGCTTTCGCGCCGTGACCTTCGATCAGGTCGCGGAGGCTTACGCCGAGCAGGTGCGCGGGCTGATCGATGGCGGCGCCGAAATCCTGTTGATCGAGACGATCTTCGATACGCTCAACGCCAAGGCGGCGCTGTTCGCCATCGAGCGCCTGTTCGCCGAGCGCAACATCCGCCTGCCGGTGATGATCTCCGGCACGATCACCGACCTGTCCGGCCGCACCCTGTCGGGCCAGACGCCGACGGCGTTCTGGTACTCGCTGCGCCATGCCAGCCCGCTGTCGATCGGCCTGAACTGCGCGCTCGGCGCCAAGGAAATGCGCGCCCATATCGACGAGTTGTCGCGCGCCGCCGACACGCTGGTCTGCGCCTATCCGAATGCCGGCCTGCCCAACGAATTCGGCCTTTACGACGAGAGCCCGGAAGCAACGGCGAGCATGCTCGGCGAGTTCGCCGAGGCTGGCCTCGTCAACATCGTCGGCGGCTGCTGCGGCACCACGCCGGAGCATATCCGCGCCATCGCAGCGGCCGTGAAGGGCAAGGCGCCGCGCAAGCTGCCGCGCTTCAAGCCGGAGCTGAAGCTGTCCGGCCTCGAGCCGTTCACGCTGACCGAGAACATCGCCTTCGTGAATGTCGGCGAGCGCACCAATGTCACCGGCTCGGCCCGTTTCAAGAAGCTGATCAAGGACGACAAGTTCTCCGAGGCGCTCGACGTGGCGCGCGACCAGGTCGCCAACGGCGCCCAGATCATCGACGTCAACATGGACGAAGGCCTGCTCGATTCGAAGGCCGCGATGACGACCTTCCTCAACCTGATCGCCTCCGAGCCCGATATCGCGCGCGTGCCGATCATGATCGATTCCTCGAAATTCGAGGTGATCGAGGCCGGCCTGAAATGCGTGCAGGGCAAGCCGATCGTCAATTCGATCTCGATGAAGGAAGGCGTCGAACCGTTCAAGAAGGCGGCGCGCACCGTGCGCGCCTATGGCGCTGCCGTGGTGGTAATGGCCTTCGACGAGCAGGGCCAGGCCGACACTTACAAGCGCAAGATCGAGATCTGCACCCGCGCCTACAAGATCCTGGTCGATGAGGTCGGCTTCCCGCCCGAGGACATCATCTTCGATCCGAACGTGTTCGCCATCGCCACCGGCATCGAGGAGCACAATAATTACGGCGTCGATTTCCTGGAGGCGACCAAGGCGATCCGCGAGCAACTGCCGCATGTCCATATTTCCGGCGGCGTCTCCAACCTGTCCTTCTCGTTCCGGGGCAACGAGCCGGTGCGCGAGGCGATGCATTCGGTGTTCCTGTATCACGCCATCACGCTCGGCATGGATATGGGCATCGTCAATGCCGGCCAGCTCGCGGTCTATGAAAGCCTCGATCCCGAGTTGCGCGAGCTATGCGAGGACGTGGTGCTCAACCGGCGCGCCGACGGGACCGAGCGCCTGCTCGACGCTGCGCCGCGCTTTGCTGGCAAGGGCAGCCAGAATGCCCGCAACGACAATGCCGAATGGCGCGGTCTCGAGGTGACCAAGCGCATCGAGCATGCGCTCGTCAACGGCATCGCCGAGTTCATCATCGAGGATACCGAGGAAGCACGGCAAGCGGCCGAGCGCCCGCTGCATGTCATCGAAGGGCCGCTGATGGCCGGCATGAATGTGGTCGGCGACCTGTTCGGCGCCGGCAAGATGTTTCTGCCGCAGGTCGTCAAATCCGCCCGTGTCATGAAGCAGGCCGTGGCCTATCTCGAGCCGTTCATGGACAAGGAGCGCGAGGAGACCGGTCTCGTCGACAAGCCGCCGGCCGGCAAGATCCTGATGGCGACGGTCAAGGGCGACGTGCACGATATCGGCAAGAACATCGTCGGCGTCGTGTTGCAATGCAACAACTACGAGGTCATCGACCTCGGCGTGATGGTGCCGGCGCAGCGCATCCTGGAGGAAGCGCGCAAGCACAAGGTCGATATCATTGGCCTGTCGGGGCTGATCACGCCGTCGCTGGAAGAAATGGCGCATGTCGCCACCGAACTGGAGCGCGAGGGGCTCGACCTGCCGCTGCTGATCGGCGGCGCCACCACCAGCCGCGTGCATACCGCGGTCAAGATCGCGCCCGGCTACGAGCGCGGCCAGACCGTCTATGTCAACGATGCGAGCCGGGCGGTCGGTGTCGTCTCGTCGCTGCTCAATCCGGACACGCGCGACGCTTATATGGAGACCGTGCGTGCCGAGTACCGCAAGGTCGCGGCATCGCATGCGCGCGCCGAGGCCGACAAGAAGCGCCTGCCGATCGCGGCCGCGCGCCTCAACCGCTTCAAGCCGGACTGGTCGCTCTACAAGCCGACCAGGCCGCAATTCACCGGCACGCGCGTCTTCAAGCAAATCGATCTGGCGGAGCTTGCGCCCTATATCGACTGGACGCCGTTCTTTCAGGTCTGGGAGCTGCGCGGCCGCTTCCCGGCCATTCTGGATGACGCGAAACAGGGCAAGGCGGCGCGCCAGCTCTATGATGACGCGCAGCGCATGCTGCAGCGCATCATCGACGAGCGCTGGTACGAGGCACGCGCGGTGATCGGCCTGTGGCCGGCCAACAGCGTCGGCGACGATATCAGGCTCTACACCGGCGAAAGCCGCCGCGAGGAGCTTGAAACCTTCTATACGCTGCGCCAGCAACTGACGCGGCGCGATGGCATGCCGAATCTGGCGCTCGCCGATTTCGTGGCGCCAGCCGAGACCGGTATCGCCGATTATGTCGGCGGTTTCGCCGTCACCGCCGGCATCGGCGAGGAGCGCGTCGCCGAGCGTTTCGAGCGCAACAATGACGATTACAACTCGATCCTCGCCAAGGCGCTCGCCGACCGGCTCGCCGAGGCGCTGGCCGAGCGCATGCACGCGCGCGTCAGGCGCGAGTTCTGGGGCTATGCCGCCGATGAAACCGATACGCCGCAGGAGCTGATCCTGGAGAACTATCGCGGCATCCGGCCGGCGCCGGGTTATCCGGCCCAGCCCGACCATACCGAGAAGGCGACGCTGTGGCGCCTGCTGCGCGCCGACAAGCAGATCGGCCTTGAACTGACCGAGAGCTACGCTATGTGGCCGGGCTCGTCGGTGTCGGGCATCTATATCGGCCATCCGGATGCGTATTATTTCGGCGTCGCCAAGGTCGAGCGCGACCAGGTCGAGGATTACGCGGCGCGCAAGGGCATGGAGATCGCGCTCGTCGAGCGCTGGCTGGCGCCGGTCCTCAATTACGACACGGCCGCCTATGCCGGAAAGGCCGCCGCGGCCTGAGCCGGGCGTGGCCGGTCCATTTCAGCGGAATGGCGGCTCGTCGAAGCTCCTGAGCTTGCGCGAGTGCAATGAGCCGATCTGGTCGCGCAGCAGGTCGACCGCCTTGATGCCGATGGCGAGATGCTGGCCGATGGCGCGCTCGTAGAAGGCGTTGGCGGCGCCCGGCAGCTTGATCTCGCCATGCAGCGGCTTGTCCGACACGCACAGAAGCGTGCCGTAGGGTACGCGCAGCCGGTAGCCCTGCGCTGCGATGGTGCCGCTTTCCATATCGACGGCGATGGCGCGCGACAGGTTGATGCGGTGGCGCTCCTGCGTGAAGCGCAGCTCCCAGTTGCGGTCGATATTGGTGACGACGGTGCCGGTGCGCAGCCGGGCCTTCAGCGCCTCGCCGCGCTCGCCGGTGACCAGCGAGGCGGCTTCCTGGAGCGCGATCTGCACCTCGGCCAGCGCCGGGATCGGGATATCCGGCGGCAGCAGCGTATCGAGGATACGGTCCTGGCGCAGATAGGCATGGGCGAGCACGTAATCGCCGATCTGCTGGCTCTGGCGCAGGCCGCCGCAATGGCCGACCATCAGGAAGCAATGCGGCCTGAGCACTGCGAGATGATCGGTGATGTTCTTGGCGTTCGAGGGGCCGACGCCGATATTGACCAGCGTGATGCCCTGTCGGCCGGGCGTGGTGACGTGATAGGCTGGCATTTGCGAATTGGCCCAGGTCGAGGCGCCGAACACATCGTCGGTGATGGCGGTGGCCTTGTCCGCATCGATGGCGACGCCGCCCGGCAGCACCAGGCGGTCGAAGCGACCGCCGGCCCTGACCTGCTCGAGGCCCCAGCGCACGAACTGGTCGACATAGCGGTGGTAGTTGGTCAGCAGGATCCACGGCTGCACGTCGCGCCAGTCGGTGCCGGTATAATGCACCAGCCGCCTGAGCGAATAATCCGTGCGCGCGCCATCGAACAGCGCCAGGGGCAATGCGCCGCGCGCATCGGCATCGATCAGCCCGTCGGCGATCTCGTCGCCGACGGCCGAGAGCAGCGGCACGGGGAAGAAGCGCGCCAGTTCCGATGCCGTCACCGCGCCACGGCCGAGTTCGTCGCCGCGCTCGAACACGTAAGGATAGGGAATTTCCTGCTCGCCGACGCCGACCGCCAGCGTGGCGCCGTATTCCTCGACCAGCGGCGTGAGCTGTTCCATCAGGTAGGTGCGGAAGGCCTCCGGCTGCGTCACCGTGGTTTCGTAGACGCCGGAGCGCTGGAACTTGGCATAGGCGCGGCGATTGACCGGCGGCACGCCATCGGGCCGATAGGTGACGCGGATCGCCGCGTAGCGGAAGCTCAGGCGCTCGTGCGCGGTTGGCGGCGGCCCGCCATCGAGGAAACGTTCGAGCGCCGCCCGGAGTGCCGCGACCGCGCGCTCGTGCAGGAGCACCAGCCGGTCGATCGCGGCGCGCGCGCCGGCCACGGCGGAAAATTCATGATCGGACAAGCTCATGACAGCAACCCCGCGCCGACATTGATCCCGAAACCGAGGACCGAGGTGTTGAAGAAGAAGCTCAGCACGCAATGCGCCGTCATCACTTTACGCACCGCATTCGCGGTCACGTTGACATCGGATGTGGCGGAGGAGGCGCCGATGGTGAAGGCGACATAGAGAAAATCCGAGAAGGCCGGCGCGCGCGTGCCGCCGGGAAAATCGAAGGCCGGCTTGTCCGCGCCATCCTCGGCATAGAACTGGTAGGCGTAATGCTGCGCGAACACGGTGTGGACGAAGACCCACGAGGCGAGCAGCGTGAAGCCGGCGAGGCCGACATGCAGCGCCTTGTCGCCCGCCGGCACGGATCGGAGGCCGGCGAGTTCCGCGGCGATCGCCGCCAGGCTCGCAATCGCCGCGAGAACGGTCAGCACGAGCGTCGCGGCGGCGCCGTCGTCGAGCAGGCTGGCACGCTCGCGCATCCGCCGCGCATCGGCGCCGGTCATCTCGCCGAAGGCCAGCACGAGATAGGTCAGGATGCCGACATCCCAGCCGGCCAGCAGCCGCGTGACCAGCGGCCAACCCGCCGGCAAGGGGAATGGTAGCACCGCGACGACTGCCGTTGCGAGCATCAGGCGAGGGCGTGCGGCGGCGGCGCGGAAGGCAACGTGCATGGGATTAGGAAGCACGGCGCGCGCGCCGCGTCGAGAGGCGTGTTGGCCTGCGCCGGGGCCGTGTCGATCTCCCGGCCGGGGGTGGCGTCCGGTTGGTGTTCCCGCGTTCAGCTGTTGAAGCGGATCGGCACCGAGAGCGTGATGGTCGTGCCGCCGAAACCGGCCGGCGGTGCCGGCACCGGGCTGGCGCGGCGCGGCAGCGCCACCGCCTCGCGGTCGAGCGCGGCATCGCCGGAGGAGCGCACGAGGCGGGCGGAAAGCACCTGGCCCGAACGGGCGATGGTGAAGGCGACGCCGGCCGTTCCGGAGCGGGCCGCATCGGAGGGGAAGCGCTTGTAGCGGTTGAGATGCGCGCTCAGCGCGCCCTTCCAGGTCGCCGGCGAGACGGAGGGCGCATGCGATGCGCCGGCCGAAGGCGCCGCCAGCCTGTCGGCCTGCTTGGCCTTGCTAGCCGGCGGCGCCGAGTTGTGGCGCTGGGGCTGCCGGTCGGGATCGATCGGCTTCTTGCGCTCGGCATGCTGCTTCGGCTTTTTCTTCTTGTGCGGCTTCGGCTTGGCGGGCGGTGGGGGCGGGGCGAGCACCGCCTCGGCCTTTTCCTGCTTCGGCAGTTCAGGCGGCTTGATCTCGGCCGGCTTGGCCTCCGGCGGTGGCGGCTCGGGCTGCAAGACCGGTTCCGGCTCCGGCTGTGCCACGGGCTGCGGTTCCGGCACGGGGTCAGGCTCGGGTTGCGCTTCCGGCTCCGGCGCCGGTTCCGGTTGCGTTTCCGCCGCTTGCGGGCCTGGCGCGACATCCCGCGGCGGCGCTTCGGGGGCGAGCGCGACGCTCGCCAGTTCGATCATCACGGCGGGCGGCGCATCGCTCTGCATCGCGCGCGCCGGCGCATCACGCAGCGCCAGCCAGGCGATGCCGCCATGGGCGCCGAGCATGACCACGGCGGCGGCGGCCCAGCGCAGCATGGCAAGCGTCGCGAGGCTGGCGCCGAGCCGGCGCGCCGGTGCCCTGAAGCCGATCACGGCGTGGCGCCCGGCGCCGGGGTGGCGGGTGCGCCGGCCTGGCCGGTATCCTCGAGGCCGACCAGCGCGATCTTGAGATAACCTGCCTCGCGCAGCAGGTTCATGACCTGCATCAGCGCACCGTAGCTCACCGCCTGGTCGGCGCGCAGGAAGATGCGGGTTTCGCGGTCATTGCCGGTTTCGCCGTCAAGCGTCGCCTGCAGCGCCTGGCGCGGCAGGGCGTCATTGCCGAGCGCCAGCGTGAGATCGTCCTTCACCGTCAGGAAGATCGGCTTGTCCGGGCGCGGCTGGACCTGGGCGTTCGAAACCGGCAGGTCGACCGAGACATCGACCGTCGAGAGCGGCGCCGCCACCATGAAGATGATCAGCAACACCAGGATCACGTCGATGAACGGCGTGACGTTGATGTCGGAGATTTCCGCCTGATCGCCATCCTGCGGCTGTTTCAGCGAGATTGCCATAAGCGCTATTCCGCCGCCTGCGCGCGCGGTGCGGCTGGCAGGCCGGAGCGCGCGCGCTCCAGATCGCGCGAGAGATGGCGCAATACCTCGCCCGAGGCATCCGAAAGCAGGGCGCGATAGCTGGCGATGCTGCGGGAGAACACGTTGTAGATGATCACGGCCGGGATCGCCGCCACCAGCCCAATGCCGGTGGCGAGCAGCGCCTCGGCGATGCCGGGCGCCACCACGGCGAGATTGGTGGTCTTGGCCTGCGAAATGCCGATGAAGGCGTTCATGATGCCCCAGACGGTGCCGAACAGGCCGACGAAGGGAGCAGTCGCGCCGATCGTCGCCAGCACGCCGGTGCCGCGCGCCATCGCCCGTCCGGCGCGCGCCTCGATGCGCGACAGCGCGATCGCCGCGCGCTCCTTGACGCCGTCGGCGGAGAGACCGTGCGAGCGGCTCTCCTCCGCGCGCGTGGTCTCGATCAGCTGCGCGACCGGGCCGTGTCCGGTCCAGCCCTCGGCGACGTGCCGTGCCGCCTGCGCCAGGCTGTCGGCCTGCGCCAGTTTCCGCGTCGCCTGCGCCGCGCGCCGCTTCGCGCCCAGCAGTTCGAGGCTCTTGGCGAGCCAGATCGTCCAGGTGATCAGCGAGGCGAAGGCGAGCCCGACCATCACCGCCTTCACGACGATGTCGGCATTCATGAACATCGACCACGGCGACAGGTCGTGCGGCAGCAAGGCGAGCGCCGCCGGGCGGGCCGGCAGGCCCTGCTGGGCCAAAGCCTGTGCCGCCAAACCCTGCTGTCCCGCCTCCTGCGCGCAAGCTGGCGCGCAGGCCAGCAGCAGCGCTCCGGCCGGCAGGAGCGCCCGCTTCGGCAGCAGATGACCATACGCACGCATCACATCGTTTCCCGATCAATCCTTCATGGCCGAGCCAGCCGGGCGGCCAGATTGCCGCAGGCACGATCCGCCCGCGTTGACCCTCGCTTAGCAGCGCGGCAATAGTCTTGCAAATACAATAGTTTAGATAAGGTCTAAGTTACAAAGGCCCAAGTTTGGAACGACTCCATGATGCCGGGTTAAGCGGTTGTTTCCGCTTTCTCCCGATTCATGCATGAGCGGGCGGGCTTGATAAACATATCCTGCGCGTGCATGTTTAATCACGCTCAACTGCTTGAGCCGATCGCAGCCTGGCCGGCTGCCAGCGCGGAACCGTCATGCGACTGACCAATTTTTCCGATTACGCCATGCGCGTGCTGATGTACGCCGCCACCCAGGGCGACCGGCTGATCACCATCGAGGAGACGGCGATGGTCTATGGCATATCGCGCGCGCACCTGATGAAGGTGGCGAACCAGCTGACGCGCAGCGGCTTCCTGAAAGCGGTGCGCGGGCGCTCGGGCGGGCTGGCCTTGGCGATGCGGCCGGAAAACATCCGCATCGGCGACGTGGTGCGGGCGACCGAGCCCGATTTCGCGCTGGTCGAATGTTTCATGCCCGGCAATCGCTGCGTGATCTCGCGCTGCTGCCGGCTGCGCGGCGTGTTCGGCGAGGCGCTCAATGCCTTCGTGACGACGCTCGACCGCTATACGCTCGCCGACCTGCTGCTCAATCCGGAGGATTTCGGCATCCGTCCCGCCGCCTGAGGCGGTTCAAACCGCCGGCTTCTCCGCCACGAGGTAGATGCCGCGCAGATTGTCGCGATGGCGCTCGAACACGCGGTGCATGGCCAGAACGCGACGGCGGGCGGTCCTATCGCGCAGGATGTTGCCGGCGACGCGCAGGGCGCCGCGAAGGCCTTCGTCGGCGATCATGCGGCGCGGGCGCAGCAGATGCATCGGCGCGTAGCCGATCTGGATGACATGCAGGCCGGCGCTCTCGAGCAGCGCCGTCCAGTCCCAGGCCGGCAGGGGATGGGCGCCGACATGAGCGGCCTCGGAAAGCTCGCTGTGGATCGCCTGCCGGCGCTCGGGCGGCAGGCTTTCGGGGACGAGGCACAGTTCATGGATGCCGTAGCGGCCGCCGGGGCGCAGCAGACGGCACGCCTCCGCGACGATGGCCTGTTTCTGCGCCTGATCGTTCATGCTCAGCAGCGATTCGCCGAGCACGACCGAGGCCGATGCCGCGGGCAGGCCGGTCGCGTCCGCCGTGCCGACGGCGATCGAGACATCGGCCCGTTGCGGCAGGTTGTCGCGCGCCCAGGCCATCGCCTCGGCGTCGCGCTCGACGCCGATATAGCGCGAGGGCTTGCGCGCGAGGATCAGCTTGGCGGTGGCGCCGAGGCCGGGCGCGAACTCGATCACCTCGTCATCGGGGCGAATCGCCAGCCCGCCGAGCAACTCGCGCGTCAGGCCGAGCCCGCCCGGGCGCAGCACGCGCTTGCCGAGCCGCGCCAGCAGCCAGTGCCCCGGCATCCTCGCGGTCTCGAACCCGCTTCCCGGCAACTCATGGACCGTGGATCGCTCCGTGCTCATCATGCTCTCCCTCGAGGCTCTACCCTCGTCTTGACGGGGCCTTTGGCAGGTATCCTGGCAGGTATCTTGGCGGGGCCGGATCACCGGCGCGACGCAGTTGGGCCGGCAAGCGCTTTTCCCCGAAGTCGATCACCCCGCGCCGCAGGATGCAACCCGCCGCGTCAAGATGCAGGCGGGCGCGGCGATTGCGGTAGAAGAAACTCAACCGGAAGCGGCCCTCATCCGCGCCGGTGCCGCGCTCGCACAGGCTGGTGATGGCGCCGGCACGCAGCAGCGCCGGGATCTCAGCCGGCGCGACAGCGAGCAGGTCGCCAAGCAGCACGGCATCGACGGTGATGTCGCCGGTTTCGGGCGTCGTCGTCGCGGATTTGGCGTCCGGTTGCTCGGTCATGGCGTTGAGGTCCTGGTTTTCGTACGCATGACGCGCGGGTCGGATAAAAGATATAAATGAAATATATCTTCTGTTCCGCCACGCGACAAGGCCGGCAAGCTGCCGGTGTCGCATTCGGCCGGATCGATGTTATCTCCCAGGTCATGACCGATTCTGCCGGCCGGACCCAGGTTGTCGACGTGCTGCTGCCCGTGGCGCTCGATCACGCCTATTCCTATCGCGTGCCGGCGCATCTCGCGCTCAAGCCCGGCGATATGGTGCAGGTGCCGCTCGGCGCCCGCGAGACGGTCGGCATCGTCTGGGACCCCGAGCCCGATGCGGTGCACGGGCGCGGCGACAACCTGAAAGCCGTCACGGCGCGGCTGGATGCGCCGCCGCTGGCCGAAAACCTGCGCAAGCTGGTCGATTGGGTGGCGCGCTATACGCTGGCGCCGCGCGGCATGGTGGCGCGCATGGCCTTGCGCGATCCGGAAGGTTCCGCGCCGGAAAAGCCGCGTTTCGCCGTGCGCCTGACCGGGGTTGCGCCGCGCCGGCCGACACCGGCCAGGCTCCGGGTGCTGGCGGCGGCCGAGGGCGGGCTGGCGCAGCGCAAGAGCGCGCTTGCCGCCGCCGCCGGCGTTTCGGCCGGGGTGATCGACGGGCTTGTCGACGAGGGTGCGCTCGAGATCGTGGCGCTGCCGCCGGAAGGGCACGAGCAGCCGGTGCCGGATTTCATCATTCCTGCCTTGTCGCCGGCGCAGCAGGACGCGGCGGATGCGCTGGTACGGGCAACGGCGGCGCGGAGCTTTTCGGTCAGCTTGCTCGATGGCGTCACCGGCTCGGGCAAGACCGAGGTGTATTTCGAGGCGGTGGCGCAAGCGCTGCGCCAGGGCCGGCAGGCGCTGATCCTGATGCCGGAAATCGCGCTGACGACGCAGTTTCTCGCGCGTTTCGAGGCGCGTTTCGGCACCTTTCCGCAGGAATGGCATTCCGGCATCGCCAGCCAGCGCCGCAACCGGCTTTGGCGCGCGGTTGCGGCGGGCGAAGCGCGCGTGGTGGTCGGCGCGCGCTCGGCGCTGTTCCTGCCTTTCGCCGATCTCGGCCTGATCGTCGTCGATGAGGAGCACGAGGCGGCCTACAAGCAGGAGGACGGCGTGCATTACCATGCGCGCGACATGGGCGTGGTGCGCGGCCGGCTCGAGCAGGCCGCCGTGGTGCTGGCTTCCGCCACGCCCTCGATCGAGAGCCGGGTCAATGCGGCGAGCGGGCGCTACCGGCACATCGTGCTGCCGGCGCGTTTCGGCGGCCGGGCGCTGCCGGATATCCGCGCCATCGACCTGCGCCGCGACGGGGCGGCGCGTGGGCGCTGGCTGTCGCCGCCATTGGTCGAGGCGGCGCGCCAGACGCTGGAGCGCGGCGAGCAGGTGCTGTTGTTCCTCAACCGGCGCGGCTATGCGCCGCTGACGCTGTGCCGCGCCTGCGGCCATCGCTGGCAATGCCCGAATTGCGCGACCTCGCTGGTCGAGCATCGTTTCCGGCGCGCGCTGGTGTGCCATCATTGCGGCCACGTCGAGCGCACGCCGACGCGTTGCATCGCCTGCGGCGCCGAGGACACGCTGGCCGCGATCGGGCCGGGTGTCGAGCGGCTGGCGGAAGAGGTCGCCGAAACCTTCGCCGGCGCGCGCGCCATCGTGCTGTCGAGCGATTTTCCCGGCGGTACGGAACGGCTCAGGCGCGAGTTCGAGGCGGTCGAGCAGGGCGAGTTCCACATCGTCGTCGGCACGCAGCTCGTCGCCAAGGGCCATAATTTCCCGCTGCTGACGCTGGCGGCCGTGATCGATGCCGATATCGGCCTGATGAACGGCGACCCGCGCGCCGCCGAGCGCTCGTTCCAGGTGCTGCAACAGGTCACGGGCCGGGCCGGGCGCGGCGCGCGGCCGGGGCGCGGCCTGTTGCAGACCTGGCAGCCGGAGCATCCGGTGATGCGGGCACTGGTCTCGGGCGATACGGAAGCATTCTATGCGCAGGAGATCGCATCGCGCCGCGCCGCCGAACTGCCGCCCTTCGGCCGCCTCGCCGGTATCCTCGTCACCGGGCCGGACAAGCAGGCGGCGGAAACCCAGGCGCGGGCGCTGGCGCGGGCCGGGTTCGAGCTGTGCAGGGGCGAGCCCGCCTATGGCGCGGTGACCCTGCTCGGGCCGGCCGAGGCGCCGCTCGCCATGCTGCGCGGCCGCCACCGCATCCGGCTGCTCGCCAAGGCGCCGCGCGCCACCGACCTGCAAGGTTTCCTGCGCGCCATGCTGGCGAGCGCGCCCAAGCCGCGCGGCGCCGTCCGGGTGCAGATCGACATCGATCCGGTCAGTTTCTATTGAAATATGACGCTCCCTCGCGGCGTGGCGCCGATGACGCGGTCGCGGCCGCAGTCTGGGGCTTGCTCTCCCGCGGACTCGATGCTAGTTCACCCTCGCTTTTCGTGGCGGCCGGGTTATGTCCCGTTGCAGCCGTGATCCGGCATTATCCAGCGCAACGGCGCCGCGCCCGTCATTCAGGTGGGGCAGCCGCTGTGCGTCATATCTAAAGAGATGCGAGGGGCGTCACTTTGGCTCAGGAAGAAGGCCCGATCGTTTCCGGAATCGCCGGGCGCTATGCGTCCGCCCTGTTCGATCTCGCCGTCGAAGCCGGTGCGGTCGATGCCGTGGGCGCCGATCTCAGGCGGCTCGACCAGATGATCACCGAGAGCGCCGATCTCGAGCGGCTGGTGCGCAACCCCGTGTTCACGGCGGGCGAGCAGCTTGCCGGCATCACGGCGATCCTCGACAAGGCCGGCATTGGCGGCTTGGCCGCGAATTTCATCAAGCTGCTCGCGGCCAAGCGCCGCCTGTTCGTGGTGCGCGACTGCATCCGCGCCTTCGCCAGCCTGACGGACGCCCGCAACGGCGTCGTGCGCGCCGAGGTCACCGTCGCCGAGACGCTGTCGGACAAGAACCGCGACGCGCTGATCGCGGCCTTGCGCGGCACGGTCGGCAAGGATGTCGAATTCTCCGAGAAGGTCGATCCCGCCATTATCGGCGGCATCGTCGTCAAGCTCGGTTCCCGCATGGTGGACGCCAGCGTCCGCACCAAACTCAACTCACTCAAAGTCGCGATGAAAGAGGTCGGCTGATGGATATCCGCGCCGCAGAAATCTCCGCAATCCTCAAGGAGCAGATCAAGAATTTCGGCTCCTCCGCCGAGGTGACCGAAGTCGGCCAGGTGCTGTCGGTCGGTGACGGCATCGCCCGCGTCTACGGGCTGGACAACGTCCAGGCCGGCGAGATGGTTGAATTCGAGAACGGCGTGCGCGGCATGGCCCTGAACCTCGAATCCGACAATGTCGGCGTGGTGATCTTCGGTTCGGACCGTGAGATCAAGGAAGGCCAGACGGTCAAGCGCACCGGCGCCATCGTCGACGTGCCGGTCGGCAAGGAAATGCTCGGCCGCGTCGTCGACGCGCTCGGCAACCCGATCGACGGCAAGGGCCCGATCAAGGCGACGCAGCGTGCCCGCGTCGACGTCAAGGCGCCCGGCATCATCCCGCGCAAGTCGGTGCACGAGCCGATGGCGACCGGCCTCAAGGCCGTCGACGCGCTGATCCCGATCGGCCGCGGCCAGCGCGAACTCGTCATCGGCGACCGTCAGACCGGCAAGACCGCGCTGACGCTCGACACCATCCTCAACCAGAAGCCGGCCCATCAGGGTTCCGACGAGAGCCAGAAGCTGTACTGCGTCTATGTCGCGGTCGGCCAGAAGCGCTCGACCGTCGCCCAGTTCGTCAAGGTCCTGGAAGAGCAGGGCGCGCTCGAATATTCGATCATCGTCGCGGCGACCGCCTCGGACGCCGCCCCGATGCAGTTCCTGGCGCCGTTCGCCGGCTGCACGATGGGCGAGTATTTCCGCGATAACGGCATGCATGCCGTGATCATCTATGACGATCTGTCGAAGCAGGCCGTCGCCTATCGCCAGATGTCGCTGCTGCTGCGCCGCCCGCCGGGCCGCGAAGCCTATCCCGGCGACGTGTTCTACCTGCATTCCCGCCTGCTCGAGCGCGCCGCCAAGATGGGCGATGCCGCCGGCAACGGTTCGCTGACGGCGCTGCCGATCATCGAGACGCAGGCCAACGACGTTTCGGCCTATATCCCGACCAACGTGATCTCGATCACCGACGGCCAGATCTTCCTCGAAACCAACCTGTTCTTCCAGGGCATCCGCCCGGCGGTGAACGTCGGCCTGTCGGTGTCGCGCGTCGGCTCC
>ERZ778018.825-NODE-825-length-36424-cov-4.952075_pt1 | contig 36424 bp, 38 predicted proteins | sample MGYA00375748_ERZ778018 | MGnify/ENA primary metagenome ERZ778018 (study PRJEB29350, sample SAMN05509839) | bioreactor metagenome | biome: bioreactor; material: wastewater | place: South Africa: University of Cape Town | collected 2014-04-22 ... | reverse complement strand
GGCGCCAAGGGCGAGTTGATGATGGCTCAGGACAAGCTCAATCAACTTGTTCAAGACGGTATCAACTCCGGACCGCAGTATGAACAGGCGGTCAAAGGCGTGCAGGATGCGCAAGCCGAAGCGGCACGGCTCGGCGGCGACCCGATGGCTGGTGCGATGCAATCAGTCGCTGATGTCGTCCATGATGATTTGGTCCCGGCCATCGAAGACCTCACGACCAAACTCAATAACTTGCAGTCGCCGCCGCCGATCGAGATCCAGATCGCGGATGCCGCCGCCATTGCCGAGATTGAACGCATTCGAGCAGTGGCCAGCGCACCGATCTACCTGCCGGTGCAGATTGCCGGGAACCCGTCGGTTAATCATGCGTCCGGTCTCTCATCGGCCCACACGACCCATGTCGCGATGGTCAACGAGCTTGGCCCCGAGTTGATGGTGTTCCCCTACGCCGGCGCCTTCGCCAGCGGCGGCACGGTCGGGATTGCCAACGGTGGTGCGCCGGGCCTGGCGCTGGTCCCCAAAGGCACCGAGATTTTCACCGCCGACCAGACGCAGCAGATTCTCCGCAGCCTTGGTGATGGACTGGCCCCGACACAGGCCGTGATCGACGCGGCCACGAGCGACGGCAAGCAGATCGCTCAAGCGATGGTTGACGGCATGGTGGCGGAGCTGTCGAGTGACACGATGGTGCCGCGGCTTACCGCGAACCTCCTACCGGATTTGCTGGCGACACAGGACGACATCGCCAAGCAACTCGACCTTGCGAAACTCTCCGGCGCGGACCCGGACCAGATCGCGAAATTACAGGGGCAGTTTGACGACATCACGTCCTTGATTCAGCGCTGGGCAGAGTTCAACGGGACGACGGTCGCGGATGCCATCAATAGCTCGATCGCCCAAATCACGAGCGGTGATGCCGCACAACGCTTTGCCGATGCGTTCGGCCAGGCAGAACAGGACGCCTACCGTCAGTTCGATCAGATCCTGAAGGGGACCGCGATTCCTGATCTGCAACAGACGATCGCGGACCTTACGACCGAGCGTTCGGTCGCGATTGCGTCCGGCGCCTCGCAGGCCATTCTGGACGGCATTAATCAACAGATCGAAGCCGCGACCCAACAGCTTCAGATTGAGCAAGGGATTTATATCCAGGCGCAAGCGGCCGGACTGGTTGATAACGCGGTCGCGGTCGTCAATGACGCGACCGTCGCTCAAATCAGGGCCATCGAGGGCCAGATGGACGACGCTGGCGCATCGCTGACAAACGTGATCGTTCAGTCGCTCGAGACCGGTTCGTTGCAGGTCGCACAGGCCGCGGCACTTCTGCCCGCCGCCGTTATCCCTCAGTTGCAACAGATCGAGCAAGGGCTGACGGTCGACCTCGCGACAGCCTTCCTGCAAGGGACCGATCCGAGCGGTATCGAGAAGAACATCGGGATTATTGAGCAACTCCTCGATGCACTCGGCGACAAGATCGATGAAGTCAAGATCAAGTACGGCGATTTCGAGGACGGACTCGGCTACAAGGTGCCCGGTGGCCATGTCAACGTCGACCCCAACGATAACCACAACGGCTCAGGCGGTTCGGGCGGCTCGGGCGGTGGCGGGGCCAGCGTCGGTAGCGGGGCCAGTTCCGGCCTGAGCGACGTAATTGGCGCCAACGGAGAGCCGCTGCCCTATGCGCCGGCGGGCACGACTTACGGAGAGGCGCCGGCGCTCGATCCGAACTACCACGTCGATAACAACACCGCGCACATCGTCACCGTCAATGGGCAACAGATGGTTGTGGTCGGCATGGGAGCGGGCTATCACCCGCCGGCCAATTACTCCAACGCGGTTGGGATGACGCCAACCAACAGCCCGCAGATCAACGTCCATATCGGCGGGCAGGTGATCTCGGCCCAGGTGGATATGGACCGACAGCAGCAATACAGCACGACGATTAGCCCGTTCGGAGCGATGCCCTCATGACGAAACTGATGCGCTAACAACCCCCATTCGCGCCCCTCAGCGTTCCTCGACTGCCTCTACGTACTCTCCACAGATAGGCGCCGCTCTTGCTCCTTTCGGCGGCGCCTTCCCCTTGTCCGAACATGTCGCAAAATGTCGCAGTATTGGCCCGCTCCCGCGCGCGGGGGTGTCAGGATCTTTCAACTGCGGACATGTCCGCAGTTGAGCGCTTCCCGCGCGCGCGGGGGGTGTCAGGCTCTTCATATTCCGTTACATTGTCACGGGTTATAGCACCCATACGCGCATGGGGGGCGTGCTTCCAACCTTGTGGAAATAATTCCACAAGGTGTAGCGCATGTAGCGGCACTGTGGCGGGGGACGCGGGGCATGAAAAGGCCCGCCCGAGCCGAAGCCTGAGCGGGCCGAAGGAGTGAGCGGCTATTCCGGTCGCGGAGGTATCGCGTCAAGAAACACTCGCTCCTCGCACATGGTCTCCTCGAGTCCGGCGTTCATGCCGAGCGTGCTGATGAGTATGTCGCGTATCTCATCAGTGAACAGCCGAGCGTATCCCTCTCCTTCGCTATCAACCAGACGATCATAGAGTTCGTTGGCTAATAGCCCGACAGCTTGCCAATTGTTCCCGGCATGCCAGAGATTATCGACCTCGACGCGCGTCGCTCGCAGATAGGCGCGTTGACCGGACTGCGTCGCGTACAGGTGCGCTACCGCGCGATTTACGGCCTCTTTGTCGGTTGCACTCAGGCGCGGCCGGACAAGCCCCCCGAAATATGCTTCGGCCGATGGCCCGGCGAGCACACTAAAGACTTGGCTTTGCCACCACCGAGTATCGCCGTCTGGGAATCGTAGCCATTGGGGCCACCCGGCAGTGGTATGCCCCCAATCGCCATCCGCTCCTATTTCAAGTTCCATGCGTTCGGGCAGAAACCCGGTCAACCACTCCCCGACTGCATGCCCAGCCTCGTGATAAGCGAGCCGCTTCATACTATGTTGAATTGATGGCCTACTGAGATAGCGAGCGATTTGTTCAGCCTTCATGCGACGTCCGCCCCCTTCCTTGCCGAACGCGCACGCTCGTTTGCCCATGTTTCGAGCGCGTTACCGAGTGCCGCGACTTGCTCAGGATCGGTGGGGTTACGCAGCAGCGTGAAATGCGGCGGTGCGATGTGCTCGTGCAGGTAGGGACCGAAGCGCGCCGTTATGCGTTCCGCACAGAGGGCGCACAGCGCTTCCTCCTCCTCCCGTGTCCAGAATGCGAGCGCCGGCGCGAGATTCAGGTTACAGCCAATCTGACAATAACTGGCGTTGTCGACCTCGTTGGCGGGCGCGTCCGGGTCGTAGTGCTTCCAGAGCACCATATATGCGCCCGTCTGCCAGAGAAATTCCGCTACGATGAACGGGTCGAATCGCTCGACGACCGATCGCATACTCTCAGCAATCGCCTTGCGCTTGTCACGCCATGACATCGGCTGTTCGTTGTGCTGCTGAATATCCACGTCGCTCATCCTTCCCATTAGAGTGACTCAATCCGCTGCGTCGGCACTGCGTAGCCCGGTCCGTTCGATGGTGTGACGACCGTCACGAGCCCGCCGTCGTCATCCTGCCAGGCATCCTGAATCGCCAGATCGAAGGACGCCTCGACGGCCGCGGCCGCGTGGCAACAGGCGCAGTCGTGCTCGTTCTGCTCGCGCGTCCGGCACTCGCAGACGACCGACGTGATCCCTTCGGCCGTCCAGAGGATGTAGACATTCCGCAGCGTGCCGGTGTCCGGTCGCGCCACGCGCCATGACTCGCAGCAGAGGTGTTCGCCTCCCTGAAATGACAACAGGCGAGCAGACAACCCCGCCGCTTCGGCGCGCTTGCCCGCATCCTTCCACTTGAGTGAATCCGGCTGATAGAGCATCGGGAACTCCCTTCATTGAGCCAACAAACGAGACGTTACCTGAACAAAGCGTAACATAGCGTACCATCGGAGTCAATAACTAACGCTAACTATGAGCAGTCTTGTTGTGCTATAGTTAGCTAAGGAAGGTGGTGATACGGATGATCGAAACACGCTGGTACACGGTCGAAGAGATTGCCGACATGCTGAAGGTTCACGTCAATACGGTACGTCGCTGGGTTCGCGAGCATAAGCTCGCAGGCCACAACTTCGGTGGCCGAACAGGCTACCGGATTCGTGAGCAGGACTTCCGGGCATTCTTGGATGAGCGATTCGAGGATGAGTCGGGAAAACTCGCGGCGTAGACAGGGGTTAGCCGCTACGCCGCGAGTCTAGGTAACGCCTCGCGCTGTTGGCTCAGTGCTGAGGCATGCCCATTGTAGCAAGGAGTAGGTACCTATGAATGCACGGGAACGGCAAAGACTCCTGCGTGTTGCCATTCATGAGGCGGGGCATGCGTTCGCGAGTTATCGCCTTGGCGCGCGCTTTGAGTATGTTTCGATCGTCCCGAACCTTGAAGAAATGTCTGCCGGTCATGTCCAAGGCACGCCGTGGCCCAGCGCTGTCCACATCGATTCGCACCTTGATAGCCGAAGTCAGAGTCACCTTGAGCGGCATGTCATTGTTCTTTGGGCTGGCCCCGTTGCGGAAAAGCGATTCAGTGGCCGCTTCAATTGGATCGGTGCCCGTGGTGATACACACGCTATCTCGGAACTCGCTTGGTTCATTGTCGACGGCCACTCGGACGGCATGAAGGCGTTTTCAAACTGGATGCGTTTCAAGGCCGAGGAACTGCTCATGCCGCCCTACCACTGGGCTGGCGTCGAGGCGCTTGCTCACGCGCTGGTTGAACAGCGGATGATTCGCTCTACCGATGCCCGGAAGATCATTCGTGCCGGCATGCAAGCATGGCTGGATGAGAAGACTGCTGCACATCCAGTTCTTTCGCTCGCCGTCACAGACACGAGCAAGGCCATCGCATGAGTACCATGGAACAGAAGCAACCCCGCGCCGCCGTCTATCCCCGCGTCTCATCGAAGCAACAGGCGGATAACTACTCGCTCGATACGCAGTTAGCCGCGTGCATCGCTCATGCTGAGCGGCTCGGCTACGTGGTGCCAGAGACACAAATCTATCGTGAGGTACATACCGGCGTTGATTTCTGGGAACGTCCGCAGATGACCGCGCTCCGGAACGCCATCCGTACCGGAGAAATCGAAGCGGTCGTCTTCTACTCGGTGGATCGCTACGCGCGCGACCCGCTCTTCCACATGCTCGGATTGGCTGAGGCCCGGCAGTACGGCGTCAAGTTCCATATCGTGACCGACGATCTTGACCTCTCCGACGATGACGACGTGCTCATGTTCTTCTTGCGTGGCTATAGCGCGAAGCGAGAATGGAAAGATCTAAGGGAGCGCGTCATACGCGGTCGACGCGCGCGAGCGGGTGAAGGTAAGCTCTTATCCAGACCGAAGCCGCTCTACGGTTATCGCTTCAAGGACGAAGACCGCGGCAGTTACGCCGTCAATGACGACGAAGCCCAAGTGGTGCGCCGGATCGTCGATGAATGCCTCGCCGGAACGTCGATCAATCGAATACGGCTCGGGCTCAACGCCGATGGAATCCCGTCTCCTAGCGGTCTGGATTATTGGTCGCACTCGACGATTCACCGCATCCTGACAACGCAGGACTACACCGGGTGCGGCGCTGCCTGGTGCGGCGAATTCGCCCTAGCGAAGGACGTTATCCCAGCCATTATCACTGAGGATGAACACAGCACGATACAGGACCGGCTCAAGCACAACAAGCAGTACAGCGCCCGAAACACGCTGAAGCCCGAAGACGCGCTCTTGCGCAGCGGCTTCATTCGTTGCGGCTATTGTGGCCGCGTTGTTCAGACGGCGAAGAGTCACGGGAAGCCGTCCTATCGCTGCCGTGGACATAACGATCATTCTCGGGGAATGCCGCGCGCGTGCCCTGGTGCATGGATCTTCGCCGACGAACTCGACGCCGCCGTCTGGGGTCGTATTATGGCGCTCCTGGCCGACCCCACCGTTATTGAGGACGAGCTAGAGCGACGGATGCAAGACGATCCGACGACCGCGAACCTCGCAGCGATTGACCGCACAATGCGGGAGGTTGAGCGCAAGCAGCGTAACGTGACGACCGCCATCCCGATGGTCACGAATGACGACGCGCTCACGCCGCTTGTCCGGCAGTTGGAAGAATACGCCTCCCGGCTTGCGGAGCTTCGCGCTGAACGCGAACGGATCATGTGCCAGCGCCATGACTGGGAACGCGCACGGCGACAAATCGGCGACGTCCGGGCATGGTGTGTGACCGTTGCACGTCGAGCGAAGCGTCTCGACTGGGCTGAAAAGCGCGATATCCTGGCGGTGCTCCAAGCAGAAGTGACGCTCTACAACGCGGCCCACACCCCGCGCTACGAACTCAAGACGATCATCCCACTTGATGCGACTCTATCCCATACGATTTATCGAGAGGCGAACCGGCCAGATGCGAATGCGTGTTGATGAAGCCGGGCGTGATCACGCGATCCCTGGCATCGACCACATGATCGGCCTGGCCGGCGAAATCACGCCCGACATGGACGATCTCGTTCCCCTCGATTACGAGGCAGCCGTTACGTAGCAGCCGGTGCCCGCCATTCTGATAGGCGACGATCATGCGCGCGTTGATCCTTGTTCGCTCCGCCACGTTCAACATCCCTTCGCTCATCATCCTCCGTACGCGCTCACTCTACGAGAAGTCGGCCCGTTCGTCACGTCATTGGAAGATATGCTACAAAGGTCGAACATGCATTGATTCAGCGTGCTGCCGTTTGAATACGAGGTTGCCCCGATGACCATTGCCCGAACCGCGACCGCCATCCTGGCGCTGCTGCTCTTCCTCTGCGCCTGCGGTTTGACGGATCCCGAGATCGCGCTGGCACCGACGGTCGCGACTCAACCTGACCTGGCGACACCCTCCCCGGCAATCACACCCACGCCAACCCCGACCTCGACCGCGACGCCGGGTCCGACTCCCGCGGCTTCACCGGCAGTTGCCGAGTCGACGCCGGCTCCTGTGTTCGGTGCGATGGTGGTCGGTGATCCGGTCGCGATTCCCGATATGCGCGATCTCGTGTGGGTATCATCGCTGATTGTGCATGGAACGATCGCCGAGAAATTGCCGTCACAACGCTTCCCGGCGGTGGACGGCCCGCTCGGGACGATGACTCCGCAGAATGTCTATGACCTCAACATCTACACCGACTATGTTATCGATGTCGATCAGGTGTTTCGTGGTAATCCCACGGACCGCGTTACCCTGCGCCAGTCAGGTGGTCGAGTCGGTGACACGGAGCTCGTTTCCGCCAATGCTCCCGAATTGCATCCCGGCGACGATCTGGTGCTCTTCCTCATACCGGACTATCCCGAGCGGCCCGGCGACGCGTTCTGGCCGACGGGTGCCGAACAAGGTATCTGGCTGCCCAATGGCGATGAATACGCGCCCTATCACGGACTCATCGGACCACTCGATCTGGCAGGGATCGGCCAGGCCGTGGCCGGTACGCTGAACCAGAGCCCACCGGAGCACCCGCCGCTCGATCTGGTGTCGCTGGACGAGTCTCCGCCGGGGCAGGATTTGCCGTAGCGAGCGGCAGGGGATGGGGGCCGTTCCTCCCGCTACCCCACCACCTGCACCGCGTCCCCTTCTCGCACGATCCCGCCTTGCTCAACGGTGGCGTAGACGCCGACGCTGGGCCAGGCGATGTCGCCGAGGGTTGGGATTGGCGGGCGGTTATGGGCGGCGATGGTACGGAGGATGCCGGGATCGCGGGGCAGGTCGCCGTGCGGCAGGGTCGGAATGACGCAACGCGGGGTTGGGTCGGTGACGCGCAGGCGGCTGTCGTCGCCGATGAGCAGCGTCCGACCGACCCAGTCGTTTTCGACAAAGCCGCCGGTGGCGGGAGTGTTGATGACAAGGTTCGGTCGGAAGCGGCGCCAGAGGCGCGGATGCTTGGTTGAGGCGACGTTGCCAGTGGCACGATTGAGCAGCGCCAGGGCGCGATCACCCGGAATGCCGCGTGAGGTGATCGTGGTGATCGGCAGTGCTTCACCGAGCATCGACTTGACGGGGTAGCGCCGGATGGCAGCGACCAACATTGCGCGTCCTCTCGCGTTGCTCGGTTGCGTCGCACCGGGTAGACACCAGGTGTATCATGCGTGGCGGCTCAGTGCGACGATTCCATGTTAGGATGCGATTATGCATTCTATTCGTTTGCGCCAGGGACCAGCGAGGTTCCGCCTGATGCCTCGCGTTCTACTCATGGTCATGCCGTACTCGTGGCGTCTGTGTGGAAGCGTCACGGTTCGGCGATCTGTCTGAGAAAGACGTAATGGTCGGCAAAGACGACTTCGACGCCAACTCTGATGTGACCGATGAGAATCGTGATATCGTCCGGGGACGCCATCCCGGCGATCGTTATGTGCGCGTCATTCGCGCCAAGGATCTCCCGGTCGCCCCGAAACCACAGGACTATCTCATCGCGTCACCATCGGAGGCGACGACTCCGCTCGGCAAGTTTTATCAAAAGCTGCATCGGGCACTGATCGGCAATCCGATCGAATCGGCCCAGGCGATTCACGAGCGTCTGACCAAGAGCAAGGCGCTGGCGGTCTTTTCGTCCGACGCGCTCTCCTCAACGGCGTACGCCACGGAAGAGATTCTGCTCATTCTGGTCGTTGCCGGTGCCGCGGCCTACACCACGCTGATCCCGATCGGCATCGCCATCGCCGCGCTGCTCGGCATCGTCGTCTTCTCCTATCGCCAGACGATCAACGCCTATCCGAACGGCGGCGGTTCGTACATCGTCACGAAGGATAATCTCGGTCGGAAGCCGAGCCTGCTGGCAGCCTCGGCACTTTTATCCGGTTACATCCTGACGGTCGCCGTGAGCGTTTCGGCCGGTGTGGCGGCGATTACCTCGGCCATCGACGGGCTGGCGCCGTATAAGGTTTGGCTCGCCGTCGGAGCGATTTTTCTTATCACGCTCGCGAATATGCGTGGCGTGCGCGAGAGTGGCACGATTTTCGCCATACCGACCTATCTCTTCATCGGCTGTATGGTGATCATTCTGCTGCTCGGCTTTCTCGCCTGGGCGCATCTCGGCATCGGCTTTCATGCGCATCCGGTTCAAAACCCGATGCCGGCAGCCACTTCGGCCCTCACTGCGTTCGTCGTGCTGCGCGCCTTTGCCGCCGGCTGCGCCGCCCTCACCGGTGTCGAAGCGATCGCGGACGGCGTCCCGGCCTTCAAGGAGCCACAGGCACGTAACGCGTCCACGACGCTCGTCTGGATGGGCATCATTCTCGGTACGCTCTTCCTCGGTGTTACCGTCCTGACGCGGCACTTTCACCTCGTGCCGGTCGAGAGCGAAACAATCGTGTCCCAACTGACGCGCACCGTGGTCGGCACGTCGCCCTTCTACTACATCAGCCAGGCAGCGACGGCGGCTATCCTCGTACTCGGCGCGAATACGGCTTTTGCCGACTTTCCGCGGCTCAGCTACTTCCTGGCGCGCGATGGCTTTATGCCGCATCAGTTCATGGCGCGTGGTGATCGACTTGCTTATTCGACCGGTATCATCGCCCTGAGCGGCGCCGCGCTGGTGCTCGTTGTCTCGTTTCATGCACAGGTTTCGGCGCTCATCCCGCTCTATGCAGTCGGCGTCTTCGTCGCCTTCACCATGTCGCAGACGAGCATGACGTACCGCTGGTGGCGTTCACCGCGGAGTCATCACCGGCTAGTCGGTTTGCTGATCAACGGGGCCGGTGCCGCGACCACCGCGGTCGTGGTGCTCATCAACATCACGACGCGTTTCCTCGATGGCGCTTGGATGGTGCTGATCCTGCTGCCGCTCATCATCATGGTGATGCTCGGCATCCGGCGGCATTACGATAGCGCGGCCGAACAGCTCCGCATCAAGGAAGGGACCAAGCGGCCCCAATCACCCGATATCATGCGCGATACGGCGGCGATCGTGCCGGTCAGTTCCCTCGATCGGGCGACCTTCCGCGCCATCGACTACGCCGGGCGCATCAGTCGCGACGTCACGGCGATCCACGTCACCGACGGTCCGGATGAGGCCGATCAATTGCGCCAGCAGTGGACCGACTACGACCTCGCCTTTCCGCTCGTGATCATTGAATCGCCCTATCGCGAGATCGTCGGCCCGCTGGTCAATTACATCGAAAGCGTGCAGCAGAAGCGACAGGGCGTCGTGATCACCGTCGTGCTGTCGGAGTTCGTACCGGCGCATCTCTATGAACTGCTCTTGCACAATCAGACGACGCTCCGTCTCAAGCTGGCGCTCTGGCGGCACCCAAAGGTTGTCGTTGTCAGCGTGCCGTACCACCTGGAACATTGACACGCCGGCCGCCGGCTCATTACAATCGGCTCCGATTCGTCGTTATGATCAGGAGGTTTGCTATGTCTCACCACCGTCGTAGACCCTTCGTTCGCGCCTTCCAAGTTTCCATGACCACTCCCGCTCTCTCACTTCGTAAATCCTCCAAACGCTAGCCCGTTTTGGGCACCCCTAAACCAGTAAACAACTGACGAGATAAAGCAGATCGCGACGCAGATGGACGGCTGCTATGGCCGTTGTCCTTCTTGTCCTTCTGGGCCGCAGTGAAGAATCTCTTTGATGCTTCCCTCCACATGACGCCTGGGGAGCGAAGAGAAGAACCCGCTCGCGGGTACCACTCGCTGCGGTCAGGATGACAAGCATCAACCTGGACTCATAGAGGTCCAGGGGTGTGATCCATACGTTGGCGAAGGGAAGATTTCAATGTTTCAGGGAAGTTTTGTGGCGCTCGTCACGCCGTTCCGGGCTGGACGACTTGATGAAGCAGCGTTGCGTGCGTTGGTCGACTTTCAGATCGCGAACGGCACGCATGGGTTGATCCCGTGCGGCACGACGGGCGAGGCGCCGTCGCTGACTACGCCGGAATGGGAACGGGTTGCCGAGATCGTGCTCGCGCAAGCGGCCGGTCGGGTACCGGTCTTGATCGGCACCGGCACGAACAACACGGATGTGACGATCGAGCGGACGCGCCGAGCGCGCGAACTCGGTGCCGATGGCGCGCTGGTCGTCACCCCGTATTACAATCGGCCAACCCAGGAAGGCCTCTACCAACACTTCGCGGCGATCGCCGCGGCTGTTGACCTGCCACTCATGCTCTACAACGTGCCGGGCCGGACTGGTGCGAATCTCCTGCCGGAGACCGTCGCCCGGCTTGGTCGCATCCCCTCGATCGTGGCGCTCAAGGAGGCGAGCGGGTCGGTCGAACAGGCAAGCCAGATGGTCGCGGTCGCCGGGTCCGACCTGACGGTCCTGTCGGGTGATGATGCGCTCACGCTTCCGATGATGAGCGTCGGCGCGCGTGGTGTCGTGTCAGTGGTGGCGAATGTTGCACCACGGCCGATCGCCAGGCTGGTTGAGGCGATGCTCGCGGGCGATCTTTCTCAAGCGCGCACGCTCCACCACCAGCTTGCCGATCTCACGCGCGCCCTCTTCATCGAGACGAATCCGATTCCGGTGAAGACGGTGGCGAGCTGGCTCGGTCTCTGTACAGCCGAACTGCGCCTGCCGCTCGTGCCGCTGGCCCCGGCAAGCGAACGTCGCCTGCGACACGTTTGGGAGCGTTACGATCCAAGACAAATTCGGTCGTCGGACACGGCGCTGCTCGCCGGTGTGGGCAGTGATGAACGGTCCGAGGTGGCGTCATGATGCGTGTCGGCGTCGCCGGTATTGCCGGTCGCATGGGGCGAACCGTGGCCGGACTGGTGGACGGCGATCCGGAGTTGCAGCTGGCCGGCGGCACGGTTCGCCCCGGCAGTACCTATGTCGCGGACGCCTGGTGGCCGGATCTTCTGACGGACCAGCCGGACGAACTGGCCGCGGTTTGTGACGTTATCATCGACTTCAGCACGCCGGAGAGTGCGCTGCGGCATGCGGCTGCCTGCGTCGCGCACGGCTGTTGCTTCGTTAGCGGCACCACCGGCTTCGACGCGAATCAATCGGCCGGGCTCGACGCGCACGCCCTGCGTATCCCGCTCTTCGTCGCGGCAAACTTCAGTCTGGGGATCGCGGCGCTGCGGCAGGCGCTGCGCCGCCTGGCGACGACGCTGGCGGCCTACGACGTGGCGATCATCGAGACTCATCACACCGCCAAACGCGATGCACCCTCAGGAACCGCCTTGCTCCTGGCAGAGACAATCTCGGAGGCTCGTGGCGCCGCACCGGCCGTCGATCTCCATTCGCTGCGCCTGGGCGGCCAACCGGGCCGCCACACCGTACGCTTTGCGGCTGGTGACGAAGAGCTGACGCTCACCCATCAAGCGTTCGGGCGCCGCTCGTATGCGGTGGGCGCGCTGCTGGCAGCCCGTTTCCTCCTGCGGCAGCCACCCGGGCGCTACGACATCGACCAATTGCTGGCCGATCTCACCGGCTATTGATCGCCTGTCGATTTTGAGCGTCGCTAAACGACAAGAAGTAGCGGGTGTTTGCGGGCACCCGCTCTTTTTCGTACTGATGACGTGCATGCAAGGAGTGACCGATGGCTCAGTCAATCACCCCGTTCCTCTGGTTCGATTCGCAGGCGGAAGAGGCGACGAATTACTATCTCTCGGTCTTCGCGGATTCCGAACTGCTGAACATCGTGCGCTATGGTGAAGCGGGACCAGGCGCGCCCGGCACGGTGATGACGACCGAGTTCCGGCTGAACGACCAGACGTTCGTGGCGCTCAATGGCGGGCCGCATTACCAGTTTTCACCGGCGACTTCGTTCGTCATCAACTGCGATACGCAAGAGGAAGTCGATCACTACTGGGAGAAGCTCTCTGAGGGCGGTGAGCCGAACCAGTGTGGCTGGACGACCGACAAATTCGGCGTCACCTGGCAGATCGTGCCGCGCATCCTGCTTGAGCTGATGGCGGACCCCGATCGCGAGAAAGCGAACCGTGTCACCCAGGCGATGCTCCAGATGACCAAGATCGAGATTCCGCTGCTGCAGGCGGCCTACACCGGCGAGTAGCGCGTGGAGAGGGGAGGAGACGCGCGACGAAAGTCGCGTGGGCGATATTTATGGCGCCCACGTCCCCCCAGTACACGCGTTGCAGGAACACGACCAACTTCCTCCCCAAGACGCCCCTTTCCCAGAATTGGGAGAGGGGCTGGGGGTGAGGGCCGTTCCCTGCCTAATCGAGCCCGACCTGGCGGCGAATCCAACTGCTCATCGTCTCCAGGTAGCCGGGGGCGAAGGTGGGAGGATCGCCGACCAGAATGCGGTGGTTGGCGCCGGGGAAAACGCTGATCGTCAGGTTGGCGTTGCCCGAGGTTTCGAAGGCCGACTCGAACAGCGGCACGCTGCGGGCGACCGGCGTCAAAACATCGAGTTCACCGAAAAGCACCAGCGTTGGGCCGGTGATCTGTTCCAGCACGCTGACCGGATCGTAGAGATTCTGCGAGACGAGTACCAGGAACTGCCAGAGTTCCGGGTCGATCTCGCCAAAGTAGGTTTCCCCGGCTGAACCGCGGGCCGGTTCGAGAATGGTCGATACGGCCTCGTCGTACGACAGAGCCGCGATCGTCGCTTCGTGAATACGGTTCATGTAGGCGAGCGCGTCGGTGATCTCGTCCTCGCTGGCGCCATCGCGGCGCAGCGTCTGCTCGATGCCGAAGAGATCCTGCTCGTGGACATCGACGGCTGGGCCGGAGTTAACGATCAAAAAGGCGAGATCATGCGCTTTCGAGGCCGCGAGCGGGCCGATCCAGCCTCCCTGACTGTGGCCCCAGATGCCCACCCGTGTCGGATCGATGCCCGGCTGCTCGCGAAGCGCGGTGATCGCGTCGAGCGCTTCATTCGCGCGATCGAAGAGATCGCGTTGGTGCCAGTCGCCGCTTGACTCGCCGATACCCGGTTTGTCCCAGGAATAGACCGCGATCCCATTTGTGAGGAATTCGTCGCGAATCGGTGGGAAATAGCCGTTGCTGTCTCGGTCTTCCGGGCCGGAACCTTGCAGCATCACGAGCGCTGGGTGTGGCCCCGGCCCGTCGGGGCGATGCAGCGTGCCCGCCAGCGTCAAACCACCGCTGTCGAATCGGAGTTCGTCACGCTGAGTCATGTTCAGTGCTCCCCAAGAATCGGACGCCATGCCGGCCGTTCGCTGGGAGCTTAATAGCCTTCGCTGATCATTTGCAAGCGCAGTTGTCGAGCTTGGCGCATGTGTTCGACCGCGACAGCTTCGGCTTGCTCCGGATTGTGTTCCGCGATGGCATCGACGATGGCCCGGTGCTCATCGATCGAACTTGGTGCTCGGTTGGTGTAGCGATAGGTGGTGCGGCCGAAGCGGCGTACGGATTGTTCGACCTGGGTGAGGAAGCGATCGAGGTAGCGATTGGTCGAGATGCGCCTCATCCTGGCGTGAAAAGCGAGATTAAGGTCGGCCAGCGCCTCTGCGTTGTTGGCGGCCGCGCACTGTTCCATCTGCGTCAGGATCTGGCGCAGGTCATCGATATCTTCCTGCGTGGCGCGAACAGCGGCAATGCGGGCGGAAATCCCCTCCAACGCTTCGCGTACGATGTAAATCGCCAAGATATCGTCGCTGGTCAGCCGCGAGACGACGGCACCCTGGTGCGGCTTGAATTCGATAAGTTCAACGGCGGTCAGTTGCTGCAGTGCCTCGCGTACCGGTGTGCGGCTGACGCCGAGTTCACGAGCGATCTCCTCCTCGCGGAGCCAGGTTCCGGCGGCAAGATGCCCATCGAGAATCGCTTCACGCAACGTCTCACGGACTACATCGGTGGCACGTTCGAGATTACTGAACTGCTCGCGATATTCGGTAAGCCGTGTGCTGTGATGTTCCTGTGTGATCGCCACTTGAGATTCCTTCGCTTGCCCTCAGCATGCATAGCAATGTGGAGGACGGCAATAACGGTACATATTCGCGACGGCCATAAACGTCAACATACAAATGACCTTCGTACTTAAGGATAGCAGGACCACGTAGCGTTCGCCGAGAATGAACAACGTATCAGGTTCGCTCCACGCAACGTCTGGTCATACGTGACAGCGCGTCGTGTTCAGGCCGTCGGTTCTCGGTATACAGGGGCGACAGCCTCGGTTTCCTGGCGTAGTATCGCAGCAGGACGGCCGATCGGCTCTGGCCCATCGGTCGCTTTTCCTGCGGGATTGAAGTCAGTACGAAGTACATTCCTCGAAAAACGGGTATGGAGGGAGCAATCGAATGTCAAGAGATCAACTCCGTGAGGCCGCGCACGGCAAGGTTGACGCGGTCGCTGAATTGGCGACGCGGATTAGCGTCATCCCCTCCTGGGGCGGTGGCGAACACGAACGTGCCGCGTTCGTCGCCCAGCAGTTCCGCGATCGTGGCTACGCGCCGGAGATCGATGAGATTCAGAACGTCTATACGCGCCGGGGTAAACGTGGTGGCAAAGCGATCATGCTCCTGGCGCATACCGACACGGTCTTCCCGGCGGGAATCGATATGTCGGTGCGTCGCGAGGGTGACCGGATCTACGGACCGAGCATCGGCGACAACAGCGTCAACGTCTCGGCGATGATCAATCTCTTTGACCTGCTCGACGAATTGAAGATCGAGACGGCGGTTGATCTGATCGCGACGGCCAACGTCGGTGAAGAGGGCCTCGGCAATCTGCGTGGGGCACGCGCGGCCGTCGAGCGCTATCGCGATCAACTCGGCGCGGTCATCGTTATCGATGGCCGGCAGGGTGATGTGCTCAATCAGGGTGTCGGCTCGAAGCGCTGGCGGCTCACGGTCACCGGTCCGGGCGGGCATTCCTTCGGTGCCTTCGGCCTGCCGAGCGCCATTCATGGACTCGGCCGGATCATCGCGGCGATCGCCGATCTCACGGTGCCGAGCGAGCCGAAGACGACGTACAACGTCGGGATCATCGACGGTGGCACGTCGATCAATACGATCGCACCCAGCGCGAGCGCCCTCATTGATATGCGCTCAGTCGGTGTGGCCGAGCTCGATGCGCTGGCCGATCAGGTGAAGACGATCATTGAGACAAGGGCGGGCGAAGGGCTTGAGACGCACATCGAGGTCGTCGGCGAACGCCCGGCCGGTGGTCGTGAGCCGAATGACCCGCTGATCCAGAAGGCGATAGAGGTGCTGCGCGATCTCGGCTTCTCGCCGGAACTGCGAGCGGGCAGTACCGATGCCAATATCCCCTTCAGCCAGAATATCCCGGCCGTCTGCGTCGGTGTCGCGACCGGCGAAGGCGCGCACACGATCCACGAATATATCGAGGTCCCCTCAATCGGCGACGGTCTCGCCCAGGTGCTGCGTCTCGTGATTGAAGCCTCGGAATTGGTCGCACAGGGGTAGAACGGATTCCTCGCGCGGAGACGTGGAGCGCGCAGAGTTCCTCAGAAATATTCTCTGCGTCTCTGCGCGAGTGATCGCTCACTCCGGTCGCAACGCCCGGTTCAGGTCGCTGAGCGATTGGCGCTGGCGGCCATCGGCGTCGAAATTGTCGGGCGAGAGCCAGGTCTCGAAGTTGGCGCGGATGGCAGGCCATTCATGGTTGAGGATCGAGAACCAGGCGGTGTCGCGGTTGTGACCCTTGTAGATCATGTGCTGATAGAAGATCCCCTCGAAGGCGAAGCCGAGCCGCGCGGCCGCGGTGCGTGAGGCGGCATTCAGCGCGTCGCATTTCCATTCCAGCCGCCGGTAGCCGAGGTCGTCCAGGGCATTGCGCATGAGGAGATAGAGCGCCTCGGTCGCCTCGCGGCTGTTGCGGAGCGATTGCGCCAGCCAGATGTGTCCGATCTCGATCGCGCCGATCTTTGGCTCGATACGGAGGAAGCTCGCCATACCGGCCGCTTTGCCGTCGCGACCGTCGCGAATGGCGTAGAAGGTCGGGTCGGCCTGCGCCGCACTGTCACGCAGCCAGCCGCGAAAAGCGTCGAGACTGGTGAAGGGGCCGTAGCCCATGTAGTCCCAGGTGCGGTCGGTGTCGACACCGGCATGACTCGCCTCCCAGAGCTCTTCAGCATGGGTGAGCGGGTTAAGCGGCTCCAGACGCGCGTAGCGTCCCTCGAGCGGCGTCCGTGCTGGGTAGAGCCCCGGCGGCAGTGGACTGACATTCGCGCCGGAAAGCTGGCGCGGAGCGAGCGGCTGAACCATCGATATCACTCCTTCAACAGTAGGCGGTTGCGCGGAAATACGCATGAACCAATCGTGCGGGCGGACTGGATCGTCGTGGAGTACCACTCTGCACGAATCAATGGAGCCACTTCACGCTCGCGAATTCTGTTCTCGCCGCCTTATCCAGCGAGAGCCGCGACTTCTGCCCGGCCGGAGCGCATGAGCCAGATGTAGCCGTCCTCCAGGCTGGGATCGGCCGGTTGAGCGCCCGCGATGAAGGCCGAATCGCCGACGACACGGTACTGCGTCTCGTTGGCCAGGTGCAGCGTCGAGACGACGGTGAGGTCGCCGTCCGGCTTGGGGCCGTCGGTCGTGATCATCCAGACCTTGCCCCGTGCCGCGTCAATCAGGTTGGCGGTCGTCCCCTCGAAGAGGAGCTTGCCTTTGCCGAGAATCGCCAGGTTGCGGCACGTCTGGGCGATATCCTCGACGATGTGTGTCGAGAGGATGACGGTACGATCGCCGCCGAGGTCGGAAAGCAGGTTACGGAAGCGAATGCGTTCCTCCGGGTCGAGTCCGGCGGTCGGCTCGTCGACGATCAGCAGGCGTGGGTCGTTGAGCAACGCCTGGGCAATACCGACGCGCCGCTTCATGCCGCCCGAGAACGTCTTGAGCTTTCGCTTGGCGACATCGCTCAGCGCCACCAGTTCCAGCAGTTCATCGACGCGTTGTGCGCGAGCGCGGCGGTCGTTCAGCCCCTTCAGGATGCCGATGTAATCGAGGAATTCACGGGCCGTCAGATCGGGGTAGAGGCCGAGTTCCTGCGGCAGGTAGCCGAGGATCGTTTTGATCGCCTGGCGGCCGGAGTCGGTCGTACCATCGATCTGACCGACCCGAATTTCGCCCGAGGTTGGGCGCAGGATGCCGGCCAGAATACGCATGAGCGTCGTTTTACCGGCGCCATTGGGTCCGAGCAGGCCGAACATCCCGCTCGGGATCGTCAGGTCGATTCTATCGAGCGCCCGTACGTTGCGATTGTAGGTCTTGGTTAGATTCTCAATCTCGATTTGCATTGTCTTTCCTTCTTATTGCCGGGCGCGCTGCCAGTTGAGATAGCGCTGCGCGATAAACAGCGCGAGCACGGCGCTGGCGAGCAAGAGCGCGATGCTGCCGGCACCCTGCCAGACGGTCCCGGTGCTCCCGTCCATCGTCATGATCTCGTCCGCCCGGCTGAAGAAGCCGGCCGCGGCGAAGCTGCCGAGCGGCGTGAGCCACGTGGTGCTGATGGTTGGAATGCCATACGACGGGCTGAGCAGATTACCCCAGAACCAGTAGCCGACGAAGAGGAACTGATAGAGCGGCACCCAGAGAATAGCCGGCATCACAACCGAGAAGGCAGCGACGAAGAGTAAGCCGGGAAGATTGATCGCCAGGAAGGCGGCCAGACCAAGGGGGACCGCCAGCGGATCATGGCGGTCGGCCAGGATGTAGATGATGCCGGAAAGATAGATGACAAAGATCGGCGTGGCGGTCGCCAGGGCGCTGCCGAAATACTTGCCGGCGAGCCGGCTGCCGGACGGCGCGGGCAGGGCATCGAGCAGTTCGGGCAGGTGCAGGCGGCGATCACGCGGCAGCCGGTCGGCCAGCAGCACGCCAAAGACGACCGGCGCGAAGGCGTTGCAGACGACAGCCCATTGCGCCACGACGACCGACAGCGCTGTATCGTGTGGAAAATTCCAGGGGTTGTGCAGGCCGGTAAAGACGATCAGGCTCGTCAGAAAGGTCGCGATCCAGACCGACTTGCGCCGGAGCTGCATGCGAAATTCGTAGTGTGTCGCACCGGCGAAGGGCGACCAGACTCCGTGACTCAACCTTCTCCTCCCAGTAGGATCGATGGATTGCGTTTCAGCCAGATGAGCGCCAGCGCACCGAACAGCAGCCCCATCGCGATGAGTTCCAGCCGGTTTCCGAGCCAGTAAGACTTACCGGCCGTGAAGCTGGTGGCGAAGAGGAAGAAGGGCTGTAGCCAGGTGGTGGCACCGAACACTTTTCCGAACAGCGTCTCGGCGATCCAGATCCCGGCGATCATGGCGGCCGCGCCACTCCGGCTGCGCAGGAGAAGCGTCAGAACCGCACCGATGCCCGTGAAGCAGGCGAGCGGTGCCAGCCAGACGAGCTGTTGCGCCAGCAGCGATACCGGCGCGAGTTCATGACCGATCAGCCGGACCACGACCGTCGTGATGATCCCGACCAGCGCCGTCCAGCCGAGCATTAGGGCGAGCCGTCGCGCAAAGGTCGTGCGATAGCGCGTCGCCAGCGACAGATGAAGTTCGAGCAGCGAGTCAGAGGAGGCGAGCGTAGCGGAGATTAGCCCGGCCGCCGTAGCGACGCCGATCTCCAGACCGGCGACGACGGCGCGCGTGGAGCGATCGGGCGAAACGCCGTTCGCGCGCATCAGCAGCCCGAAGCCGCTGAAGGCAAGCATGATCAAAAGCGGCGTCAGCAGCCCGGCAAGGCCGACGCGGCGCGCTTCATAACGGACCCAGTCGAGATGCTTCATCATTGGCCCATTGTCGTTTCATTCAGACTAAAGCGTTCCTGGCGTGGCACGTAGGCAATGGCGAACACCAGCAACGCAAGACCAAGCGCCAGCAGGTACGGGTTGAGCGCGGGCAGACCGAACACCTGCGCCACGTCGGTGGAAGGTGCGGGGTCGTTGCGCATCGTACTGCTCATCTGCACCAGGCGCAGACCCCAGAGAATAAGTGCGCCGACCATCGCGACCAGCGGGCTGAAGACGAGCGAAGCGGCCAGCGCCAGCGCTGACAGAAAGAGCATCGGCGCGAACCAGAGTTCGATGAGCGCCCAGAGCGTGAAGCCGTGAACCATCGAGAGCAGCAGCGAGGCGATGAGCGCCAGCAGCAGGTCGTACCCGAAGACGAGCGTCAGTCGACTGAGCAGCACGAGGCGCGGCGAGGTTGGCGTAGACATTGCGATCTCCAGCGATGGGTCATTCTCCGGCCCATAGATGAAGGCCATGCCGAAAGCGGCGACGACCGGCGCGATGAGTGCGAGCGTGAACGAGCCGATCGACTGATGCAGGGTAGCGATGGCGACCAGCACGCCGAGCGCGGTTGTCAGTCCGGATGCGAGCCAGATGCCACGCCGCACCAGTGGCGCCTGCCCCCGTAGCAGTTGCCAGAGATAGCGGAACGACCGTACATCGATCTGGTCGAGCCCTGGTTGCATCGCCTCGTCGCGATCGAGTACCGCGTGAATCGCACCGAGCAGATCGGGTGCCGGTGCCGCGACTGACGCAAGTTGACGCGTAGCCGAGGCGATCGCTCGCCATGCATCCAGCTCGGCCCGGCACGCCGGACAATCGCGCAGGTGCGCTTCGACGCGTGCGCGGTCGTTCGCTCCGAGACGCTGATTCAGGTAGGCCGGTAGCAGATCGATGATGTGCGCATCATCGAACATGGTCATCGCTCCGTTTCCGCGGTTTCGAGGATGTCGCGTAGGAGGCGCCGGGCGTTGCTCAGGCGGCTGCGAATCGTGCCGAGCGGGACATCGAGCAGGTCGGCCATCTCGGCGTAGGAGAGTTCATGAACGAAGGCGAGCAGCAGCACCTCACGATGGACCGGTCGCAAGCGCTCGATAGCGTCATTGAGCGCTTGTTGGTCGGCGTTTCGCAACAGCGCCGTTTCCGGCCCCGGCCCGTCGCTCGGTCGTTGGTCGAGTCCCACGTCGCCGGTAACTGTGAGGTCGCGACGTCGCAGGCTGTTGTGCGCCTGGCGCCGGGCGATGCCGAAGAGCCAGGTCTTGACCGACGAACGCGCTTCGAAGCGCTCGGCCGCGCGCCAGGCGGCCACGAACGTATCCTGCAGAATCTCTTCGGCCAGCCCGTGATCGGTGGTGAGCGTCAGGAGGTAGCCGAAGAGCGGCTGCGCGTAGCGCTGATACAGCGTATCGAGCGCCTGCCGTTCTCCGTTCGCGATACGTGCGACGATCTCGCTCTCGCCGTCGCCGCCCCGCTCGCGTGTCCATCTGTTCACCACGGTTATCGCGTGCTCCACGTCAATCACGCCTCCATCACCTTAGTAGCGACGAGGCCCGATTAAGTTCACGATTCAGGCTAATGGTGACAGATTCGTGGAAGGGACCGGCAGGGAATGCAGCCCGCTGGCGCGTTGCGCACGTGAGTACGAGCTTCGCGTTGTCCTTTTTTCCGGTCCTTCCCTGTCCAACCGAACAGGATGACCGTGCCTGAACGGTTGATATACTGCGCGGGCTAACTGACCGGTTAGTTAGTATACGGCGCGCGCTCGTAACCTGTTTTCCCTGCCGGGACGCGGAAAACAGGTGATGAGGGCGCGAAGTTCTTTCATCGGGACGGGGTGACCGGTTGAAAATCAGATCTCTCGATTATAAGTGGCTCGTCGCGATCGTGTTCGTTTCCGGTCTCTTCATGGACATTATGGATTCGACGATCGTCAATGTCGCCCTGCCGACCCTGGGACGAGAGTTCCACGCCTCGACGACGACACTCGAATGGGTCATTACCGCCTACCTGCTCAGTCTGGCCGTCTGGATTCCGGCATCTGGCTGGGTTGGTGATCGTTTCGGCACGAAGCGGGTTTTCCTCTTCGCGCTGGCCATGTTCTCGCTCGGGTCGGCCCTCTGCGGTATCGCCTGGAGCATCGATTCGCTCATCTTCTTCCGCGTCTTGCAAGGTGTTGGCGGCGGCATGATGACGCCGGTCGGCACGGCGATGCTTTTCCGCGCCTTCCCCCCGCACGAGCGCGCCACCGCCTCGGCGGTGCTCGTCATTCCAACCGCCATCGCGCCGACCGTCGGACCGATTCTCGGCGGCTGGCTGATCGACCATGCAAGCTGGCGCTGGATCTTCTACATCAATCCGCCAGTCGGCATTCTCGGCTTTATCTTTGCCCTGCTGGTGCTGAAAGAGCATCAGGAGAAGAGCGTCGGCAGCTTCGATATTCCCGGATTTTTTCTCGGTGCGATCGGTTTACCATTAACGCTCTTCGCCCTCTCGCAGGGTCCGACATCGGGCTGGACGTCAACCAAGGTTTGGGGCACCGGCGTTGCGGGAGTCGCCTTCCTGATCGCGATGGTGGTAGTTGAACTGAAGAAGCGCGAGCCGATGCTGGCGCTGCGGCTCTTCAGCGACCGGATGTTCCGCAACGGCAACCTGGTCGTCTTTGCCATCTTCGGCGCCATGATGGGCCTGCTCTTTCTCCTGCCGCTCTTCCTGCAGGACTTGCTTGGACTCTCGGCCTTCGAATCGGGCCTGACGACCTTCCCGCAAGCAATGGGTATGGCGGCCGTGGCCCAGGTGTCGAGCCGCATCTATCCGCGCGTCGGGCCGCGGCGCATGATCATCGCGAGTATGGTGATGATCACGATCGTTTCGTCGCTCTTCCTGCTCGTCGGGCTGCACACCAGCCTCTGGTGGATTCGCGGGCTGATGCTGTTGCGCGGTATGGCAATGGGAATCGGCATGGTACCGATGCAGGCTGCGACCTATGCCACGATCAGCCAGGCCGATACCGGTCGTGCCTCAGCGCTCTTCAGCACGAACCGGCAAGTGGCCGCGTCAGTCGGTGTCGCCGTCATGGCGACGGTGCTGGTTGACCGCGTGCAATCGCACGTCGCGACGGCGGTGCAGGGCGTGACGGGGCAGGCCGCGATTCAGGCGGCGACGCAGCACGCGACGTTGATGGGCTATCACGACGCCTTCCTCGCCTCGGCGCTCGTTGCCTTGCTCGGTATCGGAGCCGCCTTCCTCATCCGCGATTCGGATGCGGCCGCCTCGATGCGCCGCATCGAGCCAGCAACCGCACCGGCCGGTTCCACGGCCAACGGCCGCGAGCCGTCGCGCGGAGCCGACCTCGTCGGTGTCGGCGAGCACGACTAAGACCGAATAGCTCGCGCAGAGCCGCAGAGCCGCAGAGACGCAGAGGTGAATCTATAAAACCTCTGCGTTTCCGCGTGAGTTTTTTCTTACAGGGGCAAACCCGCTTCGAGGTAGCCGAATGCTTGATCCAGCAGCGCGAGCAGGTCGGCGTTGGGGTCTTCGATTGCGGTGAAGGTGGCGGCGAGCATGGCGCCGATGAGCGCGCCGGAGAAGACGCGCACGGCGAACGCATCCGGCGCGCGGCCGAGCCGTTCGGAAAAGAGATCGCCAATCAACTGAATCGTGTGGCCGAAGTCGTCGAGCATCCGCGAGCGCAGCTCGGGCGTCGCCATGATCAAGGCTTCGCGCTCGCGCTCTTCAGCCAGTTCGTCGGGCGATAACGTCGCGAACGCCTCCTGAATCGCCGTGCGCAGAGCCGTGAGCGGACCCAATTCGGCCGGTTGGCGCGTCAAGGCATCGATCACCAGCACATCGAAATCGTCTTCCAACACGACATCTTCTTTGGTCGGGAAATAGCGGAAGAAGGTGCTTTGGGAGATTTCCAGCGGATCGACGATCTGGTCAATCGTGGTGTTGGCGAAGCCTTGCTCCCGGAAGAGCTTGAGCGCGTGCCGCCGAATCGCGGCACGCGTTCTCATTTTCTTGCGCTCACGCAAGCCAAGTGGAGGTTGGCCATCGTCAGACAACGGTTTCATGCTCCAATCCTACTCGTTCGGATGCCGATTCGTCTGCGGCGTCTGACAGTCGGGGCAGGAAGACGAGCGTGAGCACGATCCCGACGAGGGCGACGATACCGCAGGCGCCGAGCATGACGTCCATGCCGTAGACGAAGGAGGAACGAACCGAGGCGAGCAGCACCGTCGAGCCGAGTTGTTCGGCGATAGCCGTTCCGGCCGTTACGCTCTTTTCGACGGTACCGGCCAGTGGTGCCGGAACGTCGTGCAGGTTGAGATGACCGCGATAGGCGGAATTAAGCATCGTACCGAGCAACGCCACGCCAAAGACACCACCCACCTGACGCAGGGCCATGATAAGGGCCGAACCGACCCCGCTTCGTTCCGCCGAGAGCGCGCTCAGAGCGGCATCCATGGCAGCCGGCATGACGAAACCAAGCGACAGGCCGACGATCGTCGTCCAGATTGCCGTGAAGCCATAACCGCTCGACACGCTGGTGAGCGCGCCCATGCCGAGTCCGATCGCCAGCAGCGCGAAGCCGATGGCGACCGTCAGTTTGGCGCCGGCGCGCGGCGTCACGCGATTCGCCAGTCCCGCACCGATCAGGAAACCGGCGATGAGCGGGAGCAGGCGAACGCCGGTGCCGAGCGCATCAGTGCCGTTGATCGCCTGGAAATATTGCGGTGCGACGAAGATGACGCCGAACATGGCGAACGAGACGATCGTCGCCAGCAACGTGCCCCAAGTGAAACTCGCCGAGCGGAAAAGCGCGAGGTCGATGAGCGGCTTGCCCTGTGGAGCGGCAGTCAGACGCCGTTCCCAGAGGATGAAGGCGACCAGCGCCACGACGCCGATGATGAGCGGGACGAGCGCTCCGGCGGCTCCCCAGCCCTTGGCTCCCGCCTCGATGACGCCGTAGGTCAGTCCGGCCAGTCCGAGGCTGGAGGCGAGCACCCCGAGCGTGTCGATACGCGGGCGTTCCTCGCTGCGTGATTCCGGCAGGAGCGCCAGCACCGCGATCACCGCCAGAATCGTCACCGGCACGTTGATCAGGAAGACCGAACCCCACCAATAGGTGCTGAGCAGCCAGCCACCGAGCAGTGGGCCGATCGGGTACGAAACGGCGCCGGCCGCCACCCAGACGGCAATCGCCTTCGGCCGTTCGTCCGGCGTGAACAGCACCGGGAGTACCGCCAGCGAGAGCGGCATCAGGAAGGCACCACCGAGCCCGAGCACCGCCCGTGCGGCGATCAAGGTGCCGGCCGAGGTGGCATAAGCACAGGCGGCCGACGAGGCGCCGAAGATGACGAGACCGACGATCAGCATCTTCTTGCGGCCGAAGCGATCGCCGAGCAGGCCGGCCGGCAGGAGCAGCGCCGCGAAGACGAGGAGATAGGCGTCGACAAACCATTGGAGTTGCGTGTTGGAGGCATGGAGATCATCCGCGAGCGTCGGCAGGGCGATATTGATGACGGTGCCATCGACCCCAACCGCCAGTGTGACCAGGGCGAGCGCGGCCAGTGCCCACCATTTGCGTGATCCAAAGAGAGTCATAGCAGTCACCACCTTTCCAGAGTACTACCAACAAGGGAGTATCCCGAAAAATGATAGCGACTATCAAGAGAGAGAAACGCCCGTTAATCTATGGCATGGTGATCGTCTGCGTGCTCCATGGTTGCCGGTGACGTCGCGAACGCCACGGTGTAGAAGGTCCGGCACGCCCGGAGAATACGATGCCGGAATGCTCGTGCCGCCGACGCCGTTGGCGCGAAAGGCGTGCGACGCCCTATCGACGATCCGTTCGTGGGTCATGCCTTCTCTTTCTTCGATGTTCGCGCCACACAATCCTCCTTTCGCGTCGGGCTCTCCGTCACGTCACCTGGTTCACGGCCGTGCGAGTACGGCGCGAACGAGGGATGTCCGGTGTTCGATGAGGTTACGCATCATATTCCGCTGGTGGCATCGATGCCAGCGAGTTCCGCCAGTGCCAGCGTCGCCGCCTCACCGCCGGCGTGGAACGTGTCGAGCGGTGCCGGCGCGTGCGGGGTGAGGAGCTCATTTTCTACTTCCTACGGCTGGAGGATGGGCTCGACATTTTCGATGAGATGTTCCGTGGCGTCGTGGTTGTTCACGGCGGTGGTAAAGATGGAATCGAACATGCGCCTCTCCGGCTAGCGTATTTGCCGCTGAGTGACGTCATCAACTTACACGATGCATGATGCACTATTTAAGCGAATATTTAAATCGTGCAAGAATGCGTGAGCCACGACCTCTTGATGTGTCGCGAATAATCTTAGTCAGTCGGGACGTGAGCGAGCTGGTGGGCTGATCGCGGCAATGATCTCCCCCGGCTCGTCAGTTGGGTTATAGATGACATGTGATAGTTCAGAATTAAAGTAGTAGCTGTCACCGGCATGTAACACGAGGCGGGTCGATCCGACCTCGATACCGATGCTCCCCGAAATGACGACCACGCATTCCTCGCCACGATGACTCGTCCCATCGAACGAACTGGCGTCCCCCGGATTAAAGCGGGCCGCGACTAACAGCATCTGGCGATGGAGATCGGGAACAAGCAGCTCCCGCACGATATTCGAGCCAGGTATGCGCAATTGCTGTCGCTCATCATGGCGTACCAATCCGTCGCGCAGATCGTCCTCGACGAAGAGTGTGAAGAGCGGCACGTCGAGCGCCTGCGCCAGCGCACGCAGCACCGGCAACGACGGATTGCTCACGCCGCGTTCGACCTGACTCACCAGGCTTTTGCTAACGCCGGTGCGCTCGGCGAGACGCGTTAGGCTCATACGGCGCTGAGTCCGGATCTCTCGGATCTTTTTGCCAACGCCCGCGTCAATCGAATCTTCCGTCATCGCCGTCCTCTCCACACGAGCGCGACTACTCAATTTGTTCAGTGAGAATTGACAAATCCCAAATTCGTTCGTTACAGTAGCACAGAAGAGCAAGACTGGTGAGCGGTGAATCCGCTCAACCATATAGATCCCAGGTATGCGTCGAAGTGAACGTACCGGCCGAGCCGTGCGGTCCTGCGGCGTATGAATCGAGTATGCAAAAGGGAGGGCATGGGGTGGAGACGCAGCACGAGGCGTTTGACGAACTGATGACTCGCGCACGACTGCGACAGCTTTCGCGTCGTGACGTGCTTCGGCGCGCGGTGGCGCTCGGGTTGAGCGCTCCGGCGATCGCGTCGCTCCTTGCCGCCTGCGGTGGCGGTTCGAAAACAACGCCGGTCGCGACCATGGCCGAGACAGCTGCCAACACCGCGATATCTTCCTCCACTGCGTCAGTGTCAGCCGGCAGCCCGGTGGCCAGTGCCACGACCGGATCGGCCACACCATTGGCAACCGAAGCGGCGACTCCAACGGCCGCGCGTGGTGGCGGCGGCGACCTGAATATACTCTGGTGGCAGGCACCGGTGATTCTTAACGCGCACCTCTCGCTGGCCGACAAGGACACCGGCTCGGTGCGTGTTTACGCCGAACCGTTGGCTGATTTCAATAATCAGACCGAACCGGTCCCGTTCCTCGCCGCTGAGATTCCGAGCGCCGATAACGGGGGCCTTGCCGCCGACGGCACCAGTGTGACCTGGCAGTTGCGCAAAGACGTCAAGTGGCACGATGGTGAGCCGTTCACCTCGGCCGACGTCGTCTTCACCTTTATGTATCTGAGCGACCCAAAGAGCGCCGCTACAACCATCGGCTACTACAAGAGCGTCGACACGGTCGAAGCGGTCGATGATTACACGGTACGGATCAACTTCAAGAATCCAACGCCAGATTGGTATACACCGTTTACCGGTGCGGCCGGGCAGATTCTGCCGGAGCATATTCTGAAGGACTTCGTTGGCGAAAAGGCTGCCACGGCGCCATTCAATCTCAAGCCGATTGGTACCGGCCCCTATAAGGTGAGCAACTTCACACCCGGCGACTCAGTCGTCTTCGAAATCAACAACGACTACTATGAGGCAGGCAAGCCATATTTCGATCGCGTCATCATCAAGGGTGGCGGTTCGGCCGAGAGCGCGGCGCGTGCCGTCATGCAGAGCGGCGAGGCCGATTGGGCCTGGAATCTTCAGGTGCAGTCGACGGTGCTGCAATCGATGGAGTCAGGCGGGAAGGGCACCTTTGTCACCTGGCCGGGTGGCGGCACGGAAAAGCTGGTCATCAACCACACCGATCCGCAGACCGAAACGAACGGTCAGAAGTCGTACTATCAGACTCCCCATCCGCACTTCAGAGAACTGAAGGTGCGTCAGGCGCTGGCGCTCGCCATTCAACGCGACGTGATCGCCAAGCAACTCTATGGACCGGGCGGAAAGGAAACCGGTTACACGCTCAATAACAATCCGCTCTACATGCCGAAGGACATCACCTGGAAATTCGACCTCGACGCAGCCAAGCAGCTTCTCGACGATGCTGGGGCCGCTCCCGGTTCCGACGGTATCCGCACGCTCAACGGACGCAAGATGAGTTGGCTTTTCACCGCTTCGACCAACGATCTGCGCCAGAAAGAGCAGGAGATCATTAAGGCGGCGTTGCAGAAGCTGAACATCGCTTGCGAGATCAAGGCGATTGACGCCAGCGTCTACTTCAATGCCGGGAACGACGACTCGTTCCAGCATCTCTACTGCGACCTCGGTATTGAGAGCAACACCGCCGGCGTCTTCCCGCTGCTCTGGTACCTGCGCTATCTCTCCGCTAACCCGGCGACCGATATTGCGCAGAAGGAGAACGGCTGGTCGGGGCGCAATATTCAGCGGTACCAGAACCCCGATTTCAACGCGCTCTACGCCCAGGCGGCCAAGGAGGTCGACAAAGATAAGTCAATCCAGATCTTCCTGCAGATGCAGGATCTGGTGGTCAAAGATGTGGCCGACATCGGCATGGTCTCCCGCAACCACGTCGCGGCGGCGGCCAAGAGTCTGACCGGCTACGAGCCGACCCCCTGGGCGACTGACGTTTGGGACATCAAGAACTGGAAGAAGTCATCGTAGCGGCGCTTCCTCCCTGCCAGACGTAGCACTGACCTCGCTGTCCTTCGAGCTTCGCTGGTGCGAGATCGCCGCTGGCGACGAAGCGGTCGAGCGTCGAGCGTAATTCAGGCTCCGGCAGGCCGAGTTGCTTGGCCAGTGTCGAGGGCGCGACATAACCGGCGGCCGGCAGGTAGAGCCCCAGCAGTTGCGCCAGCGCCGCCTCACGCGTCAGCTGCTCGGCGGCGGCCGACGCCTCCGGATAGCGGACGCGCACCAGCGCGTGGCTCATGTCGGTTGACCCGGGCGAAAAGACTTTGGCAACGAGCAGCCGCCGATCAAGTTCGTCCAGCGCCTTGAGGTATGCAGCGCGCTGCTCTTTGCCGGTTGGGAAGCCGGCTGCACGGCGCAAATCGGCGGTCGCCAGCGGAGTGCCTGTTTCCTCGAGCGCTTCGCCGATGCGCAGGGCGTTGGCTGAGATCTCGCCCGCGTCGTAGAGTTCTTCGGCCGAACGGAGTTCGCCGCGCAGGCGCAGGATGGCTGGCAGCAGCGGCCAGCTGACCCAGGTTGGCCGGTTGCGCACGATCGTGGCGTAGAAGGCGGCCTGTTGCCCGCCAAGCGTCCAGCGCCAGCTATAGACCTCGCCGGACGGAGAGCTGTGGCCGGAATCGGTCGTCGCGTCGGGATCGCCCATGAAAGCGTGGTAGAGATTGGGGATCTCGGACGAGACCGGAAAGAGGGTCACCAGGCCGAGCCGGTCGATCATGGCGCGGCCCGCATCCGGTCCATCGATGCGCTCCTCCGGTGTCTGGCCCCAGGCGGCCAGGCGCCGTTGCCGTTCGGCCTCGCCGATCTCGATCACGTTCGTTTTGATATTCGTCGTCACCGGCTACTCCATTCGTCCGTAGGCGCGCAGTAGCGCCAGCGTGTCGACGGTCAGCGCGCCGCGCCAGGCGAGGGTGGAGGCGGCGTTCCACTGGCCCCAGTTGAACATCCAGCCGCCGTCCTCCTGCTGCTCGCGTTCGCGGAGATCGAGATTGTGATCGATTTCGGCGTCGCTGAACCAGCGACGCGCGAGACTCGTTGGTCGCGTCGCGTAGTTCAGAGGCGTGTGAATTTCACCAGGACCGTAGCCGACCGACGCATCGGGCGAAGCGGTTTCGGGATCGCGGACCACGAGTTGTTGCGCGTCGACGATCTCGCCAAGTCGCGCGGCTTCACGTTCGGCTTCAGCGCGCTCGGGGGTATGATCGAGGAATGCCAGCATCCCTTCGACCTCATACGGGTGTGACGTCTCGATCGCGTGGATCGCCTGCCAGCAGAAGGCGGATGCCCGTTCGACCCACGGATGCTGGACATCATGTTTGAGCAACACTCCAACGATGTTGGCCGTCATGAGCAGGGAGCCGGCCGGCTCCCCTTCGGGGATGTTCCACCAGGGCGCATGCGGGTAGTCGCGCGCGGTCGGTATGCCGCTCGGCAGGGCGCCATCCGGCGTGCTGTTGGCGACGAACCAATCGAGCAATGCGGCCACCATTGGGTCATCGAAGTGCCCGGCCTCGTCGAGTAGGTGCAGTGCGGTGAGCGCGGGAAGCGGCTGGCTCTCGGAACCACGATCATCCGGCTCCAGCGCGTGGCCGAAGCCGCCATCGGTGTTGCGATAGGCGCGGAGCGCATCGACGACCGGCTCGGCCTCACCGTTTTTGAAGAGGTACTCGAAGCGACGACGATCGATGACGCGGGCGGTATTCCAGATGAAAGTTTCAGCCGCATCGAGGTTGGCGTGCGTGAGCACGATTTGGCTCCTCTCAGAACAGAAATCAACCGGAGCGCCGGTTTTCGACGGATCGTGATCGGCGCTCGTGTTCCAGAATAACGTACAATGGTGACAGATCGCGTCACGAATTCGCGGACGGGGACGGCATGTCGCGCGCGACCCGTATTCTGGAGCTACTGCTCCGGCTGGAAGCCAAAGCGCGTTTCTCGGTCGATGAGCTGGCCGAGGAATTCGGCGTTTCTCGTCGCACGATGCAGCGCGATCTCCTGGCGCTGTCGGAGATGGGCGTGCCGCTCGCCTCGCGGCCCGGCCCCGGCGGCGGCTATTCGCTGATTCGCGATCGCCGTCTCTTGCCGCTCTCGCTCACAGTCGACGAAGCGCTCGGCATGCTGATCTCCTACGAAGGCTTCTTGCGCTACGCCCAATCGCCCTTTTCGGAACAGAATCTCTCGGCAGTGACCCGCCTTCGCGCAGCGCTGCCGGCCGAAACGGTGCAGGAGCTTGACCGGCTGCGGCGCCACGTGGCGATCATCAGCCGTCCGCCGCGCACCGATGTCCCGTTCCTGCCCGATCTCTTGCAGGCCGCGCTCGACGGCGTGCACCTGCGGATTGACTACGACGGCCGCTCGGGGCACTCGACCCGCGTGATCTTTCCCTTCGGCCTCTTCGCCTCGGATGGCTACTGGTATTGCGCCTGCCACGACGACAAGCGCGATCGTAACCTCTCGCTGCGCGTTGATCGAATACTGACGCTGGAACGCGTCGAAGGGTTCGAGCGACCGGAGCATATTTCGCTCGACAACTGGTTCGATATCGTCGAGCACGACGACGGCAGCGGCCTGCCGCTCCGTATCCGCGTGACACGGCGTGGCCTCAAGAACTTCAACCTGCGCGCCCTCTTCGACGACATCCGCGAAACCAGTTCCGGCGGTGTCATCGAAGGAAACATCCCTGCCTCCGAAGTCACCTGGTTCGCCGCCCAGCTCCTGCCGGTCGGCACCGAAGCGATCGTCGAATCTCCGGAGGAGCTGATTGTGGCGATAAAGGAGCAGGTGGAGGCGATATTGGGGGCATACGGGTAGTCGGGGAGGCCCTCACCCCCGGCCCCTCTCCCGTTCGCGACGGGAGAGAGGTGTCTTGGGGGAAGTTGGTCGTGTTCCATGCTGCGTGTGTAGGGGGAAGGGGATAAGCGTGGCTTAAGCCGCTCGATTCCTCCCCTCTCCCAGAATTGAGAGATGGTTCTCCCGCCCATGGGGAGGGAGTTCGGGAGAGGGACCGGCTGGGGGTGAGGGCTGCTCGTTACCCCTCCACGATCGCCAGCACCCGTACCGGGCTGCCGCTGCCGTCGACGATCTTGAGCGGCGCGGCGATGAGGACGGCGCCGGTCGGCGGCAGTTGGTCGAGATGGCAGAGGCTGGTGAGGCCGTATTTGCCGTGGCCGTGCATCGTCGCGTGGTTGGGGAAGGCTGGGTTGAAGGTGCCAGCCTGACCGGCGTCAGTGCCAACCGTCTCGACGCCGACACCGAGCACATCGCGCTCGGTCGCCAGCAGGAGCGACGTCGCCTGATCGAACCCGGGTGTATGCGCGCCGTTTTCGTCGACGTTGAAGAACTCCTTCGGGTCAGTGCGTTCGGCCCAGCCGGTGCGCAGCAGCAGCCAGGCGCCGGACGGCACACGGCCATGTTCCGCTTCCCAGGAAAGCAGGTCGTCGACCGTCAGCAGATAGTCGGAGTTCTCGGTGCATTGGGTACAGACGTCGATGACGCAGGCGGGGCCGACGAAGTGTGCTGGTGGAATCGTGTCGCAGGGGTTGTTCGGCAGATCCTTGCCGGTCACCCAGTGGACCGGTGCGTCGAAATGCGTGCCGGTGTGCTCGCCAAGCTGAATCGTGTTCCAGTACCAGCCTGGGCCGGCCTCGTCGTAACGCGAAATCTGTTCGATCGAAAAGCCGGGCGAGGGTGCGAACATCGGCGGCAGTTCGATGACCGGCGTGGACGGTTCCAGCGGCTGCGTCAGATCGATCACACGGAGCTGACCGCTCGAGAGGGCCGCAACCAGGTCATTCAGGAGAGAAGACATCGGACACTCCTTGTCGATTGCTGCACCGGCTAGCCGGTCGCGCGCAGATTCCGTAGATGGCGCTGGAACTGGAAGCGATTCTCCAGCAACGGCAGGTCGGTCAGGAAGACCGGCGGCCCCTTTGCCTCGACCTTGGCCACGATCGTCGACAGTTCACCCGCCGCGCGGGCCGTGGCAAATGAATCGGTAAAAGCACCGAGGTTGTCGACGTTACAGGTGTTGGGGATGCCGGCCGAGGCCGCCATCTCGGCGATGTCGCTGCCGGTCGAGGTCGCGGTCGGGAAGCCGCCGACCGACAGCAGGCTCTCGTTATCGAAGACGACATGAATCAGGTTCTTCGGGCGATAACGTGCCAGCGTTGTCAGGCTGCCGAGGTTCATCAGAATCGAGCCGTCGCCATCGAGCACGACGACCGGCAGTTCTGGGCGGCTGAGCGCGATGCCGAGGCCCATCGAGGATGCCAGCCCCATGGCGTGCTGGAGATAGAAGAAGTTGGGGCGGTGGCCGATCGACTGCAATTCGGCCGAGACGGCGCCCATGATCGTCACGACGACGCACTGTTCGAGGTCGGGATAGATCGCCCGCATGGCGTCGATACGCAGCATTAGTCCTCCCACATCAAATCACGGCCGAGCAGCAACGCCACCGGCGAGAGCGACGATTCGGCCAGCGTCTGCGCCTTGGCGATGCGCGAGGCGACGTGCGTCGGATCGTCGAGCCGGTCGTAGGGGATGCCGAGACTGCGTAAGAGCGGCTCGGTCGACATGCCGCCCTGGGTCTGCCAGGGATCGCGCTCGCCGAATTCGCCGCGGTAGCTGATCAGCATGAGCAGTGGGATGTGGTAGAGGTGCGCCAGCGAGACAATGCCGTTGATGCTGGCCAGGAAGCCGTGGTTCTGCATCAGCATCGCCGATTTGACCCCGGCCAGATGCGCCCCGGCCGAAATGCCGACGCCTTCCTCTTCCTTCGCCAGCCGCACAAGCGTCATCTCCGGATCGTCCTCGGCCATATGGATCAGATGGACGAGCCAGGTTTCCGGTAGCGCCGAGACGAGCTGAACGTCGCACGCTTTCAGCGCATCATAAATCAGTTGCGAATGTTTCACCGAGACAGGCATGGAGGGTGCTCCATCGGGTTCTTCGCGCGAGCGCGTGCTGCTCCGGCTGGCCAGACTGACCTGCCGCGATGACGCCCGCGCGTTCGATCGTGCCGGTTTGCGGGAAGCGTAGGGCGGCGAGGGCATGCCGTCAAGAGCGCGTTCGCAATCTCCCGTTAAAGAGGGAGCCGCCTGGGTGCGGGGACAGCCCAGGCGGCCAACTGAGGAAGGATGGGGAGGAAGGAACTTTTGGAATGAGCGATGGTGTCAGCAGGGACCGCTGGTGCGAGCCGGTTGAGCGTCTGTTGGATCAGATCCTGATCGCCGGCATCAAGCGCGATGTCACGCTGGTGCAACGCCGGGAAGGAGGCGCTGATCGTCCGCAGCAGTCGATCGATCGAGAGGAACTGGAAGCGTCGTTGCTGCCGTCGGATCGGACGAAGGTTGTTGCGCGCGATCAGGTAGAGCCAGGCGATCAGGGGGCGATCCTCCGGAATTCGCTATCGGCCGCAAGTTCCGGATCACCGGTCTGACGAATAAGGTACTGCTGAATGACCAGGTAATAACGGTCGGCGAGCACCTCGAAGGCCAGGGTCGAACCCGAGCGGGCCGCCGCGATCAGTTCGACATCCGACTGGCCAAGTTCCCATGCCCTGGCGGCGGAGTGAGGCACGCTCGTCTTCCCCCCCTTCACTCTACATAGTGCATGACGTGTCGTTTTTGTGACATCTCCGCCTGAAATTGGTACGAAGTGCAATCGAGGATCCAGGCCATCCCTCCCCACCTTGTCATCCCGACCAGTATGCCGGTGGTCGTACGTACTCTGGCGTGCTGTCGTAAAATGAAGGTGGTGGGCAGCAGAGATCGGTCATCCGACAGCGAACATGGAAGGGCCGCAATGGCAACACAGGCGACATCCCGGCTGGGGCGGTTCCGGGCGAATCGCGATTCGTATTTTCGGGAACACCAGAATTCACCGTTGATTCCCGAGCAGAAAGCGTCGTTCTCGGCGCTCGACTATTATCCGGAGGATCCGGCGCTCCGCTTTGAAGTGACGTTGGAAGAGGCGACGCTGGATTTGGCGCCGATTGAAGTCGGTACCGGCACCGACGAGGCGAAGACGTATATACCGGCCGGCTGGGTGGAGATCCCGATCGCGGGCGAGACGGTGCGCTTCGTCGTCTTCCGCGAGCAGGGGCGCGGCCGCTATTTCCTGCCGTTCCGCGATGGAACGGCCGGCCACGAAACGTACGGTGCGGGGCGCTATGTCGATCCGCAGGAGACGCCGCGCGGCACGTTGATTATCGACTTCAACTATGCTTACAACCCGTACTGCGCCTATGGCGATCACTTCGTCTGCGTCATCCCGCCGTTCCAGAACCGCACGACGGTTGAGATCCGGGCGGGTGAGCGCGCCTTCGATCGCTCGGCCTAAATATCAGAGATCAACCCGACGCGTAAACCGCGCCGCCCGGCGCGGTTTTTGTTTTGCCTCACCTTAATCTGCCGAACCCGTACCTTCTGGAGGGCATCGACCCGGCCCTGGCGCGGATGGTGCTCGACGGCAGCGGCAGCGTGACTCCCGAACAACATGGCCGCTCGTACTACAAGCTGAACTACGGCGGCGATATCGCTCTGCCGCCGGGCGGTTACGATTACCTGCCGAACCCGCTCCTGCGCCGGGCCGAGCGGCAGGCGATACGCTATTTCGGCGGCTCTCACCTCATCGCTCGCCTCTCTCATCGCTTGCGGAGTAGGCTGGGCCACCCAACGCGAAAGGCGCGGCTGGATAGCCGCGCCTTTGTGAATTCGCTGTTGTGCGCCTTACGAGGAAGGGCGCGTCCCGAGGGTGACCTTGATCGTCATCTCCTGACCGTTTCGTTCCACGGTGAGACTGACGACGTCACCCGGTTCATGGCTGTCGATAATCTCGGCGAAGGCTGATTCGGTCTTCAATTCCGTGCCGTCGATCTTCGTTACGACGTCGCCCTTCTGCAAACCGGCGCTTTCGGCCGGCGAGCCATTGACGACGCTCTCGATCAAGGCGCCCTGCGTAGCGGTGATGTCCAACTGCGCCGCGGCGGCCGGCGAAAGCGCGAGATAGTTGACGCCAACGAACGGGTGTGTCGCGTGCCCGGTGGTGACGATCTCATTGGCGATCTTCTTGGCCGTGTCGATGGCGATGGCAAAGCCGATGCCCTGCGCCTGCACGCCCGGCTCAGCACTACCCGCTTCGAGCGTATTGATGCCGATGACCTCGCCGTTGAGATTCACCAACGGCCCACCCGAGTTGCCGGGGTTGATCGCCGCGTCGGTCTGGATGACGTCGAACAGGAACGGACCGGCTTGCTGCTGCTGGAACGGATTGCCGCTGTCATTGCCCGGCTCCTGCACGGTGCGGTCGACCGCGCTCACGACACCGGATGTCACGGTTGGCTGTCCTTCGAGCGCCAGCGCGTAGCCAACGGCGACTACCCACTGCCCAACCTGCATCTCGGACGAATTGCCCAGCTTGACGGTCGGTAGGTTGCTGCCGGTGATCTGCAATACGGCCAGGTCGGTCTGTGGATCGGTGCCGACCACCTTGACGTCCTTATCCTTGAACGTCCGGCCGTCGGGGAGCGTCACGACCAGACTCTGAGCGCCTTCCACGACATGGTTGTTCGTCAGAATGTGGCCCTGATCGTCATAAATGAAGCCGGAACCGGTGCCGACCGGAATCGGCTGCTCCATCTGGGAGACGCTCGTCTGCTCGT
>ERZ778018.824-NODE-824-length-36445-cov-84.039242_pt1 | contig 36445 bp, 33 predicted proteins | sample MGYA00375748_ERZ778018 | MGnify/ENA primary metagenome ERZ778018 (study PRJEB29350, sample SAMN05509839) | bioreactor metagenome | biome: bioreactor; material: wastewater | place: South Africa: University of Cape Town | collected 2014-04-22 ... | reverse complement strand
GCCCAACCGAGGGGATGGCCGCGATGCCGATGCCCGCGATGAAAGCGAGGCCGCGACGAAGGACCGGGGTAGCGACCGACACTCCAGGCATCTTACGTCACCGAAGCTGGCAGGTAGAACCGCACGATGCGCCCCATTATCTTCGACATGGGTGGGGCGGTCGAGGGTTGCTCAACGAGTTCGATATGAACTCCAGACGATTTGATCATTTGGGCCACCCCGCGCGCCGCAGTCGTGACACTGGATTCACAAGTGCTCCCATTCGAGGAGCATGCGAGAACTCCTCAAGGCTCGAAATCCTTGGACATTCTATATGAACTTGCAATGGTGAGGGCAAATGGGTAAAAGACCCATGCATTTACGAGCGTTACATCGACTATCTGGAGACAGAAAATTACAGAAATGGCGACCCCAGTCAAGGGATTGTGCCGCCAAGCCAACACGCAGGCTGCCAGCGAGAAGAATGCGACTGCGACGAAGCCAGGCATACCCAAGTGAAATGCAAATTGCAGCCAAAGATTGTGTGCGTGAGTTACTAGCTCTGAACCTGGCGGCGCTTGTGCGCGCCAGGTTACACCAAAGTCTTGATCAGTCCCCGTGAGGGGATGTTCTCTAATGGAGTTGAGCGCCACGGCCCAGATGTCGGACCGCGACGCGCCAACATCTTCGCGTTGAAATGCAGGGAGTGCTAAGAGAATCCCGAGTAATCCGAGGAGGGTGGTAATCCAGGCCGCACGAAACCCTCCAGCATGAGTGCGAACTTTATGGAGCTCGAGCACGCCAATCGATGAGGCGACGACGATAACTATCGCCCCAAGTAAGGCGCTTCGCGATCCAGTAAGCACTATGAGAAGCATGCATAGGCTAATAAGGACCAACTGTTGCCGTCGTCGTTGAACAACTACGGCTACAAGTGCCATTAGGGCAACGACGGAATGACCCGCGATGTTCGGATGACCTTGAAAAAGTGACTGTCGAGCTGAGAAGAAGGTACGCTTCGAAGCGACATGAGCCCCTCCAGCATGGACTTCAACCAGCTTCAGTCCGCTCGCCAGGAGCGGCTCACTCGTCTCGCCGAGTGCTGCGCCAGTCCAGAGTTCAAGAGATAATACTTGTGGAACCGCTGTAATCGGGCCAAGGTCTATTAGCTGCATTGTCCACTCACGTTGAGTGGGCAGAGGTAGTCCTGAGTGAACTTCGGGATCCGCGCCATTGAACGAAAGTGAAATGTAGGGCACACTGGGGAGGGGATACATCAACTCCGTCAGTTGTTGTCCCGCTACCTCAAATACACGCAGGTTCTTCGACTCGACGGTAAACCCGTCGAGGTTGTTAAGTACAATTCGCAATACGTGTGTGGTGCTGTCGCTCGGTGCGGTCCACCTCTGGCTGAAGGTCGTCCAATCGCCAGTGATGACAGGTGAGCTACACGCCCGACTGCCGCCATCGAACCATGTCTGAATCCAAAGACCGCTGCAGTCACGACTGATGGTGTCTCCAGTTGTACGCAAGTCTACGAATGCGAGAAAGGTCCTACCGCGTACTGGAGTGTCGAGTGTAAACGTTCGCATCGCATAATTGTCCTCGCCATCCTTTGGAAAGTAGAAGGTTGTGACCTTCTCGTTACCGTAGAGCTCCGCTTCTCGCGCAGATGTTCCGCTCCCCGACAAGAACCATGATACTGGCTTCTGAGCCGTGGACCACCTAGTTGAAAATTGAATAGCAAGATTATCTTGGGGCCTCTCCAGTGCGATGGAATGGGAACCGGAATGGGTGATTGGCTCCCCAGTTACCTGTGCTCGTAGTGTGGGGATTACGCCGAGGTTCTGCACCGGTGGAGCCCACATGGACTGTGCAACTAGGCCTGTGTATGTGGCTAGGATAAGTGTGCAAACAATTAGGAATCCACACGTCGTAGACAATATGCGCCGGCGTATTGGCAACAAGGCAATTAAGAACCCAGCAACAAACTGGGCTGCCAGGCCAAAGGCGTACTTTTGGTCGGTTATGAACCCCACGCCAACCAAGATGAGAGCTGGTAGAAGCCAAGTGATTGCGACTGCATACATCCGAAAAGTGCGGGGCAACCATCTCATATAAGTCTCAGCGTCCATACAATCATGATCGAGAAGCGCTATATTTCTTCACTTGTAGTACGAGCCCGAAGCCGATGCCGTATATGCCAAGAAGTATAGAGGCCTTAATTACGATGCGATTTGAGCTCCAGTCGTTGGGGAGGTAGATTGCGGCCGCAATCGCACTGGCGCCACAGATCAGTAAGATCAAAGTCTCAAGCGTGGCAATTGAGACTAGTCCAGTTCGGCGTGCAGTGTTCCACGAAATTGCAAGGCCGAGCGCAAAAGTCGCCGTGGAGGCCTGGGCGGCGCCAACGATGCCACTCATGGGAACAAGGAGCGCCATACCCATAACGTGAATGGCCAGCATAGCTGCTGAAATATACAGAAGTGCACGCGTCCGGTTTGCGATATGAAACGCCGGATCTATAGCGTACGCTCGAAACCCATTTAGTGCTGCCGACGCGACTACGTAAGGTAGCAGTTGTACGAAGGAGGCACGGAATTCTCGGCCCACTAATATGCTCGCAATCTCACGAGAGTACATCAGCATGATGGCTGCGAGAAAGGTACTCAGGAAGGTAAGTAGGGTACTCAAACTTCGCCATTGCTGGTGGAGTTCGTGGCGCGTCTTGTTTGAGTGTAGAAAAACTAGAGTCGGAAAGGATGCGAGGCCGATTGCGACAAAGCCCGCAAGCATCAGTTGCGAGACTAGGTCAGTGATGGTCGAATAGACTCCAACAGCACTCGTATTTATTAGCGCGTTTAACATAAATCGCTCAACCGCCGGTAGCGACGCAAGAAGTCCCGCCGCTAGCGACGCGGGCCAACCGAACGTCCAGTACTTGCTAAGGACTTGGGAACTTGATTTGGCTTTAGAACGCCATTGGGCCAAAAGGGTTAGATTTGCTAGGCCCAGGGCGCATGCTAACGCTGTGAGCAGGGAAAGCCCGCCCCCAATGTAGTGTCCTGCTAAGAGTCCAAGAACGAGAAGGCCCAAAGTGCGAGTTAGGGACGCTATCCCAAATGAAAAGGTCTTGTCTCTCGAACGAGCAATCGCTAGGCCAATCTCAAATGATCCTTGTAATGCAGCCAATATCGTTCCCAGGAAGATTATTGGAGACTTCAGGGTTATTCCAAGGATTGCCCCTGCTAGCAATAGTAGGCCTGCTACCGCAACTGTAGCTCGGCGGGCTGTCGAGATGTCTTCTGATGCTTGCTCGGGCCTCTCCGAGACAAACCTGAGGGCGCTAAAGCGTAGCCATTGAAATGCCCCTGCACTGACTAGCAACGCAGATGACGTCGTGAGTGCGTAGACTCCGAACGCGTCCGCGCCCACAATCCTCGACAACAGCGAGGTAGCCAGCATCGAGAGCGCTGCCGGAACGCCCCAAACTAGTGCATAGGTCGCAGACTTCCTTGTAACGGATTTCATTGGAATTAGGTGGTCCGGATGAACGACTTCGCGGGCACCCCGACTGCCAGGTAATCGGAGGGGACGTCATGAGTGACTACTGCGTTTGCGCCTACAATGGCGCGGTTACCAACTTGCACAGGTCCTACGATAACCGCACCGGCAAAGATCGTTACACCGTCACCAATGCAGGGGAAAGTCGTGTCATTTACGCTTCGGACGCCCAATGTCACGTTCTGGTAAATGGTTACGGAGCTGCCAATTTGTACGCCTGCCCCAATCACAATTCCGGTGGCGTGAGGAAGATTTAGTCCCGGTGAGATGATCGCGTTTCTGTGAATGTGGCATGCTGACAAAAGAACGTTGCACCGTTGCAGTATTCGGCCGAGAACCCGACCGATGGGACCCATTTGAGAACAAGCGTGGGCAAATCGGTATAGGGTGACTGCCTGGAAGCCGGTGCTAAAAAGCAGTGCGCTAAGCCAGCCAAGAGACCCACTATCGGGCACGTTTGCTCGCTTGTCGCTCACAATCGTGGCCCACCGGAGCCTAGGTAGAACAATTGAAGAAGGTCTCACCTCTTGCTCCAATCCGCTCGGCCGGGGCTAAGGAATGAGCCGCGGGCCGCGCTTCTGGGTGTGTTAGCTACGTGAATTGCCCAGGGGTACATATGGTGACATCAGCGTTGAGTATAGATGGAGGGTTTCCTGGCACATTCGGGCTGCCGTGTACCGTGGGGCGACTTGGGCATTCGCGTTTTCGCCCATTTTGGACCATCCCGCCTTATCAGTATTTTGTAGGATCGAAACTAGCGTATTAGGGTCCGTCAATTTGAAGACGCGGCCCGTGACCCCATCTTCAATGAGCTGCGCAATTGCTGGAGCGTCTGAGGCCAGTGCTGGGCACCCGAATGCCGCCGCTTCAACAACGACCAACCCAAATGCTTCCCACCTGCTTGGGACCAATAGTACATCGGCCGCCGAATAGTATTCAGCAAGTTGATGAGGCGGCAGCCAGCCCACGCGTTGCATATTCGGAAGCGAGGAATACTCCGGCAAATCCGAGAGAACGCGCTCTCCGACTACCGTGAGGTGAAAGAGTGTCGAATCCAGCTGCCTAAACGTACTATATAAGACGTCGAATCCCTTTGCGTAGTCTAGTCGGCCTACAAAGAGTAGCTCGATTCGCTTATCATTCTTGAGGTCATTGCTGTCTCGCCGCAAGCGGCTTGTAGCGCTAGACGAAGCAGTTGCGGGCATTTCAATGTCGATGCCGTTGTTTATGAGACAGAGCTTCTCGGGCCGAAAGCCCTGAGAAAGCGCCAACTGTAGTTCGTATTGACTTACGCAGATAATCGCATCCGTAACAGCGGTCAATACTAGTTCTACCCGCGTCAGGAGGCCACGACTTCTCTCCGAATAGCCGGGAATAATGAATACGAACCCGTGCGGACAATAGACTACCTTAGGCCGAACAACAAGCCGCACTGATAACAATATCAAGCGTCCCAAAGCGCCTGCAAAAGAGCTATGAAGATGTACAATATCTGGCCGCTCCTGAAGGAGAGTCCTGAGAAATACCCAGGAAAACGCGATCAGAGCCCACACGGTTCGCCCGGCCCTCCGAAAAGTGACGGGCGTAACTCGGAGGTCGGCTAATTCTAGGTCCGATACCTGGTTTGAAGGAACGACCACAACTAGCCGCCCAACTGAGTCAGCCTTGTTTTGGGCCGCTAAATGCGCGCGGAGCACCGAAGCAACGCCACCCCGGATAGTTTCCGCCGCATGGAGGATAGTGAGTGGTCGGCTCGCCATTACGGCCTCCTTTCAAGGGACAAGGATACATTCCGGGGGTGGCCCCGGTGTCGAGTCTTGGCGCGTTCTGGTGCCCCACCGTCTTGCCAAAATGCTCTCCGCGCGCAAACGTATTCAAACCGTGGGGTGGGGTGGGTATCATGGAGCGAGCGTGTGATACGGGAGAAACGGAGAAAGTACCCCGACCGTGGCGCTCTCGAGAATAAAGCCACGGAAGGTAGCGGCGGCGAAAAGTACTCCGGCCATGATGAGCAGGAAGAGACTCGGGTTATTCAGGCGGACACGATGTCTGGAGTGGTTAAGTACGAGCGCGAGCGGAGCAGAGAAGGCAATCAGGTCAAGCACGCGGAGCCCAGCGTAGCTATAGGTACTCAACAACATGGCGGCGCCTGCTGTGGTGCCCAGAATAAGTAGGAGGCGGACTTTCAGGTTTCTGGGAAGATTCGAAACAAGCAGGGCCACGAGCGTGGAAAGAACTAGCGACAATGATCGTATGCCAGAGAGCGGCGTGGGTGAGAAGTAGTCCGTGTAAAGCCCTAGTTTCGTGGAGATGTAAGGAGGGTCCCAAACTACTAGCGCTGCCGCTCCAACTATAATTAATCCGGCCAGCGCAATTGATCTTCGGCTGACGAGTCTCTGAGTGGTGGAGACTATTAAGAGCGCAATAATGAACGAGCTGCTGTAATGAAGCGATACTGCTAACAATGCGGTCAGTATTGCAAGCTTCCGAGTGCGGCGAGAAAAGTATTGAGTAGAGAGCAAAATAAAAACGGAGGCTAACCCGATGCGCAAAACATTCATGCCATAAGGGAACAAAAAGGCGGGCAGATAGATAGCAAGAATGAATAAGAGTTCGGTCCGAGTGGATCGAAGCACATAGAATAGGAGGGCAAGTCCATAGACTACGCCGACTAATCGGATTGCAAGGGTAGGGGAAGGCGTGACGCGCAAGAGGACCGCGAGCAAGAGCTGAAAGCCCGGCTCAATAGTAGAGACAGTTGAGCCGAGGCCATTGGCGGCTAACCTAGTTGCGAAGGACTCGTACACTGGGACGGTGTCAGTACCAACGGCTCCTCTCATCACGATTAGAATCGTGCCAGCCAGCGCTAATGCGACGGCAAGAAGCTTCCCAAACTGACGGGAGCGCGATGTAAATACAGCGCCAGACAAGGAAACTAGCCAATACATTGCGTAAATCATGCACTGAGCAAACTATGCAAAGTAATGGAGGAGACAGGTGATGGGCGCTGCGTAGCGAGAAGGCCTGCTTCTGGTGTCAATACAGCAATTGCGCCAGGTCCAACTGCATCTTGGCGCTTCACAACCAGCCTCGCTTTTCGGGAAGATACACCTTGATTGACTCAATCAGGTGTCGCGGCAGGATGAGTAGGGGCAGGCTCTTGAGAAGGCCGAGATAGCTGAGTGGCTCAAAAGGATTAAAGTTCTTGAGCATAACGCGTAGTCTGTTGTAAACCTGGCTTTGTCGTCGTTTCACGGAGATGCCTGCCGCATTGTCAACATACGTAATGAGTGTATCGGGAAGGTTCGTTACAGGGTATTTGCGGGCAAGGCGAAACATTAGCTCATAGTCCTGGGCTGTCGAGAAGCTCTCGTTATAGAACCCGGAATCTAGTAAGGCTTCCATCCTAAAGGCAAGGGTGGGGTGAATGAAGCAGTGCTTTGCGTGTAGCCGTCGGAGAATAACCTTGTAGTCCGTAGGAAAGATCTCCCCCGATCGCTGGTCACCCTTCAAGCCTATAAAGAGAGCCTGGCCTCCTACGGCAGCATATTCCCGATTCGATTCTAGGAATTCAATCTGTTTGGATGCACGGCCAGGCTGAAACAGATCCCCGGCATCAAGCCGTAGAACATAGTCGAAGCCGTTGTCGCGCACGTAGGCCAGGCCGACATTAAGCGACTTAGTTAAGCCGACGTTATGAGGATTACGAAGGAGCGCACACTTATGCGGGGTGGCAGAAGAATCTACGGTCAGGGGTGTTGGGCTGCCATCATCAACAACGATGACGGTCAACTCTGCCTCTTTGTCAAGGCTGGCTATTGAAGCGTTAAGCGCAGATTGGTCGCAGTAAGCGGCTATTAGCACAGCTGCAGTCGGCATTGAGGCTCCTGGTCATAATGCCAGTAGGCAAATGACGCGATGGGCAATTCTACCTCGGTCCACAACAGTGTGCGTCACTGGTCGTTTCACGCTGGCTGGAATGATGGACCGTTTGGAATACGGATTGTTGCGCATTAGGACTGTGCCGAAAGGTGGGAAAGGAAGCTCGCCACAAACCCCGGATTTGACAACACATCCCCTGAGTACCGCAACGGCAGGCCTTCACCATTAGCCACCATCTCCCCCCCAGCCGCCATCAACACCGCCTGCGCCGCTGCCGTATCCCACCACATCGTCGGCCCGAGCCGCGGGTAGAAGTGTGCGGTGCCGTCCGCTACCAAGCAGCTCTTGATGGCGGAGCCGCGGGCGATGGTCTCGACGGCGCCATACTCCTGCCTAAGCTTCTCGATGAAGGCTTGCGTGGCTTCGTTGGAGTGCGAGCGGCTGACCATCACGCGCACCACGCCGTTCTCGGGTGGGCGCGTGTGGATGGGGTGGGCGCCGCCTTCCGCGTCGAAGCGCCAGGCGCTGGCGGCGTGTCCCGCGTGGGCCGCCACACCCGTGTAAGTGATGCCAGCCACTGGCGCGTGCACGACGCCCAAGACCGGCACTCCGTCCTCGACCAAGGCGATGTTCACGCTGAACTCGCCGTTGCGCTTGACGAACTCCTTGGTGCCGTCGAGCGGATCGACGAGCCAGAAGCGCCGCCAGCCGCGGCGCTCCGCGAAGCTGGGCGCTTGCGATTCCTCCGCGATCACCGGCACACTCGGCGTGAGGCGGGCGAGGCCTTCGATGATCACTCGTTGCGAGGCTACGTCGGCCGCCGTGACGGGGGAGGCGTCCGCCTTCTTTGTAACGGCGAAGTCGGTGGCGTAGATCTTGAGGATAGCCGCGCCAGCCGCGTCGGCGAGGGCGACGATGCCCTCCCGCAACCGCTCGAGGTCAAGCGGCGCTAGGTCGAGTGGGCCCAGGTCCGTAGCGTGGTCGGATGCCATTGCCCCAAGAGTAACGTGCCGCGCAGTCAGCGGTGTTGGGTGAGGGCTTGACCCTGACGTAACGTTAGGCTTTAGCCTGCTGCTTGGGAGGGAGGAGCACCTCATGACTACTACAGCAAGCGAGTCCTACACGATCGGCGAGGTGGCCAGGTTGGCGAACGTGAGCGTCCGGACGCTGCACCACTACGACGCCATCGGCCTGCTCTCGCCAAGCGCGCGCACCGACGCCGGTTACCGCCTTTACGGTCCGGCCGACCTTGAACGCCTGCACGACGTGCTGGCGTACCGCGAACTCGGCTTCGAGCTGGACGCCATCGCGGAGCTCCTCGCTCATCCCGAGCACGACGCCCGCGAGCACCTCAGGCGCCAGGAGGCCGTCATCAACGGCCGGATCGAACGCCTGCTCGCCGTGCGCCGCTCGCTACGTAAGCAGATGGAGGCAAAGACCATGGGAATCAACCTGAACCCTAAGGACCTGCTCGAGGTCTTCGGCAACGAGGACCCAACCAAGCACGCGCAGGAGGCCGAAGAGCGCTGGGGTAACACGAGTGCATACAGCGAGAGCCAACGGCGCACGCGGAGCTACGGAAAGGACGACTGGTTACGCATCGGCGCAGAAACCGCCGCCATCGAAGCCAAGTTCGCCGAACTCATGGCGGCCGGCGTGCCGGCAACGGACCCGTGCGCTCTGGACCAGGCCGAGGCGCATAGACAACTGATCTCGCGCTACTACTACGACTGCAGCTACGAGATCCACAAGGCCTTGGGTGAGATGTACGTGGCCGACCCGCGCTTCACGGCCTACTACGAGAAGCGCGCGACAGGATTGGCGGCATACGTGTCCGCGGCGATCGTCGCGAACGCTGAGGCTCATGGCGCGGATTAGTTGGGAGAGCTGGTTACGGCGCTGAGCTAGCTAAGCCAAGGTGACCAAGTGCCACTACGTTCACGCCGTCGGGGCGCGTAAAGCTGAGATTGCCTGCGGTAATGATGTTAAGTGACCGCAGTTGATCGACACGCTGTTGTGAGACCTTCTCGCGCAGCTTCTTGAGGTTGGCGGCCGCGGAGTCTATGTGCTCGGCGCCGCCTAGTTTTACCTCGAACGCCGACCAGCTGCCGTCACCTAGATCTAGGATGATGTCCACCTCTAGGCCCGATTCGTCGCGGTAGTGGTAGACCTTGCCGCCGATTGCGTCGGCGAGAACTCGCAAGTCCCTCACGCACAACGATTCGAACAGCGATCCAAGTGTGTTGAGGTCGGTCAGGAGGCTGGCCGGGCTGGCCCGAAGCGCCGCGGCGGCGAGCGACGGGTCAGTGAAGTGCCATTTCGGCTGCACCCTCACGCGTACTTTCGAGCGCAAGTGGACCGCCCATGCCGGCTGCTCCTCGATGACGAAGACCCGGCTCAATGCGTCCAGGTACCTGCGGACGCTCTGAGCGGACACCGTCTGAGGCGGCTCGCTGCCTTGGCCAATTTCCGCTTCTTTGCCAAGTGAAGTTGCCGACGCTTCGGAAGCAACGTTCCGCGCCAAGGCCCGGATCAGAGCCAGCATCCTAACGGGGTCCACCGTCAAGTCGCTTGCGGGTAGATCGACGCGCGCCACGTCCTCGAGATAGCTGGTGAGATAGTCGCTAGCGGATCTACCGCCGTCGCGCACGAGGGCGGGCCAGCCGCCACGGACGATGAGTTCAGCGTAGTCCTGAACGGTTGGCCCACCTAACCCAGCTACGGAGTTCCCCTTCAGGAGTTCGGTCAAGGCCACGGATCCCGTGCTGTTACCGCTCTCCGAGAGCGTCATGGGTCGGATAGTCACGCAGCGAAACCGACCCGCGCCGCTGTGAAGTGTAAGGTCGTCTGCAGGGGTAGCAGAGCCCGTGAGGATGAACTGGCCCGGAGCGCCCCTTCGGTCAACTTCGTGGCGAACGGCGTTCCAGACGGTAGGCGCGAGCTGCCACTCATCGATCAGCCGGGGGACGGCCCCAGCTAGCACCGTCTCCGGCGAGATTGTAGCTAGAGTCACTAAGTCGGGTGAGGCGTCGAGGCGAACCGAGCTAGCTGCTGCCTGAAGCCCGCTCGTAGTCTTGCCAGCCGCGCGGGGACCTTGGAGTAGAACGGCGCCGAACGTTTCCAATGAGGCCTTTATTGTGTTGTCAACAATCCGCGGTAGATAGCCGGGCACGAAGCCACGATATCACTCTTGCGGACTTGTCGATATCACTTTTGCGGACTTCTGGATATCACTCTTGCGGACAATTGGGTGCCAGCCACTGCCACTTTCCGAGGCCCTTCACTACCACTTCTCGAGGGCCGCTACCTCCCCAACAGACCCAACAGGTACTTCCCGTACGCGTTCCCCTTCATGGGCGCCGCCAACCGCTCTAGCTGCGCGGCGTCAACCCACCCGCTCTGGAACGCGATCTCTTCCGGGCAGGCGATCTTGAGCCCCTGCCGCGCCTCGAGCGTCTCCACGAAGTTGGAGGCCTGCAGGTAACTCTCGTGAGTACCGGTGTCCAGCCACGCCATGCCGCGCCCCATGAGCTCCACGTGCAGCCTGCCCTGTTCCAGGTAACGCCGGTTGAGGTCGGTGATCTCCAGCTCGCCGCGAGAGGACGGACGCAACTCGCGCGCCTCGGCCGCCACCCCAGCAGGGTAGAAGTAGAGGCCCGTGACCGCGTACTGGCTGCGCGGCCGGGCGGGCTTCTCCTCGATGTCGGTCACGCGCCCACCCTCGTCGAAAGCCACCACCCCGTAGCGCTCTGGGTCACTCACCTGATAGCCGAAGACGGTCGCCTCGCCTAAGCGCGCATCCGCCGCCTGCAGCAGGCCGCTGAGGCCGTAGCCGTGGAACAGGTTGTCGCCGAGGACCAGCGCGGAAGGCCGGTCGCCGAGGAACTCCTCGCCCAGAAGGAACGCCTGCGCTATGCCCTCCGGGCGCTCCTGCACCACGTACTCGAAGCGCATGCCCCAACCCTCACCGCTGCCCAAGAGCTGGCGGAAGGCGGGCAGGTCGCGGGGCGTCGAGATGATCAGCACCTCGCGCACGCCCGCCAGCATTAGCGTGGAGAGCGGGTAGTAGACCATCGGCTTGTCGTAGACGGGCAGGAGCTGCTTGCTCACCGCCAACGTGGCTGGGTAGAGCCGCGTGCCTGCCCCACCTGCTAGAACTATGCCCCGCCGGTCAGCCTTCACGACTGCGCTCCCGCGGCGCCGCCTAGGCCTAGCCGGCCGAGGTCGTAACGCTCCGTCACTGACCTCACCCACTTTTGGTTGTCCACGTACCAGCGCACCGTGGCCATGAGACCGTCCGCGAACGCCACTTCCCTGTGCCAACCAAGCTCTTTCTCGGCGCGGCGCGAGTCGACGGCGTAACGGCGGTCGTGCCCAGGGCGGTCGGCCACGCTCGTGATGAGGTCGCGGTAATCGCGCGCGCCCGGCGCGACTTCGTTGAGGCACGCGAGCAACTGGTCGAGCAGCACGCGGTTGGGCAGTTCGTGAGCGCCGCCCATGAGGTAGGTCGCGCCGGGCGCGCCGCGCTGGGCGGCCGCGAGCAGGCCGCGGGCGTGGTCGTCGACGTGCAGCCAATCGCGGACCTGCATGCCGTCGCCGTACATGGGCACGCTCTCGCCGGCCAGGGCCCGCGACAAGGCGAGCGGCACGAGCTTCTCCGGGAACTGGAACGGCCCGTAGTTGTTGGAGGCGTGCGTGGTTATCACCGGCAGGCCGTAAGTATGGAAGTAGGCGGCCGCGAAGTGATCGGCCCCCGCCTTGCTGGCGCTGTACGGCGAGCGCGGGTCGTAGCGGCTGTTCTCGTCGAACATGCCAGTTGGCCCGAGGGCGCCGTAGACCTCGTCCGTGCTCACGTTCACCATGCGGAACGCCTGCCGCGCCGCGGCTGGCAGGTCCCACCAGTAATGCCGCACCGCCTCGAGCAGGTTGAAGGTGCCAACGGTGTTCGCCTGCACGAACTGCCGCGGTCCGTCGATCGAACGGTCGACGTGCGTCTCCGCGGCCAAGTGGATTACGGCAGCTGGCTGCTCCTCGCGCAGGAGTTCGAGCATGGCCGCCTGGTCGTTGACGTCGAGCTGCACGAAGCGGTGACCGCTCCCCGCGCCAGCTGGGCGCAGGCGCTCTAGATCGGCGGCGTAGGTGAGTGCGTCGACGCTCACCACGCGCGCAGCGCCACCGCTTGCCAGCAGGCGCACGAGGGCCGAACCGATGAACCCGGCCGCGCCGGTGACCAGGTACGTGCTCACGCCCAGGTACCCGGGAAGCGCGTGAGGTCCGCGAGGAGCGGCAGCGCGGCGTCGCGCTCGGAAACCATGGGCGAGGCGCCCTCCAGGCGCCAGTCGACGCCGATGCTGGGGTCGTCCCACCTCACGCCGGCGTCCGCCGCGGGCGCGTAGGGGTAGTCGGTCTTGTAGATCACGTCAGCTACCTCCGAGAGCACGGCGAAACCGTGCGCGAAACCCGCGGGAACCCACAACTGTTGTAACGCTACGTCGTCTAGCACGGCACTAACCCACCGTCCGAAAGTCGGGGATCCAACGCGCAGGTCAACGGCGACGTCAAGTATGCGGCCGCGGGCAACGCCAACGAGCTTGCCCTGCGCGTGCGGTTCCGCCTGGTAGTGCAATCCGCGCACCACGCCTCGCACAGAGCGCGAGTGGTTGTCCTGCACGAACTTCAGGCGTAACCCGAGGGCGTCGAACGCGGCGGCGTTCCAGCGTTCGATGAAGAAGCCGCGGCTGTCCGGTCGCACGACAGGCGTCAGGAGCTTCACGTCAGGAAGGTCGAGGGGCGAGACGTTCATGCCCCCGCCGCCCCCGCCGCCCACGTCGCGCGCAGCCGCGTGAAGCGGTCGACGTCCAGGGAGACGTCGTCCGGCAGCGCCACCCCGGCCTCCGCCTTGCTGGCCGGGCGCACGCCAGGCGCGCGCCTCAGCGCCAAGTCGTACACGCTCTTCCGTTCTGTTGCCACGTTGATAGTGTCGTACGTCACGGCGTCGAGGTGCGTGACGAGCTCGGCTAGCAGCGGCGCGATCACGTCGACGTAGTCCTGCGAGGTGAACAGGTCGGTGTAAGCAGTGGGGTATGGCCACGCCCGCGGTCTGAAGCTCGTGCGCACCACCAGCGCGCCCGGCGCCGCGCGGGCCGCTTCTTCGGCGACTAGCTTCGTTAGGGCGTAGTAGTTGCGCACCGGACCTGGCGTGTCGTCCTCACGGTAGTTGCCGCGGTCCCCGAAGAAGACGTAATCGGTGGAGACGTGCACCAGGCGCGCACCAACCGCGCGTGCTGCCGCGGCAACGTGCCTCGTGCCTGCCACGTTCACGCGCCAACACCGTTGGCGGTCCTGCTCGGCGCCGCGCACGTCCGTGTACCCCGCCGCGTGGATCACCGCGCTTGGCCGCAGCGCGGCCACTACTGCCAGGGTGGCGTCCTCGTCCGTAACGTCGAGTTCACGCGAGCTGGGCGCCTGCGCGTGCGGCAGCAACCGCACGAGCTCACGGCCGAGGCGGCCGCTGCCGCCAGTGATCAGGAGCCCGCCCGCGCTAGTCTGCTCTGCCATGCCAGCCACGGCCCTTATCTGTGCGCGCTAGGTGAGGTGCTCAACAGGTCTTCGTCGTGGTGGGTCAGTGTGCCGCTGGTCTGGTCGATCTCGGTTGCCCTGCGCGTTGGACCCTTCGGCGGTGTCGGGTCGGCAACAGCCGCGCGCAAGAAGACGATCAGGGTGGCGAGGAGACCAGCCACGAGTGCGGCCGCCACGGTGACGGTCAGCTTGTTCTGCGGCTTCGGCCTAAGCGGCGGCGAGGCGCTGATGATCACGCGCGCGGCGTCGTTTACGAGGCTTTGCTGCAACCCTAGGAGCGGCATGACGGCTGCGACGCGGTCGTAGGCCGTGCGCGCCGCGCTCAGTGCCGCCTCGGGCTCGGCAGCGCGCTGTTCCAACTCGGCGAGCCTGTCGCGCAAGCTGGCGCCCTCCGCCTCGGCCTGGTCGGTGGCGGCCTGAAGCTGGCTGCGCTCAGCCACGTCGCCAGCCAAGGTGGCCGTCAAGGTCTCGAGCCGTGAACGGCTCACCAACGTGACGAGGTCTTGCCCGCTCATCGTCACGCCAGGCGGAAGCTGGGAAATGGCGGCGAGCAACGGGCCGGCGGCGGCCTCAGGCACGGCGTTCGCCTCCACCAAGGCCTCAACCTGGTCCTCGAGCGACGTAGAGCGCGTACCGCCGCGAGCAGCCACGCTTGCGGTCAGTAGCGCCTGTTGGGCGCTGTTCGAGGCGATCAGGCCGTCGAGTTCCGCTAGCCGCGAGCGCGTCGCGGCCTGCTGCAACGCAAGCTGGTCGATCTGGCTCCTGAGGGCAACGCGGGCGTCGTCCTTGGCGAACGCCGTCCAGGCCGCCTGCGCCGCATCGAGGGTAGCCTTGCGCGCCTCAAGGTCCTTGGCGCTCGCCGCCACGGCCGCGTTGACAGTGTTCTGCATGGTGGCGGTGGCGGCCTCCGCGCTGGCGCGCGCCCAGTCGTTAGCGCGCCGCGCGGCCTCGTCTGCCGTGCCGGCCGTGACGCTGTGCTCGAGCGTCAACTGCCCGCGCGTCTGGTTGGCGGTGTCGATGGCCTTGAGGGAGAGCGTCTCGCTCAGGCGCGTGAGCTCTTCCGGATCGTCGGCCTGGACGTCGAACGCGGCGCGCAAGACGGAGCCACTGTTCGCCAGTGCGGTGTAAGCCTGCGTTCCGAGCCCAACTTGTGGGATGAGGTTCGCTAGATCGCCTCCGCTAGTGGGCTGCGGCGCAGAGACCAGCACGGTAGCTGCGGCCTGGTAAGTGTGAGGGCGCGAGGTCAGGTAGAGGTAGGCCACGCCGCCGACGAGCACGGCGGCAAGCACGATGCCGACTAGGCCACTGCGCAGGATCAGGTAAAGCTCGCGTAGCGAGATCTCGTCACGAGGTTCGTTCATTGCGTTCTCCAAGGCCTGCACAGGATACGCCACGGCGCCGGTAGGGCCCACGCGGCCCTCATGACGTCAACTCGCGCAGCGTGCCGGCGCGCTCAAGGCGCTCAAGTAACGGCTTGAGCTCACCCAGCTCGAGGTTGAGCGACTGCGCCGTGTGGCCGAGGGTATCGCCCTTGCCAAGCTCGGCCAGCACTTGTTGGCCAAGCGCGCCGTGCTCAGCGCGGAAGTTCATGTAGCGGTCGGTCATGGGGTTGAGAGCGTCGCGGCCGCGGAGGGTAAGCGCGAAGCGCCTGTCTTCCCAGCCTGGAGGTTCGTCAGGGAGCTCGATCTCGGGGGAGTTCGCAACCGCCTGCTCTCCCAATGCGTAACGCCGCGTCGGGCCCTCAGTCGTGCCGAGCACCTCGAGGAACGGTTTGCCTTGGCGGTAGAAGCGGTACCCGCCCGCGAACACCTCGATGCCGTCGAAGGCCGGGTCGTCCGCGCGCGCCGCCCGCGCCAACGCCAGCGCGGCGAGGGAGACGACGATGGCTGGGTCGATGGCGTCAAGCTCCAATGCGCCCTTGGCGCGCGCCTGGCCGGCCTTCTGCAGCGCACGCATGGCCTCCGCGCGGTCGTGGATAACGCCTGCCGACTCATGCATGGCGGCGCGCACGCTGCCGCCAACGAGCAGCGCTACGGAGCGCTCCCGCTCCGTGGCGTAACTGAGCGACCCGTTGAAGCGCGCCTCGTGGAGGCGCTCGAGCAGCTCCGCGAGGTCGACCGCGCCAGGAGTCAGCCGCTGCGGCGGCGCTAAGCGCGGCAGCGCACGCAGGAGCGCTGCGTGGCTGGCGGGGAAGCGCGCAGGCAACTGCGGCGTTAGGGCCGGTTCGTGCGTGTGCAGGTGAAAGCGTTGGTTGGGGAGTTCGAGCCCCGCGTACGCGCCGAGCTTGAAACTACCCTCCAGCTGGCCGCGCGCCAACAGGAGTAGAGTCGTGCCGCCCGCATCCGAGAGGGCGAGGGTACCTGAGTGGCGGATGGTACGCAGGTTCTCGAGCAGCCACTCCGCGCTGTGCTGACCAGTGTCGCCAAGCATGCCCTGCGTGGCGGCGCTGATCGGCGTCTGGTCGTGCGAGCGCGGGCCGCCCGTCACTGGCTGCGTTCGCCTTCGTTGAGGACGCGCCTTAGCAGGTCGCGGTCGGTGCGGTGCGTCAACATCGTGAGGGCCTGCTCTGGCGGAAAGAAGCCCCCACCCTGGAACAGGTCCTCGGTGACGTTAGTCTCCTGGTCGTTCGTTTGGCAGCGGTACCAGGTAATGAGGCGCTGCACTCCCTGCGGGTTGCGGTAGTAGGTCGTCCACGTGCGCCCTGGGTGATCGCACGTGGCCGTCACGCCCGCCTCTTCCGCGATCTCGCGCAGGGCGGCCTGCAGTTGCGTCTCGCCGAGTTCGACGTGGCCCTTCGGGAACAACCAATGCCCGCTGGCGTGCTGCAAGATGAGTACGCGGCCGCTGCGGTCAAGCACCACGCCACCCGCCCCCGTCTCCGTTGCTACGGGCGCGCCGGAGCCAGCACGTTTCGTGCCCCCGGAGAGCGGCCGGTCGTGGCGGCGTGTCATGGTTGCCCATGCTATCACTGGTCGATTGATGCCCTGCACCCAGCGCGCAGCGGCGCTTTCTGCGCTCCGGGTTAGCGCCGCGCCACCATGCCGCCGCCCTTGAGGAACTCGAGCAGCCCATCCGCGAGCGCCCGCGCGAGGGTCGCTTGGTACGACGACGTGCCGAGCTTGCTGCCCTCCGTCGGGTGGCTCGTGAAGCCGAGCTCGACGAGGATGGCCGGAATGCGCGCGGTGCGGATGACGTAGAAGAGGTTGCTCCTGACGCCGCGGTCCTTCGCGCCGGTGGCGCTCACCAGGTTGCGCTGCACGGTCTCGGCAAGGGTGAGCGAGTAGTTGAGTTGCGCCTCGCGCAGGATGTCAGCAGCCAGGCTCTGTGCGCTGCGCCGCGCCTCTTCCGTGAGGGCCTGACCTTCGGCGCCGCCGCCGTTCTCCTTGATGGCGCGGTCGACGTACGAGGGGTCGAGGGGCTCGCCGAACACCCAAGTCTCGATGCCCTCTGCCGACTTGTTGCCGTCGACGGAGTTCGCGTGGATGGAAACGAAGATGTTGCGTTCAGGCGTTGCGAACAGCGACCGCTCCTGCAGGGTGAGGAAGGTATCGGTGTCGCGCGTGAGGATGACGGTGATGCCCTCGGACTCCAAGATGCGCTTCAGTTCGAGAGCAACGGAGAGCACGACGTTCTTCTCGATCGCGTAGCCGACGGCTCCCGGGTCGTGGCCGCCGTGCCCGGAGTCGATGACTACCACTTGGCGTTGCTCTGGCACGGTGAGGAGCGCTTGCGAGGCCGGCTCTTGCCGGGCCGGTGCTGGCGTCAGGGCCGTGACGGCCGCGCCCTTGAGGCCGGGAGCGAAGTCGACGTACAGCGTGCGCCCGTCTGCCTTCTCGACGACGCCCACCTTGTAGCCGTCGCCGTTACCGTTGACGGCGAACTTGAGGTGCAGCGCCACCGTCACCTGCCCACCGCTGTTGGTAACGCTTAGTCGGCCCAAGTTCGGGTCGTCGAGCGCAAGGTCGAGGGTTTCGGCGCGGGCGCCAGGCAGCACGATGAGGAACGAGCCGTCACCAGCGGCGACCTCGTAGGTTGCGGTGGCGGGAATGTCGATGGCGACGCGTGATACCCCGTCCGTTAGGCCGGTGCGTGGCCTCGCGACGGTGTAGCCGAGGCGCTCGGCGGTATCGATGGTGATCACTTGCCGCTCTGAGTTCCAGGCGCTGACGCCCTCGAACGCCGCGACGAACGGCGATACGGCGACGTAAGCCACACCATCGACGAGGATGGCTAGCGGGCTCGCCAAAGTGGTCTGACCGCTTACCGCGGGCGCGACCGAGATGGTGCCCGACACCTTCACGAGGCCAGCTGCGATGTCGGATGTTGCCTTGATGCGCGCGGTCCTGAAACCGTCGCTGAAAGTGAGGATCTTGTCGCTGGCATCGTACCGAACTGTAATACCCATGGCGTCGGCAAGGGCTTGGGCCTTGGCGTAGGCGTTCGAGCTGTCGCCCTGGGCGATGAAGTAGTAAGGCCCGGCAGCATCTACGATCGTGCCGTTCACGGCGAGGTAATTGTGGCGCACTTGAGCTGCGGCGGTGACCGTGGTCAGGAGCAGGAGGAGGGTCAGCAGGAGCCGCTTCACGTCGGCGAGAAGTCTATCACGGGCCCCCAACCCTCAAACATGAGGAAAATCGCCTTGGGAGCGCATGAACCTGATGTGTGAAGCCCGCCACGCTCGCCGTTGGTTGGACCACTAACGCGTGCCCGTCGGCCTAACGTTCGGAGGTCTTGCTCTGCTCCTCTAGTTCCTTCAAGCGCGTCTGGACGGCGTCCTCCGTCGTCAGCTTGGCGGCGCCCCGCTCGAGGTGAACGTAAAGCGATTCGACGTCGGAGCGCAGGCGCGTTATCAGCTCCCCCGCCTCCTGGAAGTGCTGCGCTACCTCACCCTGGAGGCGGTCGAGCACGCTGCGCATCTGGCGCAGACGCTGCTCGCTCGGGTCGCGCCTGTGCGACGCGTTCGCAAGCAACCAGCCCGCCACCGCCCCAACGACGAACGCGATCGCAACCCAAACCCACACGCTCATGCCTCCGAGCATAGCAACTGAGGTCCCAGCTTCTACTACACTGCCGCCAGATGTCGCCGTTGCCGCCCGACAAGAAGCCGCCCCCCACGGCAGAGCCGAAGAGCGCACTAGCCGGGGTTTACCTGCGCCCGCTGCCAGACGACGTGCTGCCAGCCAGGCACTCCGCGGGCGCGCGACTACGTGCGGCGCAACTGCAGGGGTTCTTGCGGCCGTTGCAGCAAAGCGCGCTTGCGGCCCTTGGGTCGCAGGCCGCCGTAACGCTGCTCGTGGTGGGATCGCAGGACTGGCACAAGCTCTGCCGCTACCCTTACGGTTTGCCGTTCACGCGGACCGGCATCGGGGGCACCAGCGCTAACGTCGTGGCGGCCGCCGACTACCAACCGCGGCTGTTGCGGCGCTTCGACGAGACCATGCTCGCCGCCGCACGCGCGGGCGTGAAGGCCCCAGCGCAGCCAGCGGAGTTCATCGACCTGATGGTTGGGCACGAGTGGGGCCACGCCGTAGCCAACCTCAGCGGCCTGCGCACGCGTCTCAAGTGGCTCGACGAACTGAACGCCACCTACCTGTTCGTGCAGGCGCTGCACGCCACCGGCCAGGAGGCCATGCTCGAGCGCTACGCCGCCTGGACGCGCTGGCAGGTGGCGGCCACGCAACACGAGATGGGCGACCTGGCCGCGTTCGAGTACCCGCGCACGCGCGCGGGCTGGAACCGCCTCCTCTGGTACCAAGGGGTGTTCGCCCAACGCGCGCTCGAACTGGCGCCGCGCCGCGGTTGGGGATACCTCAGGGCTCTGCGGCGCACGCTGCCGCCAGCCGACCGCGGTGAGCTAGCCAGGCGCCTGGTTGAGATCGAGCCGAGCTTCAAGCCGTGGTTCGCGGTCTTCGGTCGGGCGCAAGTGGTTGGCCAGGATCAGGTCTGAGGGCGGCTCTCACACGGCCATGACGAGGTCGTTGCGCAACTGCTCCGCCACCAACGCGAGGTTGTCCCGGTCGTCCGGCTGGCACGCAGAGATGAGATCCTCAGCGCGTTGCAGCGCCTCACGGGCGCGGCCGTCCTCACCCAAACTCATGGCGCTTTGCGCCATCGCAAGGGCGGCCTCTGCAGCGACCTCCGGCGGAAGCTCGAGGGCGGACAAGCGCCGGTAGAGGTCGAAGGCCTTGGTGGCGTCGTCTTGGCTGGTCGCCAGGTCCGCCGCAGCAAGGTAGTGAGCGTATGCGGCCTCGTGGGCGCCGCCAAGCTCGAAGTGCTCGGCCGTCAAGGCTGAGAACGCCAGCGGTGCGTGCTGCTCGAGCCAGGTGGCGATGCGCAAGTGCAGAACTGGCCTCTCGGCGTAAGGGATCATGCGCAGCACGCCATTGCGAAGGAGTTCGCTCTGGAAGCGGTACTCGATCTCGTTCGGGATGGAGGAGCTGGCCTGCGCTACGAGCATGTTCTCCGCCACCAACGCGCCGACGTCGGACGCTGCCGTGGAACCAGCGAGCTCGCGCAGGAGGCCCTCCCAGATCACCTCGCCAACCAGCGCGGCGTACGCGAGCACGCGGCGGTGGTGCGGGTTGATCATGTCGAGGCGCGCCTGAAGCAGCGAAGCGAGCGAGCCGGAGAACGCCTCCTCGGAGGCGACCGAGAGCGCTCGCCCCAGCTCGAGCACGTAAGCTGGCACCCCTCCGACCTGCTCGACGAGCTGAGCGACCGCCTCGCGCATGGGGGAGCCCGTGACCTCCGCAAGCAACAGCAGGGCCTGCTCCTTCGCGAGAGTGTGGAGGTGCAAGACCTGCGCGTCCTTGTGGTTAGTCAAGCGCCTGGCGGTGTGCACGATGAGCAGCGGCGCCTGTGAGTGCGTCAGCAGCGCGAGGAACTCGTGCAGCGCCGGGTCTCGCGGTTGGTTCTCGACCACTAAGACGAGCGGTTTGTGCGGCACCTCGCCTGACTCGTTGCGGCGCGCGAGCGCTAGGAGCAAGTCGCGCCAGGCGAGGCCCGTGCGGTCGACCCTGCGGCGCTCCGCGCGCTTCCACTCGCTGCTGGGCGCGAGATCGAGGCTGGCGAGGATGAGGCGCTGCCACCGCGACTCCCCTGGCAGCAGCGCCTCGAGTTGCCGTTGCACGCGCGGGGCCGCGCTGCGCTCCTCCTCGCCGACACGCAAGTCGAAGACTTGCCTTCCTAAACCGAGGAAGCTGAACTCTTCGCCCGTCGTCGGCTCGAGCCACAGCGCGCGCCCACCCGCCCCAACGCTGGCTAGGAACTCGCGCACGAGGCGCGTCTTGCCGCGGCCGGCCTCGCCAACGACCCAAAGCTCGCGCGCGGTGCCGCTGGCTGCGACCTCGTCGTACAGCTCCCTGATGTGCGTCATCTCCGCATCACGGCCCACGAACTTGACGTTGGCGTACGGGTCGGAATGGAGCCGGTTGCGTGCCACGAGTAGGTGGGCTGACGTTATGTCGGGGAAGCCGTGCAGGCTGAGCGGGCCCGTGGAGCGGTAGTGCAGGCGGTTGCGCGTCGAGCGGTAAGTCTCTGGGCCAACCCAAACTTGGCCGGGTTCGGCCGCCTCCTCGAGCCGCGCGGCGAGGTTAACGGCGCTGCCCATGACCGTGTACGCGCGCACGCGCCCTGACCCGATGGCGCCCGCGATGACGATGCCGGTGTTGACGCCTGCGCGCGCCTTCAGCGGCAGGCGCCGCGACTTGCCGATCGCCTCGATGGCGCTGAGGCTGGCGGAGCCGGCGAGCACGGCCCGCAGCGCGTCGTCAGGGTGAGAGTGCGGGGCGCCGAACAGCGCGAGCAGACCGTCGCCCTTGAGTGCGTCGACGTAGCCGTCATACGACTCGACCACGCCAGTGACGCTCGTGAGAGCCTCGTCCGCGAGATCGCGGAGGTCCTCGGGGTCGAGGTTGCGCGTCAGTCCGCTGAAGCCAGAGAGGTCGACGAACAACATCGTCACGCGGCGGCGCTCGCGCGTTGCCGCTTGCCTGCCGAGGCGCACGCCACACATGCCGCAGTAGCGCATGCCGCTAGGGTTGACGGCGCCGCAGGCAGCGCAGATCATCGCGTGAGGGTCCTCAGCTTCACGTGACTCCTCATCACCATAGAGCTACCAGCCTAGCAGCGGCGCAGCGTCGATGAACGGGCTGCCCCCGCTAGCCTCGCGCCGTGCGTAGAACTGCAGCACGTCCGGACGCGTTAGGGTGCCGCCGCCCAAGTAGCCAATGACGCTGCCTTGCGCCACGGTGGCGTACATCTCGACGAGGGGTTGGCGGAGGTTCACGTAGATGCTGACCATGTCGCCAGCGTGCTGCAAGGCGACCATGTAGCCGAGGTTCGCCCCCAAGTAGGTGATGGCGGTGACGCGCCCCGTCTGCACGGCGCGAACGGCGGCGTTGCTTACGGGCGCCTGGATGCCGAGGTAGGAGTTGTTGCCTTCCCCGAACCGGCTGATGAGCTTGGCGCCATCGAACGGCCGCACGAAACCGGTGGTGAGCGGCGCGAGCGGGGCGGCCAGCTCGTCAGCGCGGCTGCGGGCGGCGTCGGCTTGGCGCTGCAGTTCGAGTTGTCGATCGCGGTCCTGAGCGAACTGCGCGGCTGCGGCGCGGGCGCGCTCTTCCTCCGCCCGCAGCCGCGCGATCTCGTTAGTGCGTTGCCTGTCCAGGTCGCCGAGGCTGCGCTCGATGCGGTTCTGTTCCTCGAGCAGGGACTGCTGCTGGATGAGCTGACCCGCCTGGGTGGCGTTGAGTTCGGCCACGATCTGCTCCAAGCGCTTCGCTGCCGCCTCGAGGTCCGCTTCCGCGCGCTCCAGCTCCGCTGCCGCCGCGCTCAGTTCCGCGAGCTGCGTTTCTAGCTGCGCCTTGGCGCTGCGCTGCTCGGCCACCACGCCGTCTAGCTCGTTGATGACGTCCGCGTCCTGCTCCGCCAGCAACCCGAGGTAGTGGTTGCGCACGCGCAAGTCGTGGAACGACTGACTTGCGCCCAGCGAAGCCGCTAGGCGCCTACCGCGTTGCTTGTACTGGCTGAGGAGGAGGTCCTGTACCCTGTCCGCGATCTGCGCGAGGCGCTCGTCCAACTCGGCGATGCGCACTTCGGTCGCTTCTCGTTGCGCGTCAAGGTCGGCCATGCGCACGATCAAGGACTCGCGTTCCCTGCGCTTGGCTGCTAGGTCGTTGCTAACCGAGTCGCGTTCGGCAATGCGTTTCTGAAGTTGAGATTCCGTCTGGCCGAGCGCCGACTTTATCTCTTCTAGTTCGTTATTGCGCTCTTGGAGGAGGTTCTCGTAACTCTTGAGGTCGCGCTCGAGCGCCTGCAGCTCGGTGCTGGTCAACTGGACTTGCGCCAGGGCCGGCGTCGTCAAGGCCATGAGTGCCAGGCAGACTGCGATGAGCGCTATGTATGGGCGCGGCACCGCCCAAGTGTAGCAGCGAGCACCGCGCGCTTCATGCCGTCCAGGATTCAGAGCCGCAGGAACTACGCCTGCTCGCGCAAGTGTTGCGCTACCGCGATGGCGCTACCCACTAGGCCAACGAGCATGGCCAGTAACGCGAGCAGGCCAGCGATCCAGCCGAGCAACGCTGCGTCGCGCACGAACGGCACGAAGGTGAACTGCTCAGAGAGGCGCATGACCGCCACCTGGTAGCCGGGGATGGCCAAGCCAAGCGCGAGGGCGGCGCTTATCAGACCGAGCAGGAAGCCCTCCAGGAGGAACGGCAGGCGGATGAACCCACGACTGGCGCCGACGAGGCGCATGACGTCGATCTCTTCCTTGCGCGCCGTTATGGCGGCCCTGATGGAGTTGACGATGGCGAAGAGCGCCGCCCCAAGCAGCACGACGATGAGGATGGAGCCGCCGATGCGCAGCACATCGTTGAGGGCTAGGAACGTCGCTACCTCCGCGCTCGAGTCGTCGACCTCGCTAACGCCAGGCAACTGCTCGAGCCGCAGCCTGATGAGCGAGGTGTACGCGGGGTCGAGCAGGCGCAGATGGAACGTGTCTGGGAGCGGGTTCTCGACCAAGCCAGCGGCGCGACCGAGGGCTGGCAGGTCGACCACCATCTCGGCGAGCGCTTGGCTCTTGCTGACGAACTCGAGGCTCTCGACCTCTGGCCAGGCGCGCACCGTGCTCGTGAGTTGCTGCACGTTCGCCCCGTCAACGAGGTAGGCCGCCAACTCGAGCTCGCCCTGCAGTGACGCGAGCGCGTTGTTGAGGTTCACGGACACCAGGCTGAACCCCACCAGGATGGTGAGGGAGAGCGTCATCGTCGTGATGGTCGAGACGCTCGCGATCCAGTTGCCGCGAATGGCACGCATGGCCTGCAAGAACGCGTACATCATGCGCGCCACCTTAGCGCCGCACGACGAGCTAGTTCATGTGAGGTCACGGGAGCAATCTTACCTAGTGAGCCAAGCGCGTGCTCAGGCCAGATTCTTGATGACAGTGTCAGTGAAGCCCTCAGTGCTGGCGCTGCCGCCGAGGTCGGGGGTCAGCTCGCCAGTAGCCAGCGACTTGTCGACGGCTGCCTCGATGCGGTCAGCAGCCGCGCGCTCGCCCAAGTGATCGAGGAGCATGGCTGCCGTTAGGAACGTGGCGGTCGGGTTGGCTAGCTTGCGGCCAGCGATGTCGGGGGCGCTGCCGTGCACGGGTTCGAAGATGGCGTACTTCTCGCCGACGTTGGCGCTTGGGGCGATCCCGAGGCCGCCGGTGAGGCCCGCCATGAGGTCGGAGAGGATGTCGCCGAAGAGGTTGGTCGACACGAGGACGTCGAACGCCTCGGGTGAACGCACGAGCTTCATGGCGGCAGCGTCGACGATGATGTCGTACGTCTCGACCTCCGGGTACTCCTTGGCGACCTCCATGACGGTGTCGAGGAACAGCCCGGACGTGAGGGGCAAGACGTTGGCCTTGTGCACGACGGCCAGCCGCTTGCGGCGGCGCATGGCCTGCTCGAGGGCTACGCGCGCGATGCGCTCGCTAGCGTGGCGGGTGACGACCGCGTCCGCGATGGCCACGTCGCCGTAGCGGCGCTCCTTCTCGACGTAGAGGCCCTCGGTGTTCTCGCGCACCATGAGCATGTCGATGCCCGGCGCGGAGCCAGGCACTGGGCGCGAACGCGCGGGGCGCAGGTTCGAGAAGAGGTCGAGCGTGCGGCGCATGTAGCGGATGGCGCCCTGATGACCCTCCACGCGCTTTGACGGGCTGGTGAACGCTCCGGCGAGGGTGGCGTCCGCCGCACGCACGGCGGCTACGGTGGCTTCCGGGACGCTAGTGCCTTGTGCTTGGAAGGTGCCCCAGCCGGCTTCCGCTACGCTGAACTCTAGAGGCAGGCCCGTGGCCTCCAGCAAGCGGCGGGCCGCCGGGATGACCTCCTGACCGATGCCGTCTCCGGGGATCAAGCAGATGGTGTACACGCGCAACTCCTTGGGGTGCGCCGCTACGGTTACGTTTGGGCCGACACCCGAGGTGGCCCTGGTAACAGCTGCCGAGTTGGGCTAGGTGTTGGCGCCCACCGTGCGGCGAGGCGGCCCCAAACTACCACGGCACGCGGAGGCCGCGGCGCGCTGGTAACATGCAGAGCGATCGGAGTGGTGGAGTGTCGACTTTGAACGGCCGCTTGGGAGAGGGTGTGGTGGCTAACGTGCTGCAGTACTTGCAGCTTAGCCAAGGCACCGGTTGCCTGTCGCTCGTTCACCCAGCTCGGCGCCACGCCCAGGTCTACCTCGAGAACGGCAAGGTGGTGTTCGTCGAGGCGCGGCCGCTGTACGACCTGGCGGCGCTAACCGCTATCCTCGAGTGGCACGAGGGGCGCTTCTCCTTCCGCCCCGGGGTCGTGGCGCCGCGCCGCAGCATGAGCCGTAACGTCGACACCCTGCTGCTCGAAGCCACCCACTTGGCTGACGCTGGCGTGGCAGAACCAGGACCGACCGTTGCCCCTGACACCGTTCTGCGCATCTCGAAGCGCAACGCCCAGTACGACTCCGTCATGCTCTCCCTTGGTGCGCTGCACTTGTGGCGCTGCCTCGACGACGTCAGCAGCTTGCGGGAACTGGCAGTAAAGGCTGGCACGCCACTGGCCGGCGTGATCACCGCGGCAGAGGAACTCATCGATCACGGGCTCGTCGAGTTCGCGTCCTTGAGGGTCGCAGACCCGCGCTTCGCCCGCGAGGTGGCGCGCGAAGCCGTCGACCTGCTCGGTCCCGTTGGTTCGATCGTCGTGGAGGACGCGCTCATCGAGCTAGGCATCAGCTCGGAGGCGCTCCCTGTTGGGTTGGTGGAAGAGTTCGTTGACGAGGTCGCGCGCGCCTTCCCGAGCGGGGACCGCCGCCTCGAGTTCTCGCGGCGCGCCGCTCAGTTGCGCGCCATGTTCGCCCTCGACCCGCAGGAACCCCGGAGGTAGTCGTGAATTACGTTGTCTTGGTCTTGGAACCCTTGCCTGATGACTTGCCGGCTGCGGCAGAAGTCGTAGCCAAGGGCCTTACCATCTCGCCAGAGAACGTCATGAAGCTCTTCGCGCGCGCCCCTGGTGCAGTCACGCGCCCAGTCCCGGAGCGCGAAGCCCGCCGGATCCGCAGCGTCATGCAGGAAGCTGGCCTCACGATCGAGGTGCGCGAGGGCAGCGAGGCGGGCCCGGTAGTCGACTTGACCGCCCCAACTCTGCCAGACGTCGTGGTCGGCGAGCCACAACCCGCCGCCGACGAGCACGTTGCCCCCGCCGTTACGAGCACGCAGGACTCGAGCGTGACGAGCACGAGCGAGCGGCAACGCGCCGTGCCACAGCCTGGCCACACGACCGCTACGCCCCCGCGCGACCCCACCCGCACGACGCTGGTGCGTAACCCACCTAGGCTCGAGCGCAGCGGCCTGCGGCGGCGCATCACCAGCGCAGTGACCATGTCTGCGCTCCTTACCCTCATCGTGACGCTGGCGGCCATCGCCATCACGGTGCTCCCGCTCCTCAGACAAGAGGAGCAACGGCGCGTGTCGGGTGTCGTGAACGCGGTCACCGCCACCATCGAGGGGTTGTCAGGCGGGCTACCGCTCTCCGCGCCCATCCTGCGCCTCGAGCTCGACGCCGTGCAGGCACGCGGCGCCGCCTCGGCGTGGGGGGTCGATCACTTGCTGATAGTCGACGCCGACCTAACGCCGATGATCGCTTGGTACAAGGGCAAACCGGGGCTCGACGCCTTCCCCGCCGACCTCCGCGAGGCGGAACTCGAGCGCGCGCGAGTTGCTTTGACGGCCACCACGGCAGTAGAGGAGACGCAGCCAACCGGTTGGCTTGGCAGCCTGAGCGCCAGCGGCCGCGACCTCCTCGCGCTGGTCGGGCTGGGAGGCACAAGCCGGACCGAGGCAGCAGCGCAGCTTCGGCGCCTTGGCGCGGTCAGCGGCGCGGTGGTTGCCGGCGCAGAGCCAAGCGCACTCCTCAAGTTCGGCACTGCGCTCCTCACGGCCCTGCTCGTCGGCTTGGTGCCCGTGCTCTTCGGTGTGCTCGCTGCGCTCTCGCTAACGCGGGGTCTGCGCGAGTCGATCAACTACCTCTTGATCGCCGCCGACCGCATCAGCCACGGTGACTTCGAGCTACCAGTCGAACTGGCGCGCGACGACGAACTCGGCCAGATAGCCAGCGCCGTCGAACGCATGCGCATCAGTTTGCGTGAGGGCATGGAGCGCTTACGGCAGCGGCGCTAAGCCGCTGAGGCGCGTGGCCTCAGCCAGGCATGGGGTGACTGAGGGCCAACTCCCGCACCGCCGCAGCTACCGCTTCGCCGTCTATGCCTTGCAAGCCGCGGTCGATGAGGTCAGCTACCGTAGCCATCTCGGCGAGCTCGAAACCGCGCGTAGTGACGGCCGGAGTGCCGATGCGTATGCCAGACGTTATCCAGGGCTTCTCAGGGTCGAACGGCACCATGCTCTTACTGACGGTGATGCCGACCTTGTCCAGCCGCTTGCTGGCCGTGTTGCCGTTGATGCCCTTGCCCTGGAGGTCGATGACGAACAGGTGGTTGTCCGTACCGCCGGAAACGATGCGGTAACCGCGTCCAGCCAGTTGCGCCGCTAACTCCTTGGCGTTCGCTAGCAGGCTGGCGGTGTAGTCGCGGAAGTCGGCGGTGAGCGCCTCGCGGAACGCCACCGCCTTGCCCGCGATGACGTGCTCGAGCGGCCCGCCCTGAATGCCGGGGAAGATGGTGCGGTCGATCTTCTTGCCGATCTCCTCGTCGTTGCCGAAGATCAGACCTCCACGTGGCCCACGCAGCGTCTTGTGGGTTGTGCTGGTCACGACGTGCGCGTGCGGCAGCGGGTGCGGGTGCAGGCCGGCGGCGATGGGCCCCGCGATGTGAGCAACGTCCGCGAGGAGCAACGCCCCGACCTCGTCCGCTATCGCCCTGAACTGCGCGAAGTCGATGAAGCGGCTGTACGCGCTGGCGCCAGCGATGATCATCTTCGGACGGTGCTCGAGCGCTAGGTGCCGCACGGCGGCGAAGTCGATGGTCTCGGTTTCCTTGTCAACGGGGTAGCCGACGACCTCGTACGAGCGACCCGAGAAGTTGACCGGCGACCCGTGGGTGAGGTGCCCGCCGTGCGCCAAGTCCATGCCGAGGACCTTGTCGCCGTGCTCGAGGAGCGCGTAGTAGGCGGCGAAGTTGGCGTTGGAGCCAGAGTGCGGTTGCACGTTCACCCAACCGGCGGCGAAGAGCTCCTTGGCGCGGTCGATGGCGAGCTGCTCGACCAGGTCGATGACCTCGCAACCGCCGTAGTAGCGCTTGCCCGGGTAACCCTCCGCGTACTTGTTGGTGAGGACGGAACCGACCGCCTCCATCACTTGGCGAGACACGAAGTTCTCTGAGGCGATGAGTTCAAGGCCGCTAGACTGGCGGGCGAACTCTGCGTCTATGAGCTCGAATATCCGCTCATCGCGGTCGGGAACATGCGTTCTGCGCGTCATGGCCGCAAGTATAGCCCTTGGGTCAACTGTCCTGGCGCGCCGAATGAATGCATGACACGCTGGCATTAGCGCGGGAAACACCCGGGCACTACGGGAGGTTGGACATGAACGACGGCGGAATCCTCAAGGGCAAAGTCGCGATCGTGACCGGCGCGGCGTCCGGCATCGGCCGGGCGATTGCGGAGATGTACGCACGCGAGGGCGCTAAGGTGCTCGTCTCAGACCTCAACGAAACGGCCGGTGCGGAGGTCGTCAAGGGCATCGAGGCGGCGGGCGGCACTGCCAGTTTCGTGCGAGCGGACGTAGCCAGCCCGGAAGCGAACGAGGCGCTTGTCAAGGCCGCCGTCGAGCGCTACGGCGCGCTGCACATCGCGTGCAACAACGCAGGCATCTCTGGCGAGACTGCGCCGGTGGCCGAGCAGTCGATAGCTTCGTGGCGCAAGGTCATCGAGGTGAACCTGAGCAGCGTGTTCTACGGCATGCGCGCGCAGATCCCAGCCATGCTGGCGAGCGGCGGCGGGTCCATCGTCAACATGGCGTCCATCCTCGGCAGGGTAGGGTTCGCGAACTCCGCTGCTTACGTCGCAGCCAAGCACGGGATCCTTGGCCTCACGGAGACGGCCGCCCTTGAGTACGCGACGCAAGGCGTGCGGGTCAATTCCGTCGGGCCAGGCTTCATCTCGACGCCGCTGCTCGAGGTCCTCCCGGCCGAGGCCCTAGAGGCGATCAAGGCCATGCACCCGGTGAACCGACTCGGCGTCGCGACGGAAGTGGCCGAGCTGGTCGTGTTCCTCTCGTCGAGCAAGGCGTCGTTCATCACGGGCGCGTACTACCCGGTGGACGGTGGTTACCTCGCTAGGTGATCGCGCGTGACGCTACAAGAAGGGCGCCAGGAGGGCGCTCGCGCGCTCGAGTTTGCTGACGCTGCCAGCTACTAGCGGCATGAACTCCGCAAGCGCAGCGCCCACCTGCCGGAGTTCGTCGCCAGAGGTGCCACCGACCGCCTCGACCTCGACCTCTGAGAAGAGGGCTTCGTCGATGAGCGCGTCGGTTGCGCCAGCACTGGGCGGGCGGCAAGACACTTCGTCGAAGGCGAGTTCCGCCAGCGGCTGCCCGCCGCGGGACAGGAGGAACACCTCTCGCAGGGTGACTATCTCGAGACGCGGCACTAACGCGGCGAGGTCGACGATGCCAGCCAGACGCGCGGTGATGGGCGCCGGCCAGGCGGGCGCACCACCTGGCAGTGCAGGCGCGAGCGCTACCTCCAACTCCTCGCGCTCGAAGAGTCCGGCCGCCGCGTCGCCGCGCCCCTTGACGGCGGCGACCTTGCCGCCAGTGGTCGTGCGGATGCGCAGTGCCAGGCGGGCACGCTCGAGCGCGAGGTCGGGGCTGTCGAAGTACACGTCGCTCTGCCTGCGGGCAGTGCCTGGTCCGACGTGCAGGCCGAGTCCCTTGAACACTGCCTCGAGCTCGGGGCCTTCGGGTACCCGACCCTCCAGCGAGGAGTACTTGAGTTCCAGTTCGCGCGCCACGACCGAGTGTAACCGCGTCAGGTGGCGGTGCTACACTCACTTAACGGGCTAAGCATGTGCGTGCAACCTAGGCGGCCGCGGCCGCCGCAACAAGAGAGGGAGCCGAGATGTCGCAGATCCGCAACGTTGCCGTCTTGTCGCACAGCGGTGCGGGCAAGACGTCTCTGGTAGAGGCCATGCTCTTCCGGGCTGGCGCCATCCCCACCTTGGGGAAGGTCGAGGACGGCACCACCGTATCCGACGTGACTCCCGAGGAGAAGCGCCGCAAGATCTCCATCTACTCGAGCGTGCAGCCACTCACCTGGAAGGGTGAGGAGTTCAACATCATCGACACGCCCGGTTACGCCGACTTCGTCAGCGAGATCCGCGGCGCGCAGGCCGCGGCCGACGCCGCCATCATCGTCGTCTCCGCCGTCTCTGGCGTGGCCGTGGGCACGGAGCGCGTATGGACTTCGAGCTTCGAGCGCGAACTCTCGACCATGTTCGTCATCAACAAGATGGACCGTGAGAACGCGGACTTCTTCCGCACCATGGCTGACATCGAGGCCACCCTGCCGGGCAACATCGCGGCCATCCAACTGCCCATCGGGCAGGCGGAGAACTTCCGCGGCATCGTAGACCTCCTCACCATGCGGGCTTACGAGTTCCCGGAAGGTGACCCCGTCGAGATCCCGATCCCAGACGAGGTAGGCGGGCTCGCGCAGGAGTACCGCGACCGCTTGGTAGAGGCCGTCGTCGAGACCGACGACGAGCTGATGATGCAGTACCTCGAAGAGATGACTATCGACCAGGACGCACTGCTGGCGGCGTTCTACGCGGCCGTGAGGCGCAACGACCTAACGCCCGTGCTCCTCGCCTCTGCAAGCAAGGTCATGGGCATCAGCTTGCTGCTCGACTTCCTCACGCGCGGCGTGCGCCACGTCGCGGACCACGGGCCGTTACCTGTTGTGTCTGGCACGGCGCCAACCCTCGGTGATGACCAACCGTTCAGCGCCCGCGTGTTCAAGACCGTGGTCGACCCGTACCTCGGCAAGGTCTCGATGATGCGGGTGCTGTCAGGGAGGCTGAAGGCGGGCGAACCGCTCAAGGACGCCTCCAACGGCGCCGACCTGCGTACTAACCACCTCTACACGCCGCGCGGCAAGGACCTAACCGAGGTGCGGGAGTTGCTCCCCGGCATGATCGGGGCGCTGACCAAAGCGGACGAGGTGCGCACTGGCGACACGCTCACCGCGCCGGGCGCCGAGTTCGTGCTAGCGCCCATCCGCCTGCCGTCACCCGTCATGGCGTTGGCCCTGTTCCCGAAGGCGCGGCTCGACGAGGACAAGATGGGCGAGGCGCTGAGCAAGCTCCTCGACGCCGACCCGACCTTGGTCCTCGAACGTAACCCCGACACCAAGGAGACCGTCCTGTGGGGCATGGGCCACGTGCACCTCGAGATAGCGGTAGCGGCGATGCGCGACCGCTTCGGGGTCGAGGTCGAGACGAGGCCGCCGGCCATCGCCTACCGCGAGACCATCCAGGGCACCGGTGACGCCCGTTACCGTCACAAGAAGCAGTCCGGCGGTTCCGGCCAGTTCGCCGAAGTCGCCCTCACCGTCGAGCCGCTACCGCGCGGCGGCGGCTTTGAGTTCGTGTGGAAGGTCGTCGGCGGCACCATCCCGACGCAGTTCATGACGAGCTGCGAGAAGGGCGCCCGGGCGGGCATGGAGGCGGGCGTGCTCGCTGGCTTTCCCCTGCAGGACGTCAAGGTGACCGTCTACGACGGCAAGGACCACCCCGTCGACTCGAAGGACATCGCCTTTCAGTTCGCGGCCACGCAGGCCATGCGCGAAGCGCTGGCGCAGGCGCTGCCGATCCTGCTCGAACCTTTGGCTCTCATAAAGGTGAGGGTGCCGGACCGCTTCACTGGCGACGTGATCTCCGACCTCAACACGCGCCGCGGGCGCATCTTGGGCATGGACAGCGAGGGGTCCGTGAGCGTCGTCAGCGCCCACGTCCCGCTCTCGGAGATCCAGTCGTATTCGGCTGACTTGCGGAGCATGACGGGCGGCAGGGGTGCGTTCTCGCTGAAGGTCGACCGTTACGAGGCGGTTCCGGCTCAGGCAGTCGAGCGCGTGCTGGCCGACGCCAAGCACGCGCCAGCCTCAGGCCAGGGCGGCTAGTTGTTCTGCTACGTCCTGCGCTAGTTCGCGGCCGAGGTCTTCCGCCTCACGCGCTTCGCCGGTCAGGCTCGCCTGCAGGACGGTCGCGCCTTGGGCGACCGCACCGAACAGGGTCAGCTCGCCGTCCTCGGTGACGGTGGCCAGAGCGCCAACGTGGCGGCCCGGCAGTGCCGCCGCGAACGCCCGCTCCGCACGAACGCGGTCGAGGCTCGGGCGGTGTTGCAGCGAGTACGCGGTCTCGAACGCCAAGTCGTCATCGTTCCTCACGACCAGGCCGACGGCGCTCTGCGCAGGAGACGGCGTGAAGATCGCCTCGTCCAACACGGCGTTAACGGCACTACGCAGGTCAAGGGCGACGAGCGTGGCGGCAGGCAGCACCACGGCGTCGACTTCGACGGCCAGACGCTTCAGGAGGATAGCGGGCGCGGACGTGTCTACCTCGAGGCGCAGCTGCGGTTGCGTCGCATGCAGGAAGGCCGCGTCGCGTTCTGACGCTGCCAGTACGGTGGCGCCGTCGGGTAGTGCGCTGAAAGCCGCGCGCCCCTTTGCCGCCAATGCGGAGCGCGGCTCAGGGCGCCGCAGTACCGCAGCTAGGCGCAGGCCGTCTGGTAGCACGAACGGGAGGGTCTCAAGCTGCACGACGGCGATGGCTACTTCGTCTCGCAGCAAGGCGGTGAGGAGCGGTCCAGATTCCTGGCCCGCGGTCTTGGGCACGGTGCGCAGCGAGAGGTGGAGGTCGGGCCACTCTTCCGAAAGCCGTTCGAGGACGCTTCTAGCGTTGAGGATCGCGAGGGAGCCCTCACGGTTGCCCAGAACAATCCTGGTCATGGCAACATTTGTACCATGAGCCACTCAGGGCGAGGCGGCAAAATACGCGTGCTGGCGGGCATTAACCTGCTGCAAGCGCGGCTTTGAGAGAGTCAGCTCGCGCCACGCTCTCCCACGGGAAGCCGTCGCGACCGAAGTGGCCGTACGCGCTGGTAGCGGCGTAAAGCGGTCTCCGCAGCCCGAGCTGCTCGATGATGGCGGCCGGCCGAGCGTCGAACTCGCTGCGCACTAGCTCCGTGAGGCGTTCATCTGCTACCACGCCCGTGCCGAACGTATCGACGTACATGCCGACTGGCCGCGCCACCCCGATGGCGTACGCGAGTTGTACCTGGCAACGCTTAGCTAACCCGGCCGCCACGACGTTCTTGGCTATGAAGCGCGCGTAGTAGCTGGCCGAGCGGTCCACTTTGGTCGGGTCCTTGCCGCTGAAGGCGCCGCCGCCGTGCGGGGCCGCGCCGCCATACGTGTCGACGATGATCTTGCGGCCCGTAAGGCCGGCGTCTGCAGTTGGCCCGCCCTCGACGAAGCGTCCGGTGGGGTTGATCAGGAATGCCGTGCTGCTCGTGAGGAGCGCCTTCGGAACAACGGCCTCGAGCACGTGCTCCATGAGGTCGGCGCGCATCTGGTCGAGGCTGACGTCCGGGTCGTGTTGTGCCGATAGGACGACGTTGCGCAGGTGAACGGCGACGCCGTCCTCGTAAGCCAAGGTCACTTGCGCCTTGCCGTCTGGCCTGAGGTAAGGCAGGGTGCGGTCGCGCCTTACTTGGGCGAGGCGCGCGGCTACGCGGTGAGCTAGTTGGATGGGCAGCGGCATGAACTCTGGCGTTTCGTCGACGGCGTAGCCGAACATCAGCCCTTGGTCGCCTGCGCCCGTGAGGTCGTAAGCGTCGCCGCTGGCGGCCTCCTGCGCGTGGTCAACGCCTTGCTTGATGTCTGGCGACTGCTCGTTCAGTGCTATCAGGACGGCGCTATGATCCGCGTCGAAGCCGTAAGCCGCGTCGGTGTAGCCGACCTCGCGCGCTGCCTCGCGCACGATGGCTTGCACGTCGACGTCAGCGTTGGTGGTGACCTCACCGGCAACGAGCGCCAGCCCGCGGGTAAGCAGCGTTTCTGCCGCCACCCTGGCCAGCGGGTCTTGCTGCAAGATGGCGTCGAGCACGCTGTCGCTGATGCGATCAGCGAGCTTGTCAGGGTGCCCTTCGGTGACACTTTCGGCGCTAACTAGGCGCAACACGGTGAGAACCTCCACGTTCACGGCCACCGGCTACGCTTTGGCGGCGCCCACCAGGATATCAGGGGCGCAACTATAATCGGGTCGTGATCGTGAGGAGCGCCACGCCAGACGACGCTAACGCCGTGCGTGACCTCCTGGCTGGCATCTACCGCGAGGGTGGCGCGTTCGTGGGGGACGGCGCCGAGGGCGCTGGCGCACTGGCGGCGCGCATCGGCGGGTTGGGCGCTCGTAGTTGTTACGTCGTTGCCGTCGAGCGCGGCGACGTGGTCGGTTGGTTGGAGCTGCACCGCTCACCGGCCCGCCGGCTCGAGCACGTTGCGGTCCTCACCCTGGCAGTGGCGCCGCGGGCGCGGCGGCGCGGCGCGGCTCATGAGCTGCTGCGCGCTGGTTACGCGTGGTGCAGGCAAGTAGGGGTCCTCAAGGTGGCTTTGCACGTGCGGGCGGGTAATGCGGCCGCCGTGCGCCTTTACGAGAGCGAGGGCTTCTCGCTAGAGGGCCGCGAGGTGCGCCAGGTGCAACGCCTGCAGAGCGAAGGTGGAGGTTTCGAGGATAACCTCGTCATGGGTAAGTGGCTTTCAGACGACTAGCGCTCGTCTGCGCGGCGCTTGGTGCGGGGTAGACTGCGGCCGTGGAGTCAGCCAACGTGCCGGCCGCGCCGTCGCCACTGCCGGGCGAGAGCCCAACGCAGCGGGTGGCGCTGTTCGTTGATACTCAGAACCTCTACTACGCGGCGCGCGACAACCATAACGCCAGCGTCGATTATCAGCGCCTGCTAGCTGCCTGCCTGCGCGGTCGCCACCTGGCGCACGCCAACGCCTACGTGGTCGAGCGCGACGGCGACACCACCGCCTACGGTTTCTTCGGGAAACTCTCCGCGCTTGGTTACCGCGTCAAACGCCGCAAGGTGCGGGTGCACAGGGTAGACGACGATGGCGCCGTCAAGCTCGAGGGTGACTGGGACATGGGCATCGCAGCAGACATCGTGCGTGGCCTCGAGAGCGCCGACGTCATCGCGCTGGCAAGCGGCGACGGCGACTTCGCCCCCATCCTCGAGCTGGCGCAAGAGCGCGGCAAACGCGTCGAGGTCCTAGCGTTCCGCGAGGTGGCTGGTCAGGCGCTTCAAGACCTCGCCGATCGCTTCCTCGCCCTCAATGACGTGCCCGGCATCTTCTTGGCCAACAAGTAGCGGCCTTCGACTAGCGAAAACCGTTAGTCGGTTGGCCAGCGCGCGTCGCGGGCGCTCAAGTGCGCGGCGTAAGCGCGGAAGTACGCCTGGATGCCCCGTTCGCGGGCGTCAAGCGCGCGGGTCACGGCCTGGGAGTTGCGGGTGAGGTTGCGGGCTTCAGTTGGGTCGTCGCGCCTGATGACTGCGAGCTGGAGGGCCTCGTCGAGCAGCTCGAGTTCGACTGTGGCGCGCTCCAGGCCGGTGCGGGTGGTTGTTTCAGTGGCTAGCTGCGCGACGTCGAACGCGGCTAGTTCCGCGCGCGCAGCCACTGCGTTCGCCTCCGCCCGAACCAGCGCGGCGCCCAAGCTCTCGTCTAGCCGCACGTTGGCGCTGAGCTGCACGCGCCAAGCGTCCTTCCCGCTAGGGCGCCAGCGCAGCGCAAGGTTGGCGTCTGGTCGGCCGGCGGCCAGCCCAACGCTGGCAGTGGCGCGGCCGCCGCCTTCTTGATAGTGGGCTTCGAGGCGCAGGTCGCGCACGGGCGCCCAGAGGGCACGGGCGTGGAGGGCCTC
>ERZ778018.820-NODE-820-length-36567-cov-129.519090_pt1 | contig 36567 bp, 33 predicted proteins | sample MGYA00375748_ERZ778018 | MGnify/ENA primary metagenome ERZ778018 (study PRJEB29350, sample SAMN05509839) | bioreactor metagenome | biome: bioreactor; material: wastewater | place: South Africa: University of Cape Town | collected 2014-04-22 ... | reverse complement strand
TCACCACTCACCACTCACCACTCACCACTCACCACTCACCACTCACCACTCACCATCCCCCTATATAATCGCCCCTCATGCAAACCCCTTTTCACACGGTCGGCCTGGTTGGCAAATACAACAACCAGGGCATGGGCGTTTCGGTGCGTGCGCTGGCGGCGTTTCTCCATGCGCGTGGCCATGAGGTCCTGCTCGCCTGTCAGACGGCGGAACATCTCGGAATCGAGGATTTCCCCACCCGCAATCTGCATGAACTGGCGGCCGGGAGCGATGTCGTGGTGGTACTGGGCGGCGACGGCACCATGCTGTCGATCGCACGTGAACTGGCGCCTAATGGCGTACCGCTCATCGGCGTCAATCAGGGGCGACTGGGCTTTCTCACCGATATCACGATCGATCACATGCTCGAGGCCATCGCCGAGATTCTCAGCGGCCAGTACGTGGCAGAAGAACGCATCCTTCTGAACGGACAGGTCCGGCGCGGCAGCGAGTTGGTATTCGAAAGCACCGCGTTCAACGATGTGGTGGTGGGCAAAGGCGGCACGGGCCGCCTGATCGACCTGAAAATCGCCATCAACAGCGAATTCGTCTACAGCCAGCGGGCCGACGGTCTGGTGGTCGCCAGCCCGACCGGGACCACTGCCTATGCGCTGTCGTCGGGTGGCCCCATCATGCATCCGACGCTGGAAGCCGTGGCGATGGTGCCGATCTGCCCGCATACCCTGTCTGCACGACCGATCGTGGTCAGCAGCCATTCGCGCATCGAGATTCATCTCACCTATGCCGACGATGCGCGCGTGCATTTCGACGGCCAGATCTATTTTGACCTGCATAGCGGCGACCGTGTGTGGATCACCCGGGCCGTTCATCCGGTCACGCTGCTGCACCCGCATTCCTACAGCTACTACGATACCCTGCGGCAGAAACTGCACTGGGGCAAGAAGCTTTGAAGCGGGGGGCTGAAAACCCTTTACCACAGAGGCACAGAGGAACGGAGAAAAGCCCTGTGCAACATTTTTTCTTGCCTGCCGACGAGGCTCGACCGGCGCGAACACACTTTGATGTTTCTCCTCTGTGCCTCTGTGTCTCTGTGGTTAAACGGTTTTTCCCAGGTTGAGCGGTCATGCTCGTTCATCTATCCATCCGCAATTACCTGCTGGTCGAATCGGTCGAGCTCGACTTCGCGCCGGGGCTGACCGTGCTGACCGGCGAGACCGGCGCGGGCAAGTCCATTCTGGTCGATGCGCTGGCGCTGGCGCTGGGCGACCGCGCCGAAGGCGGCGTCGTGCGCGGCGGGACGCCGCGCGCTGAAATTTCCGCCGGATTCGCGATCGAAGGGCTGCCGGCTTTGGCCGTCTGGCTCGACGAGGCCGGTTATGCGCCAGACGACGGCATGCTGATCCTGCGCCGCACCATCGAGGCGGGCGGCCGTTCGCGCGCGTTCATCAACGGCAGTGCGGCGCCGCTGTCACACTTGAAGGACGCCGCCGAATTCCTGATCGATATCCATGGCCAGCATGCGCATCACGCCCTGTTGCGTTCGCAGGCCCAGCGCGAAGTGCTCGACGTGTATGCCGGCGCGCAGGCGCGGGCCGCCGTCGTGAATGCGGCCTGGCATGCCTGGCAGGCCGCGCGGCAACGGCGCCTGGATGCCGACGCCCACAGTCAAACACGGCAGATCGAGCGCGAAGGCCTGAGCCGGGCGGTGGAGGAATTGCGCGCGCTGGGCGGCGACCTCGCGCGCTGGGACGAGATCCAGGCGGAACACACGCGGCTGGCGCATGTCACCACACTGAGCGAAGGCGGGCACGCGCTGATCCAGGGGCTGGACGAGGGCGAAGACGCGCTGTCGAGCCGCCTGGGTGCCATGCGCGCGCGGCTCGACGCCATGCAGGCGGTGGACGGCAGCCTGGGCGAAGTCGCCACGCTGCTGAATTCGGCCAGCGCCAATGTGGCCGAGGCGGTGCATGCGTTGCGCCGCTACGCCGATCATCTGAACCTCGATCCCGAGCGGCTGGGCGAGCTCGACAGCCTGCTCGGCGACATGCATCGGTTGGCGCGCAAGCATCGCGTGCAGCCGGACGCGCTGGCCGGTCTGCTGGACGACTATGAGACACGGCTGGCCGCGCTGGCCGCCAGCGATGACCTCGACGCGCTGCAGGCCGCCGAGACCGCCGCCTGGGTGCATTATGAAAGTGAAGCGAAACGTCTCGGCGCGCAACGCCGCAAGGCGGCTGCGGCATTGTCGGGACGGGTGACGGCGGCGATGCGCGAACTCGCGCTGGCCGGCGGGCATCTCGACATCGTGCTGCAGCCCGTCGCCGAGCCGCGCGCGCACGGACTGGAAGACGCGAGCTTTCTCGTCGCCAGCCATCCCGGCCTGCCGCCGGGGCCGCTCGGCAAGGTGGCGTCAGGCGGCGAGCTGTCGCGTATCGGGCTGGCGATCCAGACGGAGCTGTCGGGCGCGGCCGGCGTGCCGACGCTGATCTTCGACGAGGTCGACGTCGGCATCGGCGGCAGCGTGGCCGATGCCGTGGGGCGCCGGCTGGCCAGGCTGGGCGAGACCCGCCAGGTGCTGGTCATCACCCATCTGCCGCAGGTGGCGGCGCGCGGCGCGCGCCATCTGCGGGTGAGCAGGCAGGCGAATGGCCGGTTCGTCTCGTCCAGCATCACCGCCCTCGATGCGGACGCGCGGGTGGAGGAGATCGCACGCATGCTGGGGGGACTCAGGATCACCGCTACCACGCGTCAGCATGCCGCGGAGATGCTTGCCGGGTGAAGCAGGCGTTCACGCTGTGGTGCCTGCTGATGCTGACCCCGATCGTTCTCCCGGCACGGGCGGAGGTGATCCATGGCGTAGTCATCGCCGTCATCGACGGCGATACCGTCCTGTTCAGGCCCGACCCGTATCATCCTTCCCGCCGCGCCTTTCTGAAGGTCCGGCTGGCCGACATTGACGCGCCCGAAAACGACCAGCCTTATGGAAACCTCGCGGCCCGCGCATTGACGGCGCGGGTACTGCATCGACAGGTGGTCATCGATACCGTCGCCACAGACATTTATGGCCGCACCATTGCCCATGTTCGCAGGGACGAACACGAGATCGGCGCGGAGATGGTGCAAGACGGCTTTGCCTGGGCTGCTGCCCGCTCGCGGCGCGCTCGGGAATTGGCCGAGGCACAGCGCCGGGCACGGTCGAGCGGCCGTGGGTTGTGGCAGGATGCCGCGCCTGTGCCGCCCTGGGTATGGCGGCGCGCCCATCCGGCACGGACATTGAGGGCTGTTGCGGCCGACGCGTGAAGCTTCCGTGGGCCGCAGAGATCCACCCGGGTACGCAGACGGAACAGGAAGCCGGCCCGTCAGACCTGTAAATTAATTTATAAGAACATAACCAAATAATGTTATTTTTCAATGTCATAAAAGGATTTTTTAGACAGGTGGCGGCCGTCGGACCCTCCGTCCGGTTTTATAATCAAGGCCAACCCTGCGTCAGACGGGGATCGCAACGACAACTCAACCAGAGAGAGCGAGGAAGATGAAATTCATCACGATGACGCTGTGCGCGTCCGTGCTGCTGGGGTTGGCAGTGCCGGTTCAGGCGGCGGGCGACCCGAAGGCCGGGCAACTCAAAAACTCGATGTGTGCCGGTTGTCATGGCATTCCCGGCTGGCGGACCGCTTATCCCTATGTTTACAGCGTTCCCAAGCTTGGCGGACAGCACGCGGAGTACATCGTGGCGGCACTCAAGGCCTACAAGGATGGGGAACGCAGCAATACCGGCATGAAAAGTATCGCAAGCAGCCTGTCCGAACAGGACATGGAGGATCTCGCGGCCTATTACGAATCGTCGTACAGCGGCCCAGCCAACTGAGGAGAGACCCCATGAAAACGACGCTGCTCATCCTCGCCACCGCTGCCCTGGCTGCTTCGCTCCCGGTTCACGCCTCGGGCAACTACGAGGCCGGCAAGGCCAAATCCACCACCTGCGCCGCCTGCCACGGCTTCGACGGCAACAGCACGGTGTCGAGCTTTCCCAAACTGGCCGGCCAGCATCGCGATTATCTGCTCCAGGCGCTGCACGAATACAAGATCGGCGTGCGCAAGAATCCCATCATGGGTGGCCAGGTGCAGGCCCTGTCCGATGCCGACATGCAGGATCTGGCGACGTACTTTTCCGAGCAGAAGGGGCTGACCCTGAAGTACTGAGCGGGGGCGTGGAATGAAAACGGGCGCGGCCGGCAGGGCGCGCCCGTTTTTCATGGGCTTCCCGAATCGGGAGGAAGCCCCCGGCACACTCCTGCAACGGGCTGCCAGGCATGACTCATAACGCCGCCAGCGTCTTGATGTGCGCGGCTACGCTGCGTCCCAGCGAACTGAGGTCGTAGCCGCCTTCGAGCACCGAGACGATGCGCCCTCCGGCGTGGCGCGCGGCCACCGCCATGACCTGTTCGGTGATCCAGACGTAGTCCGCTTCCACCAGGCCGAACTGCGCCATGTCGTCTTCGCGGTGGCCGTCGAAGCCGGCGGAGCAGCACAGCATCTGCGGGCGGAAGGCCTCCAGCCGCGGCATGATCTGCGCGCTGAAGGCTTCGCGGTAGGCCGGGCCGGCGGTGCCGGCGGGCAGCGGCACGTTGATGATGTGTTCGTTGCCGCTGCCCGCACCGCGGAAGGGGTAGTAGGGGTGCTGGAAGGTGGAGCAGAGCATCACGCGCGGGTCGTCGTGGAAGATGTCCTCGGTGCCGTTGCCGTGATGGACGTCGAAATCGACGATGGCGACCCGCTCCAGACCGTGCGCTTCCAGCGCGTGCGCGGCGGCCACGGCGACGTTGTTGAAGAGGCAGAATCCCATGGCCTGATTACGGGTGGCGTGGTGCCCGGGCGGACGGGTGGCGACGAAGGCATTGGCCGCTTCGCCGCGCATCACCAGGTCGACCGCCAGCACCGCGCCGCCGGCCGCATGGCGTGCGGCTTCCAGGCTATACGGGTTCATGCCGGTGTCGGGGTCGAGCATGTGCACGCCTGCGCTGGGCACGGCGGCTTCGACGGCATCGACATAGGCGGCGTCATGCACTCGCAGCAGTGGGCTGCGGTGCACGCACGGGGCCTCGTGATGCGCCAGGAAGTCGAACAGGCGGGCAGCGTGCAGCCGGTCGTCGATGGCTCGCAGGCGGGCGGGACTTTCCGGGTGCCAGTCGCCCATGTCGTGCTGCAGGCATGATGGATGGGTGAGGTAGGCGGTGTGCATGGTGCGGAGGAGGGGAAAAGTGAATCGGCGATACGCCCGGCAGGATGGCGTGGCGGCAGGGGATGGCCTAGCATAGCGACTTCCTGATCCGATCGACAAGGCTGCAGCCATCCAGCCTGGCCCCATCATGTCCCGACATTATCTTCACACGCTGTTCAACGCCCGCTCGGTGGCGGTCTTCGGCGCCAGCGAGCGCGAGGATTCGGTCGCCGGCACGCTGTTCCGCAATCTGCGCAAATCCGGCTACGGCGGCGAGGTCTATCCGGTCAACCCCAAGCACGAGACGGTGTTCGGCGAACGCTGCTACGCCAGCGCCGACGAACTGCCGGCGGTGCCGGAGCTGGCGCTGATCGCCACCCCCGCGCCGACCATCGCGCCGATCATGGCACAGTGCGGCCAGCGCGGCATCCGTCATGCCGTCGTGCTGTCGGCCGGTTTCCGCGAGGTGGGCGAACCAGGCGCGGCGCTGGAAGCGGCCGTGATCCGCGTGGCGAAGCAATACGGCATCCGCTTCATCGGCCCCAACTGCCTCGGCATCCAGCGGCCGGCGATCGGGCTGAACGCCACCTTCAGCCAGGGCGCCACCCTGAGCGGCGATCTCGCGCTGGTGTCGCAGTCCGGCGCAATCTGTACCGCCATGCTGGACTGGGCGGAATCCAACGGCATCGGTTTTTCCAGCGTGATCTCCACCGGCGCGTCGGCCGATCTCGACTTCGGAGAAATCCTCGACTACCTCGCCCACGATACGCAGACGCGCGGCATTCTGCTCTACATTGAAGGCATCCGCGATGCGCGCCGCTTCATGAGCGCGCTGCGCGCCACCACCCGCTTCAAGCCCGTGATCATGGTGAAGGTGGGGCGTCACGAGGCGGGATCGAAGGCCGTGCAGTCGCACACCGGCGCGCTGGTCGGGTCGGACGCGGTGTTCGACGCGCTGGTGCGGCGCGCCGGAGTGGTGCGGGTCAACACCATCCTGCAGCTGTTCGCCGCGGCGCGCGCGCTGTCCAGCCACATCCGCCCCAGCGGCAACCGCCTCGCCATCGTCACCAACGGCGGCGGCCCCGGCGTGATGGCGACCGATCTCGCGGTGGACCTGGGCGTGCGCATGGCGGAACTGTCGCCGGCGACGCTCGCTACGCTCGACGGCGCGCTGCCGGCCAACTGGTCGCGCGGCAATCCGCTCGACATCATCGGCGACGCCGCCGCCGGGCGTTACCGGGCAGCGGTGGACGCCTGCCTCGCCGACGACCACGTCGACGGCGTGCTGGTGATGCTGACGCCGCAGGCGATGACCCGGCCGACCGAGGTGGCCGAGGCGGTGGTGGTGGCGGCGCGGACCTCGCACAAGCCGGTGCTGACCTGCTGGATGGGCGAGGCGCAGGTGCACGCGGGACGGCGCCTGTTCAAGCAGGCCGGTATTCCGTACTTCACCACGCCGGAACCGGCGGTCGAGGTGTTCTCCTTTCTCTCGGCCTTTTACGAGAACCAGCGCCAGCTGATGCAGACGCCCGGCCCCCTGTCGCAGCAGACCGAGCCCGACGTCGAAGGCGCGCGCCTGATCGTCGAAAGCGCGCTGGCGCAGGGCCGGCATCTGCTCAACGAGGTCGAGTCGAAGGCGCTGCTGGCGGCTTTCCGCATTCCGATCGCGTCGGCCCTGATCGCGCGCAGCCCGATGGAAGCCATGCTGATGGCGCAGCAGATCGGCTTTCCGGTGGTGCTGAAAATCAATTCGCCGGACATCACCCACAAGTCCGACGTCAACGGCGTGCGGCTGGGCGTGTCCAGCGGCCAGGCGGTGCGTTCCGCGTTCGGCGAGATGCTGGCCGATGTGCAGCGCCTGCGGCCCGACGCCACCCTCGACGGCATCGTCGTCGAGCCCATGGTGAAGCGTCCGCACGCCCGCGAAGTGCTGCTCGGCATGACCTCGGACCCGGTGCTGGGGCCGGTGATCGTGTTCGGCGCCGGCGGCGTCGATGTCGAAGCCCTGCAGGATCGCGCGGTGACGCTGCCGCCGCTGAACCGCTATCTGGCGCACGACCTGATCGGGCGCACCCGCGTCGCCACCCTGCTGGGCGCGTTCCGCAACCGTCCGCCGGCCGACATGGACGCGCTGGAGAACATTCTGCTGCGGCTGTCGGAAATGGTCTGCGAGCTGCCCTGGCTGGCCGAACTCGACATCAACCCGCTGCTGGTCGACGACCGCGGCGCGCTGGCGCTGGACGCGCGCATCGTCATCGCCCCCCGCGTGCCGACGGCCGACCGCTACAGCCACATGGCGATCCATCCCTACCCGGTGCATCTAGTGACGCACTGGCAGTTGCCCAGCGGCCATGACGTCGTGATCCGCCCGATCCGCCCGGAAGATGCCGAACTGACGCAGGATTTCGTACGCAGCCTGTCCGAGGAAACCAAGTATTTCCGCTTCATGGACGCGGTGAGCGAGCTGTCTCCCGCCATGCTGGCGCGCCTCACCCAGATCGACTACACGCGGGAGATGGCGCTGCTGGCGCTGACGGAAATCGACGGCAGGGAGGTGGAACTGGGCGTGGCGCGCTATGCCATCAATCCCGACGCCGAGTCCTGCGAATTCGCCCTGGTGGTCGACGACGCGTGGCAGAAGCAGGGCATCGGCCACAAGCTGATGGATGTGCTGATGGACGTGGCGCGCAGCGTGGGCCTGAAGACGATGGAGGGCGAGGTGCTGAAGGCCAACCATCCCATGCTGAAGCTGGTGCAAGCGTTGGGCTTCCGCGTCGAGGCGCACCCCGAGGATGAAACGATCCGGAAAGTCCTGCGTGCGCTTTGATGCGATCGGGAGGGGTTTGAGGGGGTATAGCCTCGCAGGCAGGCATCAATGGAATACGCTGCGCTACCGGGCGCAGACCTTGTTGCGCCCCGCTTTCTTGGCGGCGTAAAGCGCCTGATCGGCGCTGCTGATCAGCGCGTCGATGTCGCCGGTGGCGGGTTCGCGCGCGGCCACGCCGATGCTGACGGTGAGTGTTCTGGTCGTATTTCCAATGGCGATCCGCCTGGCGCTCAGGTTTGCACGCAGGCGTTCGGCCGACTGCCACGCTGCGTCCAGATCGGTATTGGGACAGATGACCAGGAACTCCTCGCCGCCAAAGCGGCAGACACTGTCTTCGCGGCGTGCCGAGGCCCGCAGGACGGCGGCGGCTTCGCGCAGCACCAGATCTCCGACGGCATGGCCATACGTGTCGTTGATGGATTTGAAATGATCGATATCGATCACCATCACGGTAATCGGCTGGCCTGAGCGCGACGCTGCGCTCCAGGCCTGTTCGAGCTGTTCCAGCGCCGAACGGCGGTTCGGCAGCCCGGTCAGCAGGTCGGTGAGCGCGGCATTGGCCAGGCGCCGGTTAGCCACCGCCAGCTCGGCCGCGATCTGGCGGAGTTGCGCACGATCTTTTTCCCAGGCGGCTTGCAGATGAATCATCCGCTGTACGGCGCGCAGGCGCGTATGCAGGCCCTTGGCGCTGAGGTTGCCGGGCAGGAAGCCGTCGGCATCGGCCTCGTAGGCACGATTCAACTGCTCCTCGCCGTGCTCGTCGGACGCCATCAGGATGTGCATGCGCCGGCCTTCCTCGGTGGCGCGCAAGGCCTGGCACAATTCCAGGCCGTCCAGCAGGGGCAGGCCGTAATGCGTGATGATGACATGAGGCAGCACTTCCATTGCCAGAGCCAGGGCAGCGTGGCCGTTTTCGGCCGGATAGACCGTATGTTCGCTGTTCTCGACCAGCAGGGCCATGAGATGGTGGCGGCGGGTGGTATCGCTGTCCGCCACCACGATGCGCAAGGGCATTTCGATCTCTGTCGTTTCGCCGTCATGAGCCTGGTTGTCGATCTCGTGGTGGCCGTGGCGGATCTCGGCAAACGGCGGCAGCGCGACAGCCGGGATCTTCAGCAGCTCGCTCCACTCCCGCCAGTGATGGATGACCCCGTCAATGAAGCTGCCGGTTGTTTCGGGAGAAATGTCGAGTGCGGCGGCCTGCGCCATCCAGTCCTCCAGCAGGGCGGGGCGCGCCTTGGCGTCGGCCTGTCCCAGGTCGGCCAGCTGGTGCGACAGGCGCAGCATCAGCACCAGACTGTTGGCGCGCGAATCATGAGGGAAGCCCGGATGATCCGATTCTTCGTAGTGGGTCAGCGGCTCGGTGAAGGTTCTGGGCATGCCCCAGTCGGCCATCATGGCAATACCCATTTCGACATGGTCGGTTTCCAGGTGGGACCGTTCAAGCGAGATGAGCGCCTGCGCGGGATCGGCCTGCCGGGTCAGCAGGACCGCGTTGTATTCTTCCGGATAGGCCGTCGCCAGCGCCAGCTTCCCCACCTGGGCCAGCAGGCCGCAGACGAACAGTTCGTCCGCCGCGGCCACGTGCACCCGCGTACCGAGCGCCTGCATGCACAGCGCCATCAGCAGGGAATGCGACCAGTATTCCTTGTAGTCGAATGCTTCGCAGACGCCGTCCCGGTACTGGTCGACCAGCGAGAAACCCAATGCCAGATGGCGCACCGTCGCCATGCCCTGGCGGACGACGGCTTCCTGAATCGAGACCACCGGACGGACAGCGTGCAAAGCGGTATTGGCCAGCTTGATCAGCCGCCCGGACAATGCGGGATCGGTCTGCACGACGCGGGCAATCTCACCCAGTGTCGCGTTCTCGCGCCGGGATAATTCGAGTATCGCCAGCGCAACCCCGCGCGGCGAGGGCAGCTGGCCGCTGAGTTTCAGTTGTTCAGCCTGTGTCATCATTACATTCTGGCGAAGCAAAGTGAGTGGCGGCCCTGTATGCAGGGCGGCCTCGATCAAAACAATCGAGTCGGAACCGGCGCAAGCGGTGATCTGTTTCGGCGGTGTCAAACTGTCATCAGTGATAACGACAGGATTTCGACAAAATGAAGGCCGTAAAATGAAGGCTGTTTGCGCGGACCGGGTTCGACGCTGGCACCCGCTACGCGTCGCCGAGCTTGCGGTCCAGGCAGTTCAGATAAGCCAGCGAGTCGAATGCCGTCTGGTGACGTTGCGCTTGCCAGATCATTTCACCCAGGCAGTCCATGACCTCATGCTGCGCAGCCATGGCGTTGCCCGCCTGCTTGAGTAGCCGCTCATAGCGTTCGCGCAGGCCGGGGGGCTGATCGACCGATAGTTGCTCGGTGATCGCCAGATGCATGGAAAGATGCAGGAAAGGGTTGGTTTCGCCGGACTCCGGCAGGTAATCGCGATCCTGGTAACGGTCCGGCTGGTCGAGCAGGGCGTGGTATTCGGGATGCGCCAGCACGGCATCGAGTGCCGGCTGCTCCGCCCCCGCCAGCGGCTGACCGGCCTGGTACTTGGCCCATACACCGAAGAAGAACTGGCGGACCTGGTCGCGGCTGGGATTGAACATCAGCCGCGCAGCGTCCGGGACGGAACTGGCGCAACCAGCTTGCCCTTGTATTCGCACAGATCCGCGATGAGGCATTCGCCGCATTTCGGCTTGCGCGCCTGGCACACGTAGCGCCCGTGCAGGATCAGCCAGTGGTGCGCATCGAGGCGGAATTCCGCGGGAATGACTCTGAGCAGCTTCTTTTCCACTTCCAGCACTGTCTTGCCGGGCGCCAGCCCGGTGCGGTTGGCGACGCGGAAGATATGGGTATCGACCGCCATGGTCGGCTGGCCGAATGCCGTGTTGAGGATCACGTTCGCCGTCTTGCGCCCCACGCCGGGCAGCGCTTCGAGCGCGGCGCGTTCGGCCGGCACCTGGCTGTCGTGCTGCTCGACCAGCATCCGGCAGGCGGCGATCAGGTGCTTCGCCTTGCTCTTGTTGAGGCCGATGGTCTTGATGTAATCCGTCAAACCCGCTTCGCCCAGCGCGTAGAGGGCTGCGGGGGTGTTGGCCACCGGAAACAGCCTGCGCGTCGCCAGGTTCACCCCCTTGTCGGTCGCCTGCGCCGACAGCACCACCGCCACCAGCAGTTCGAACGGCGTGGTGTATTCGAGTTCGGTCGTGGGATGCGGGTTGGCGGCACGCAGCCGGCTGAATATTTCGCGACGCTTGCCCGGGTTCATCGTGGCGGGATCACTGTTCTTCCAGGCGTTTCTTCAGGGCCTGTTTTTCGGCTTGCCGCCGGGCACGCGCTGATTTTTCATGCTGGCCCGCCTTGCGGGCCAGCGCCAGCGCCACAAAGGGATTACGCGGTTTGGGGACGCGTCTTTTCAGTGGCGGCTTCATGCCGTCATCGGCACCGCGATGCGGATGCGCCGGACGACACGCGCCTTGTTCCAGTTGTTGGCGGCGATCAGCAGTCCCAGGGTGATGAAGGCGCCGGGGGGCAGGATCGCCAGCAGAAAACCCTGATAGTTGGGCAGCACATGCAGCACCCATCCCTTGGCAGCCTCGCCGAACACCATATCGATACCGGAGAACAGCGTGCCCTGGCCGGCAAGCTCGCGGATCGCGCCCAGCGTCACCAGCACCATCGTCAGCCCCAGTCCCATGGCAACGGCATCGACCACGCTGTGCAGCGGGTGGTTTTTGGAGGCGAACGCATCGACGCGCGCCAGCACGATGCAGTTGGTGGTGATGAGTGGAATGAAAATTCCCAGCACCAGATAGAGCGGGTGCACAAAGGCGTTCATCGCCAGGTCGATCACCGTGACCAGCGCGGCGATGATGAGGACGAACACCGGAATGCGTATTTCATGCGGCACGAAGTGACGGATGCCGGATACCGTGCCGCTGGAGGCGGCCATCACCAGAACGGTCGCCAGTCCCAGCGACAACGCGTTGATCGTGTTGTTGCTGATCGCCAGCAACGGGCACAGGCCGAGTAGTTGTACCAGGCCGGTGTTCTGCTTGACCAGGCCGTTCTGGAACAGGTTGCGGAATTCGTCCAGTGTCATCATGGTTCAGTTCTCCTTGACAGCGGGGCCCGCGACAAATGCCGCGCGGTGCCGCGCAAAATAATCAAGCGTGTTGCGGACGGCCTTGACTACCGCACGCGGGGTGATGGTGGCGCCGGCGCGCGCATCGAACACACCGCCATCCTTGGCGACTTTCCAGCGACGGGGCTCCGGGTGGGCCAGCGACTTGCCGGTAAACTGGTCGATCCAGGCGCTCTTGGTCCGCTCGATGTAATCGCCCAGACCCGGCGTCTCCCGGTGGGCGGTGACGCGCACGCCGGTCACGGTGCCATCGATGCCGATGCCGATCAGCAGGGCGATATCGCCAGCATAGCCGTCCGGCGCGATGGCTTCCAGTACCACGGCGGTGACCTGGCTGCCGCGGCGGGCAATCCACAGGGCGGAAGGCTTGCGCGTGCCCAGGAGATCGTCCGGCGGCAGGTCTTGCCGGCTGGCCAGCAGATCGTTGTCATAGAACGAAGCGGGCAGCACCTGATTGATGAGCGCGAGTTTCTCGGCCTGCTGGCTGCGGGAGATGAGGGGTTCGGTACGGCCGTGGGTGAATGCCAGGATAGCCGTTCCGATCAGGGCGAACAGGAACAGGACCGTTCCGGCGCGCAATGCGTTGCGGATAGCGGCCGGCATGCTCACGTGCGCGGCTCCTTGCCGGCGCCGCCATAGATGCGCGGCTGCGTGTACTGGTCGATCAGCGGCACGCACAGGTTCATCAGCAGGATGGCGAAGGCCACGCCGTCGGGGAAGCCGCCCCAGGTGCGGATGGCCATGGTGAGAAATCCGGCCCCCAGGCCGAAGACCAGTTTGCCGCGTGGGGTGGTGGCGCCCGACACCGGGTCGGTGGCGATGAAGAAGGCGCCCAGCATGACCGAGGGCGCAAAGAGATGAAACCAGGGGGGGCCGAAACGGCCGGCGTCGAAGAAGTTCAGGAAGCCGGCCGTGAGCCAGATGCCGGCCAGAAAGGCCAGCGGCACCTGCCAGCCAATGATGCGCAAGGCCCACAGCAGCAGGCCGCCCAGCAGGAACGCACCCGCCAGCCACTCGAAGCCGACGCCGCCGTAATGGCCGAAAATCGGATGCGTCATCACCTCGTCGATCGTCAGCTGCTGCAACAGACCGGTTCGCAACGCATCCAGCGGGGTGGCCATGGTGACGGCATCGAGCGTGGCCCGTGGCACGTCGCCGCCGAAAATGACCGCCGCGCTTTGCGCCAGGGTGAGGGGGGCCGCAGTCAGTTCGTGCGGCCCCGCCCACTGCGTCATCTGTACCGGGAACGACACGATCAGCACCGCGTAGCCGACCATGGCCGGGTTGAAGATGTTCTGGCCCAGTCCGCCATACAGGTGCTTGGCCACCACGATGGCGAACAGCGTGCCGGTGACGATCAGCCACCACGGCGCCAGCGAGGGCAGCGACAGCGCGAGCAGCCAGGCGGTGACGATGGCGGAGAGGTCGGTGAGAAAGGGCCTGACCGGATAGCCGCGCGCTTTCAGCATCGCCGCCTCGCTCGCCAGCGCCGTGACGGTGGCGAGCGAGAGCGTAATCAGGATGCCCGGGCCGAACAGCCAGACGTAGGTGGCGATACCCGGCAGCAGGGCCGCCAGCACCCAGGCCATGACCTGGGTGACGCTGCTGCGGTCGAGAATAAAGGGAGAGGGCATCAGGGGTTCTTCTGTTCGGATTCCAGCGGTTTGCGTACCAGCTCGCGGATTTTAGCCCGGCGTGTCTCGATCTCCTCGATCTGGCGCAGCTGTTCGGGGGTCAGCTGGTCGACGTTCCTGGGCGCGGCATCGGGTTTTTTCGCCTGCGCGCGCGCCAGCGCGGCGGCGATCAAGGCTTTCCTGGCGTCGGCATCGCTGACCGCAGTGACTTCTGCCGCCGGGGCGGCCGCGAGTTCGGCGCGCTGTGCCTGGTCCAGTGCGGCGTGTGTGCGGGCGGCCTGAGCCTTGACCGCGAGCTTCTCGGCCTTTTCCCTTTTCTCGCGTTCCTGCCGGAACTGGCGGAACTCGTGGCGTTCGCGCGCCAGATCGGCGGCACGCTTGTCCTTCTCCCGCGCCCAGATCTCGCTCTTGGCATAGCGGTAGAAATCGACCAGCGGGATATGGCTGGGGCAGACATAGCTGCAGCAGCCGCACTCGATGCAGTCGAACAGGTGGTATTCCTGCGCGCGCCCGAAGTCGCCCGCCCGGGCGAAGCGGAACAGTTCCTGCGGCTGCAGTTCGGCCGGACAGGCGTCGGCGCAGCGGGTGCAGCGGATGCACGGCAAGGCCTTGGGCAAGGGCGGGAACAGTGCGGCCGACTTCACCAGAATGCAGTTGGTGGCTTTCACGACCGGCACGTTCAGATCCGGTACGGGGACGCCCATCATCGGCCCGCCCATCAACACGCCGGTGGTACCGTCGCGCTCGCCTGCCAGGGTGATCAGCGTATGCATCGGCGTGCCGATCAGCACCTCGAAATTCTGCGGACGCAATACGTGGCCGGTGACGGTGACCAGACGCGAGATCAGCGGTTCGCCGTGGCGCACCGCACGCGCCAGCGCGTAGGCGGTGCCGACGTTGAACACCTGGATGCCGATATCGGTGGGGAGCTTGCCGGACGGCACCTCCTGGCCGGTGAGCACCTGGATCATCTGCTTGGCGCCGCCGCCGGGGTAGCGCGCCGGCACGACCACGATTTCCACAGCAAAGTCCATCCCGGCCGCGGCCGCCTGCATTGCGGCGACGGCCTCCGGTTTGTTGTCCTCGATGCCGACCAGCACCGTGGTGCTGCCCAGCAGGTGGCGCATGATCGCTGCGCCCTGCAGGATTTCGCCGGCATGGGTGCGCATCAGCAGGTCGTCGCAGGTGATCCACGGCTCGCATTCGCCGCCGTTGATGATGAGGGTGGGACAGGCGCGGGACGCGCCGGGATCGAGCTTGACCGCGCTGGGGAAGACCGCGCCGCCGAGACCGGCGAGTCCCAGATCGCGCAGCTGCATGCGTAGCTGGGAGGGTTCCATCGCCTGGTAGTCGAGCGGAGCATGCACTACCCATTCGTCACGACCGTCGGTTTCGATCGTGACGCACAGATCGGGCAGGCCGGAGATATGCGGGACCGGTTGCAGACCGATGGCCGTGACCGTGCCCGAACTGGAGGCGTGAACAGCCGCCGAGATATAGCCGTCGGCAGCCGCGATCATCTGGCCCTTCAGCACCCGCGCGCCGATTTCGACCACGGGCCTGGCCGGGTTGCCGATATGCTGGCGCAGGGGAATGACCAGTTCTTTCGGCAGCGGGGCGGCATGAATGGGACGCGAAGTGGACTCCGCCTTATGCTCGGGAGGGTGCACGCCGCCCTTGAATCTGTGCAGTTCGCGGCTCATGCCTCCTCCGTTTCGGCAATCCGCTTCATCATCACCACCGGATGTTTCCACTTCCAGTGCGGCAGGTCTTCGACGATCGGCACCATCGAGATGCAGTCGACCGGGCAGGGCGGCAGGCACAGCTCGCAGCCGGTGCATTCGGCCGCGATGACGGTGTGGATCTGCTTGGCCGCGCCGGAGATGGCGTCGACCGGGCAGGCCTGGATGCACAGGGTGCAGCCGATGCAGGCCTGCTCGTCGATGAAGGCGACCGACTTCGGCTTGGGCGTGCCGTGGGCCTCGTCCAATGGCTTCGGCTCCACGCCCAGCAGCTCGGCCAGCTTTTTGACGCCCTCCTCGCCGCCCGGCGGGCACTGGTTGATGTCAGCCTCGCCATTGGCGATCGCCTCGGCATAGGGCCGGCAGCCGGCAAAGCCGCATTGTCCGCACTGGGTCTGCGGCAGGATGGCGTCGATCTTTTCCGCCAGCGGATTGCCTTCCACCTTGAAGCGGACCGCCGACCAGCCGAGCACCAGGCCGATCGTCACGGCCAGGAGGGCCATCACTCCGATTGCCGCCAGCATTATTTGACCAGGCCCGCGAATCCCATGAAGGCGAGCGACATCAAGCCCGCGGTGATCATCGCGATGCTGGTGCCCTTGAACGGGGAAGGCACGTCACAGGTCTCGATCCGTTCGCGGATGCCGGCAAACAGGATCAGCACCAGGGTGAAACCGATCGCGCCGCCGGCGCCGAAGAACAGCGATTCGACAAAATTGTGTTGCGCCTGCACGTTGAGGAGAGGGATTCCGAGCACCGCGCAGTTGGTGGTGATCAGCGGCAGATAGATCCCCAGAACCTGGTACAGCATGGGGCTCGCCTTGTGGATGAACATCTCGGTGAATTGCACGATTCCGGCGATCACCACGATGAACGACAGGGTCCGCAGGTAGAACAGGTCGGGGCCGAGCAGGTATTCGTTGACCAGATAGCTGGCGCCCGAAGCCAGGGTCAGCACGAAAGTCGTCGCCAGGCCCATGCCGATCGCGGTTTCCAGTTTCTTCGATACGCCCATGAAGGGGCACAGGCCGAGAATCTTGGCCATCACGATGTTGTTGACGAACACCGTGGAAATGAGGATGAGGAGGTAGGTTTCCAAAGCAGACAGCCTGACGCAATGTCGCATTATCCGCCGCGAAAGGCGGGGGATTCAAGCCCGGGATGACAGATTGCGTGCCGGCATGCGCCACCTGCCTGCTGTGGCCCCGCTGCGTCTGCCAGACGCGGCTCGACCCGCCCGGACACTGCGTGCCCCGGACGGGTCGAGCCGCACCTGCCATGAGCAGGGCGTGCCATCAGCCGCTCAGGATTTGGCCGGCTGCGCCGCGGCGGCGATGGCGGGCACGGGCTGGGCACGTTTTCCGGCAGTCATCAGCCTGAAGGCAAACAGCGCCAGGAACAGCACGCCGATCGAGAACACGACGTCGCCCGGCACGCGCAGCCAGACGAAGGCTTCCATCAGCGCCGAGTGCACCACTTCCGGCGAGCGGGCAAACCAGACGCCCTGGCTGACGCTGGCCCATGCCTGGTACAGACCGGCGGGTACCAGCGACATGAACACCATCATGGCGAGGCCGATGTTGAGCGACCAGAACATGGGCTTCAGGAGCTTGTCGGACCAGGCATGGCGATCGGTCAGGCCGCGCAGGCAGAACAGCATCAGGCCGATGCCGAGCATGCCGTACACGCCGAACAGGGCGGCATGGCCGTGTGCCGCGGTCATGTTCATCCCCTGCATGTAGTACAGCGCGATGGGCGTATTGATGGAAAAGCCCAGCAGACCGGCGCCGACCACGTTCCAGAAGCCTACCGCGATGAAGCTCAGGATCGCCCACTTGTACGACTGGACCCACGGTGCGGCCTGCGAACGCTTGTAGTTGCGGTAGGCTTCGACGCCGATCATGGCGAGCGGGACCACTTCCAGCGCCGAGAACATGGCGCCGATGGCGATGACGTGGGTCGGCGTGCCGGTGAAGTACAGGTGATGCAGCGTGCCCAGAATGCCGCCGAACAGGAACACGATGGTCTCCAGCACGATCGCGCTGTTGGCGGTCGCGGCACGGATCAGGCCGAGACGCGTGAACAGCAGGGCGATGACGGCGGTGGCGAACACTTCGAAGAAGCCCTCGACCCACAGGTGGACCAGCCACCAGCGCCAGTATTCGATCATCGAGTAGTGGGTATGCTGACCCCAGGTCAGCGAAGTGGAATAGAAGCCGCCGATACACAGCGCAGACAGGAATACCATCGCGATCAGCCCCCGGCTTTCCGACGGCTTCTTCAGCGCCGGCCAGAGACCGCGGCCAAGTAGAAGCGCCCAGAACAGCAGGCCGACGAACAGCAGGATTTGCCAGACGCGGCCCATGCTGGTGAATTCCAGTCCCTGATTACCGATCCAGAAACTGAAGCTGTTCCCCAGGTGTCCCACCGAGCCGATCCAGCCCGTAACGGTGGAGCCCACCACGATGAAGAGGAGGGCATAGAACAGCACGTTCACCCCCAGTTTCTGGAACTTCGGCTCATGTCCGGAGATGGCGGGCGCGATGTACAGGCCGGTAGCGAGCCAGGCGGTCGCGATCCACAAGACGGCAAACTGGGTATGGATGGTGCGGCTGACCGTGAACGGCAGAATCTCGCCCAGCGGGATGCCGAAGAAGCTGTTGCCTTCCACCGCATAGTGCGCCGTGAGGATGCCCATCCCTACCTGGGCCAGGATCAGGCCGACCACCACGTAGAAATATTTCCGGGTCGCCTTCATCGAGGGCGTAGGCTTCAGATCGAACAGCGGATCGGCCTTGGGCGGGGTCGGGTCGCCCGCTTCCTCGTGCCGGCCATGGAAGAAGATCATGCCGGCGATCGCCCCGATCATCAGAATGATGCTGGCAATCGACCAGATGCCCGTGCCCGCGGTGGGCGTGTTGTCGACCAGCGGCTCATGCGGCCAGTTGCTGGTATAGCTGACGTCGGCCTCGTCGGGGCGATCGGTTGTGGCGGCCCAGGACGACCAGAAGAAGAAGGCGGTCAGCGCCTGGCGGTCCGCCGGGGCGGGCAACGAATTGGTCGCCATGGAGTATTGGCTGCGCAGGACATCCAGCGTTTTTTCATCGCCAAACAGGCCGCTGTAATGCGACGCCACCTCGCGTATCGCCGCCGCCCGGTCGTCGGACACGGTAAGCGTGCCGTCGGCGCTCTGGTATGCGTTGTGCCGCATTTCGGCTTTCAGCAGGCTGTTCAACTGCCCTTGCTGGCCCACGCTCAATTGCGCGAAAGGCATGCCGTAATCCCGCTGCGCCCAGATTTCCCGCAGGGCCAGCGCTTCACGATGCAGCCAGTCGGCCGACCAGTCGGGCGCCAGGTAGCTGCCGTGACCCCAGACGGTGCCCAATTGCTGTCCGCCGGCGCTCAGCCAGGCCTGCTGGCCCTGCTGAACCTGGTCGGCGGTGAAGATCAGGTCGCCGCTGGCACTGACGACTTTTTGCGGGATGGGCGGCGCCTTGAGATAGATGTCCGTGCCGACCCAGCCGAGCACGGCAAAGGACAGTACACAGATGATGGCCAGCCAGGTCCAGAGCTTGCGTGTGGCATGCATGTTGAGGTTCCTTTCGAACGAAGGGCTGAAAAAAGAATTTCTAAAGAGGCATATTACATACATCATTAATGGATGCAAATAAAAATATCTTCAAATCTTTTTGTGGTGATGCGCGCACGCAACAGCGGCGCCACCAGGAGGCGGGCTTTGAATCTATATACTATGTACATGATTTATCGCCGCCGAGCCGGGCCATAGCGGGTTCGCTTGCTACAGGATGCTGCTGCCATGAGACTGACTGCCTACACCGATTACGCACTGCGCACGCTGATGTATCTTGCCAGTCACCGCGACAGGCTGGTGACGATTTCCGAGATCGCCGAAGTGCACGGAATCTCGAAAAACCATCTGATGAAGGTGGTGTATCAGCTCGGGCTGACCGGCATGGTCGAAACGGTGCGTGGCCGTAATGGGGGATTGCGGCTGAACCGCGAGCCGGCCGATATCAATATCGGAGAGGTGGTGCGCCATACCGAGACCGATTTCAACATGGCCGAGTGCTTCGACCCGTCCGGCAATCAATGCCTGTATTCGCCCGCCTGCGCGCTCAAGGACGTCTTGCAGTCGGCGACGGCGGCCTATCTGGACAAACTGGACCGGGTGACGCTGGCGTCCTTGACCCGCCGCCGGCCCCCCAAAACAACGCGGGCTCCCATACAGGTGTATCCCCGTGCCGGAAAGTCGCCAAAGGTCGCCTGAGGCGGAGGTCTCGGCCGGCGATTCAGGACGTGCTGGCCGCCCAGAAATCGTAGCCTTTACTCAGAAACTCGTCCCACGGCAGATAGTGCGCACCGTCGCATGAAAAGGTGAGGCCGACCATGCCGTTGAAGATATTGATCGAACCGGCGCGCAGATAGAACGTCTCGTCCATGAAACGCAACGCGCGCAGCGTGTCCAGAACCGGGCGCAACTTGCCCCGTGGCACCACCGCATCGTCCGGGTAGGAGCGGCGCGGATAGCTCAGGCAGGTGTCGGGATCGATCAGTGCGTTGATATCCAGCAAACGATAGCGATAGGGGTCGTCGACCAGCCAGATCGTCGCACGGCTGCTGGAGAAATGCAGCTTGCCGTGGAAGACGCCGCGATCGGTCATCAGTTCCTCCATCACGCCCAGCACGGTGTCGACGTTCAGATCGAGCTGGCTGTCGCTGCGGGTCTGCTGAAATACGGCGCCGCGGATGGCCGGGTCGCCCTTGATCTGGCGCCAGTCGCTGGGTTCGTTGTATAACCGGGCGGTGATCGGCAGGTCGCGCAGGTCAAAATCGGCGCCGACGAAACCGAGTACCTGGCCGCCATCGTCGCGCACGATCTGGATCGCGGTCAGCGAAGGCCGCCTGGCCCGCAGGCTGATGTAGGCCTGCGACAGCAGGAATCCCTGGCTCGGCACGGCCTCGTTCATATAGGGACGGTTGGAGCGGTCGCGTCCATAGTCCGTCTCGACCGGTCCCGCCTGGCTGATGTTGTCGCTCAGTTGAAGGGCGTGGGTATCGAGCGCATACAGATACTTGCAGGCGGGCAGGGCGCGCAGCGCATTCGTCAAGACGGTATTGAGCCCCGCGCGGCTGGGCCAGGCCCGGCTGCACGCCTGCGCCGCCAGGGCCAATGGCTCGCGCAGCAGATTGGCGAGCGCATCGCGCTGCTGGGCGACGCTTTCGGCGAGCGTGGACGGGGCAGGCGGAGACGAGCGATCAGGGGCGGCGGCTTGCATGGACGGTGGCCTTACGGTGGCGGCTGGCGCAGCGAGATCACCGGCCAGTCCCTGGCTTCGGCGTGCGCACGCAGCGTGGGGTCCGGGTCGACGGCAACCGGGTGCCGGACTTTCTCCAGCAGTGGCAGGTCGTTGTGCGAGTCGCTGTAGAACCAGCTGGTGCCGAGACGATCCAGGCGAGTACCGCGGGCTTCGAGGAACTGTTCGAGGCGGACGACCTTGCCTTCGCGGAAACACGGCGTTCCGGCGACTTCTCCGGTGAAATGGCCGTCGATTTCTTCGGGGACGGTGGCAATCAGGTACGGAATCCCGAACTCCTTCGCGATCGGAGCGGTGACGAAGCTGTTGGTGGCAGTGATGACGGCGACCAGATCGGCAGTGCCCAGATGCCTGTTGACGAGATCGCGTGCCGTTTGCGTGATCATCGGCTTGATGCGCGTCTCCATGTATTCGGCATGCCAGGCGTCGAGCTGCGCGCGCGTATGGCTGGCAAGCGGCCGCAGGGCGAAGGCCAGGAAGGCGTGGATGTCGAGTCGTCCGGCCTTGTAGTCCTCGTAGAAGGCGCGGTTCCTGGCTTCGTAGTGCGCACCGTCGACGACGTCCTTGGCGATGAGGAACTGTCCCCATTCGTAGTCGGAGTCGCCGGCGAGCAGGGTGTTGTCGAGATCGAACAGAGCGAGATTCATCGGTGCAGGGTATCAGATTCAGATGACAGGAATTCAGACGTGCGGCGCCTGGCCGCGGTCGAGCCAGAATTCGCGCAGTTCGTAAACCCCCCACAGCGCAAGGGCGACATGATCTTCACGCCGGATGGCACGCTCCTCGGGCGAAAGTTCGTCGGGTGACACCGCCAGCACGTAAAACGGATCGAGTGCTTCATCGACGAAGGCTTCATCCTTGCTGTCCGCAGGCAGGCGCCAGTCGTTTTCCCAGTGTTCCACCGCCAGCAGAAATCCCGCAGCCCACAGCTGGGCGTAAGGGGGGATGCCCGCCGCTTTCAATTGCCCGGCTTCGGCCGGCGGCAGCTCGGCGAGGAGGCCGTTCCAGTCCATGATCAGCGGCGACAGCGCCCGGGGGTCGGTAAGGTCCTCGATCGGTGCGGCCAGCGCGCGGGCGATCTCGTTGCGGCGGCGGGTGAATAGCGACAAAAAGCGCGCCGCGTCGGATTCGTTCTCGAATACGGCCTCCAGGCCGCCGTCGCGGTCGAGCAGCACGGGGAAGTATTCTTCAGGCGGGATGGCCCGCGGGCTGCAGGCCAGCGCAACGAGGAAGCCATCCATTCCCTCCAGCGAGAGCGGGAGATCGGTGCGTTCATCGATGAGATCGACCAGATCGGCCAGCTCGTCGATTTCATCGTCGCCGAGCGGGGTGTCGGAAGATTTGGATACAGACATGGCTTGGGCTCGAAGTAAGTATGTGGATCGGTGCATCGCGTAAAATCCGTTCATGAATTTTACCGCTCTGGGCCAGTCCGCATCACTGCTGCCCGAACCCTTTTATATCGCTGGCTGGCTTGGGCTGGCTGTCCTGTTCTGGCGCTGGATGATGTCGGGTGACTGGCGGCGGCTTGCCGAACCAGCGCGACTCAATCTGTTTCTCGGCGCCACGGTGGCCGTGCTGGCGCTGTGGCAGATCCGCGCCGGCATCAGACCCGGTCTGGCCTTCCATCTGTACGGACTGGCGGCGCTGACGCTGATGTTCGGTTTCTGGCGCGCCACGTTTTCCGGCGTGCTGGTTCTGCTGGCGAACGCGGCATTCGGGCGGGGCGACTGGAGGGCGCTGGGCGCGGATGCCTTGCTGATGGCGGCGCTGCCCGCAGCCGTGAGCTGGGGCGTCTACCGGTTGATCGAGCGCCGCTTGCCGAGCCATTTCTTCATCTACGTGCTGGGCAACGGATTTTTCGGTGCCGCGCTTTCGGCTGCGGCCGTCGGCGTGGCCACCACCGCCCTGATGGCATTGGCGGGGGTTTATCCCCTCGACTATCTGCTGGCCCAATACACGCCGTATGCCACGGTATTGATCGGCTGGGCCGAGGCGTTTTCGACCGGCATGATGGTGACGATGATGGCGGTCTATCGCCCGGCCTGGCTGGAAACCTTCGATGACGCACGGTATATCCAGAACAAGTAAAGTTTTTATCCGCGAAGGACGCGAAGGAACACGAAGAAAGGCGAAAGAAACCAACCCGATTCCAGCCTGATGGATGAGCAAGTCAGGAAAATAGGGTTTCCTTCGCGGACAATCCGGTTTTTGAATGTTGAGCCCCACCTTGAACATCGTTTATCCCGACCTGCCGGTCAGCGCGCGCCGCGACGACATCCTCGCCGCGCTCAAGGCCAACCGCGTGCTGATCCTGTGCGGCGAGACCGGCTCCGGCAAGACCACGCAGATTCCCAAGATGTGCCTCGAAGCGGGCTTGAGACCGGGTCGGCTGATCGGCTGCACCCAGCCGCGCCGCATCGCCGCGCGTTCGGTGGCGGCACGCATCGCGCAGGAACTCGGCGGCGAACTCGGCGGCCTGGTCGGCTACAAGGTACGCTTCACTGACAAGGTGCGCCACGACACCGCGATCAAGGTGATGACCGACGGCATCCTGCTGGCCGAAAGCCAGGGCGATCCGCTCTTGAGCCGTTACGACACGATCATCATCGACGAGGCGCACGAACGCAGCCTCAACATCGATTTCCTGCTCGGCTACCTGAAAACGCTGCTGGCGCAGCGCAGCGACCTGCGCGTGGTGATCACCTCGGCGACCATCGACGCCGAACGCTTTTCGCAACACTTCGACGACGCGCCGGTGATCGAGGTGTCGGGGCGCACCTACCCGGTGGAAATCCGCTGGCGGCCGATCGAGCAGGAGGACGGCGCGGAGGTACGCAAGCCCTCTCCCCAACCCTCCCCCAGAGGGGGAGGGCGCAAACGTGATGCCCAAACCGATTTAACTGCGGCCATCCTCGACGCCACCGACGAACTGGCGCGTCTGGGCCCCGGCGACATCCTGGTGTTCCTGCCCGGCGAGCGCGAAATCCGCGACACCGCCGAGGCGCTCAGAAAGCACCACCCGCCGGGCACCGAAATCCTGCCGCTGTTTTCCCGCTTGTCGGTCGCCGAGCAGGACGCGATCTTCAGACCGACGCAGGCCTTGCGCCGCATCGTGCTCGCCACCAACGTCGCCGAGACCTCGCTCACCGTGCCGGGCATCCGCTACGTGATCGACCCCGGAACTGCACGGGTGAAACGCTATTCGGCGCGCAACAAGGTCGAGCAGCTCCTGATCGAGAAGATTTCGCAGGCCTCGGCCAACCAGCGCGCCGGGCGCTGCGGCCGCGTCGCCGACGGCGTCTGCATCCGCCTCTACGACGAAGCCGATTTCGGCAATCGTCCCAGATTCACCGACCCCGAACTGCTGCGCTCCTCGCTCGCCGGCGTCATCCTGCGGATGAAGTCGCTTGGCCTCGGCGACGTGGTCGGCTTCCCCTTCATCGACCCGCCCAGCAACCGTCTCGTCACCGACGGCTATCAACTGCTGGCCGAACTGCACGCGCTCGACGAGCAGGGCGAATTGACGAAGATCGGCAAACAGCTCGCCCGTCTGCCGCTCGATCCGCGCATTGCGAGAATGTTGTTGGCGGCCGAGCAGCAGCGCTGCGTCAACGAGGTGCTGATCATCGCCAGCGCGCTGTCGGTGCAGGATCCGCGCGACCGCCCGCTGGAGCGCGCGCAGGCGGCCGACGAGAAGCACAAATTGTTTGCGGATGAGCGTTCCGACTTCATGGGCTGGCTGAAATTGTGGCGCTGGTACGCGGAGCAGGTGCAGCACAAGAAGACCAACCGCCAGCTGCAGATGCTGCTGCAGGATCATTTCCTGTCGCCGCGGCGGATGCGCGAGTGGCGCGACATCCACGGCCAGCTGCACGCGCAGGTCGCCGAACTCGGGCTGCGCGAGAACGACAAGGACGCCGGCTACGACGCGATCCATCAGGCGCTCTTGACCGGGCTGCTCGGCAACATCGGTTTCCGCTCCCTCACCCCAGCCCTCTCCCCGAGGGAGCGGGAGCAGAGGCTGGGCCCGAACCGGTCCAATGAGGGCAACTACCAGGGGGCGCGCGGCATCAAGCTGGCTATCCACCCCGGCTCGGCACTGGCGAAGAAGGGCCCCAAATGGATCATGGCGGCCGAACTGACCGACACCGGGCGGCTGCTCGCGCGCACCGTCGCCGAGGTGCGTCCCGAGTGGATCGAGGCGGCGGGCCGGCATCTGCTGACGCGCATGTACATCGAGCCGCACTGGGAGAAGGACGGCGCGCGCGTGGTGGCGTTTGAGCGCGTGAGCCTGTACGGCATCACCCTGGTGCCGCGGCGCAAGATCCACTATGGCCCCATCGATCCGGCGCTGTCGCGCGAGCTGTTCATCCGCGGCGCGCTGGTGGCCGGCGAATACGACACGCGGGCGCCGTGGTTCGCGCACAACCGCGCGCTCATCAAGGAAATCGAGGACCTCGAACACAAGGCGCGCAAGTCGGGCGTGTGGCTGGACGAGGAACGCATTTTCCACGTATTCGACGCGCGCATTCCGGCCGATCTCCACAACGGCGCCGCGTTCGAGACCTGGCGCAAGGAGGCCGAGGCCGCCGAGCCAAACGTTCTTTTTCTTGCGCGCGAGGATATTCTCGGCGCGGGGCTCGGCGCCGACCACGCGCTGTTTCCCGAGACGATGACGGTCGACGGCGTCGCGTGTGCGCTCAAGTACCGCTTCGAACCCGGCCACCCGCTCGACGGCGTGACGCTGCGCCTGCCGCTGTATCTGCTCAACCGCATCGAAACCGCGCGGATCGACTGGCTGGTGCCTGGTCTCATCCGCGAAAAACTCACTGCGCTCTTGAAATTCCTGTCCAAGGAGCGCCGCCGTCCGCTGATTCCGCTGCCCGACACGGTGACCGCCTTCCTCTCGGTGGCGAAGCCGGGCGAGGCCATGCTTACCGACGCGCTCGCCGGTTTCATCCGCAGGAAAACCGGCGCCGACGTCCACCCCGACGAGTGGAAGGGCGAGCTGCCGGCGCACCTGAAAATGAATCTCAGCGTGATCGACGACAGCGGACAGGAGCTTGCCAGCGGCCGCGATCTCGCGAGCCTGCGCCAGCAACTGGGTGGCGCGGCCCGCATCACCTACGGCGGCGGCGCCGAGGACAGCGAATTCGAGCGCACCGGTCTCACCGAATGGAATTTCGGCGACCTGCCCGGGCAGGTGAAATTCAGGCGCAGCGGGCGCGAGCTGATCGGCTACCCGGCGCTGGTCGACCATGGCGAGAGCGTCGACTTGCGCCTGCTCGATGCGGCCGAGGCGGCGGAGATGGAGACCCGTCGCGGCGTGGTGCGGCTGCTGCGTATCGCGCTGGTGGCGCAGTTCAGGCAGCTCGACAAGGATCTGTCGCGCGAGACCGCGCTGGCGCTGAAATTCCGCAGCTTCGGCGGCCCCGACAAGCTGCGCGCCGAACTGCTCGACGCCATCGCCGCGCGCGCGCTGCTGGGCGACGACGCCACACCACGCGACGCGAAGACCTTCGACAGGCAGAAGGAGCGCGCCAAGCCCAGAATCGCCGTGGTGAAGCAGACGCTCGTGCGCGACGTGGCGGAAATTCTCGACCTGCACGCGCAGGTGGCGGCGCGCCTCGGCGCTCCACCGCAGTTCACCGCAGTGATGCGCGACGAAACCGCGCATCTCGCCACGCTGGTGCCGGCGGATTTCATCACCGCGACGCCGTGGGCGCGCCTGAAGGACCTGCCGCGCTACCTGAAAGGCATTCTCAAGCGGCTGGAAAAACTGCCGGCATCGAACGAGCGCGACGGCCGCGCGATGGCGGGCATCCTCACCCTGCAGAACAAGTATCTGGCGCGGCGCGCGCAGGTGAAGGGCGTGGTGCCGCTAGCATTGGACGAATTCCGCTGGCATCTGGAGGAACTGCGGATCTCGCTTTACGCGCAGGAGCTGAAGACGCCCTGTCCGGTGTCGGTCAAGCGGCTGGACAAGCTGTGGGACGAACTTGCCAGACAGCCGCTGGACTGATGACGGCCACGGCATGCGCGAACGTGTTTTCAATCTGCCGAACGTCATCACGCTGCTGCGGCTGGCGGCGGTGCCGGCGGTCGGCTGGCTGATCCATCGGCACCAGTGGGAGCCGGCGTGCTGGCTGTTCCTGGCGGCGGCGCTGTCGGACGGCCTCGACGGTTTCCTGGCGCGTACGCTGAACCAGATGACGCAGCTCGGCGCGGCGCTCGACACCGTGGCCGACAAGATGCTCGGCATCGTCACACTGGTGATGCTCACGCGGGCGGACGCCATCCCGCTGTGGGTCACGCTGGCGATCCTCGCGCGCGACACGGTGATCGTGCTCGGCGCGCTGAGCTATCGTGGACTGGCCGGCCATCTCGAAATCCAGCCCACCTGGCTGGGCAAGACGCACGTGTTCGCCGAATTCACCTTGCTTGCACTGGTGCTCGGCAGTCTGGCCAGGCTGGTGGCGCCGGGCGTGTGGCTGGACTGGCTGTTCATCGGCGTGTTTGCCGTCGCGGCGGCATCGGGGGTGCAGTATGTCTGGGTATGGGGTAGCAAGGCGCGACGCGAGCGCGTGATCTGATCGGATTCGCGCTCACCGGCAGCGCGCATGGAACCGGGGTGCCAGGGCGCGGCGAACATGAGGCGATTCGTCTGACGCCGCGCTGATTCGCTTTACTGGAACGGCAGGCGGCTCTGGCGTTCCGATTCGCAACCGGATTTGACCCGATACATGGCCGCGTCGGCCACACGGATCAAGGCGTCTTCGTTGCTGCCATCGTCCGGATAAAGCGACTGGCCGATACTGGCGTTAATCTCCAGATGCAGGTCGCCAAAGCGAGCGGTGTGTGCCAGGCACTGTTCGATTTTCAGCGCGGCGGCAATGCAGTCCTGACGCCCCTGAACGCCTTCGAGCAGGACGGCAAATTCGTCTCCGCCCAGGCGGGCCACCGAATCGGACTCGCGCACGCAATCCTTCAACCGCTGCGTCACTTCCACCAGAACGGCATCGCCGACGTGATGGCCATGCAGGTCATTGATATCCTTGAAGTGGTCCATGTCCAGATACAGGATGCCCACCCTGCCGCCATAGCGAAAGGCATGACGGATCGCCTGCTGCAGACGGTCATAGAACAGCCTCCGGTTGGCCAGCCCGGTCAGCGGATCATGGGTGGCCTCGATGCGCAATGCTGCGCGCGATTGCTCCAGTTCCATCATCTGGGCATGCAATTGCCGCGATTTCAGATTGATTTTGCGTGTCGCGTACCAGGCAATCAGCAACGCCAGCATGATGGCGGCAAGACCGAAGGTCAGCGTGAGCAGAAGTGCGTGCCGGTAGGTGTGCTGTGCCTGTTGCTGGGCGACCAGGTTGGCCTGCTGATAGGCCGTACGCATGGCTGCCAACTCCAGGTTGAACTGTTCCTGCAAGGGAATGGCTTCGTGTGCCAGGACCTGATGCGCCAACGTGTTCTGATTGGCGTGCAGCAGGTCGATCACGTATTCCTGCACGGCCTGGATTCGCCGCATCAACCGGGTCTGGGCATCGAAGTTGCGCTGCTCCATGGGGGTGAATCCGAGTTGGCTCAGTGCTTCGCGTCCTTGTCCGACCAGAAAGCCCGCATGGTTGAATCGCAGAAAATGCTCGTCGCGTTCGAACGGGTCGCTGGCCAGCACCATGCGGAACAGACTGTCGGTGCGGATATGTGCCGCCACCTGGGTTTGCGTGATGAGGTCGATCTTGTGGTTGTGGAGTTCGACCACGATATTCAACTGCTGGCCCAGCGCCTTGAGCTGGAACAGGCTATTGAGCAGGAGGCCGCAGATCAGCATGATCAAGGCAAGAAAGGCGGCTCCGATAAGAAATGAGAATCCCCTGCGTACGGGGTTGGCGTTCGTGGATGAATAGGGCTTAGCCATGGCCGGCCGCCGAGAAAACACGGGAGGTCCCGACGCCTTGCAGACTTCGCAGGGCGTCCCTGACTTCCTCAACGTGTCGTGCGGGGTCTACATGGTCGAATCGGGCGGCAATGTATCCGTCCGGGGCAATGATGAATGTGTGGCGCCGGGCAACATGCATCACTCCGAGATTGAGCAGGCTGCCATAGGCCCTGGCGGTACGTCCGCCGGGGTCCGACAGCAGCGGGAACGGCAATCCGTATTTGCGGGAAAAATCCGCGTGCGAACGCGTGCTGTCGACGCTGACGCCCACCACGGCCGCATCGAGCTGTTCCAGTGTGTCGAGGTCATCGCGGAAACGACAGGCTTCGCGGGTGCAGACGGGCGTGTCGTCGCGCGGATAGAAATACAGCACCAGCCAGCGGCCGGCGTAATCGTCCAGGTAGTGCGTCCGGCCATTCTGGTCCTGCAGGGCAAAACCCGGCGCCTTGCTGCCCTCCGCACGCCGCGCGTCGGGTCTCAGCATCCATAAGGCCACGCTTGCGACCAGCAGCAGGATGGCCAATCCGGACATTATTATTTTGAACATGGACCCTCCTGAAATGCCATCATAGACCGCCCGCGGACGATGCGGAGTGTATTCGCGACAGTTCGTGTATCACCAGGTATTCGGTAGAATGCGCGCCACGCCCCGGTAGCTCAGTGGATAGAGCAACCCCCTCCTAAGGGGTAGGCCGCACGTTCGATTCGTGCTCGGGGCGCCAGTAAAACCAATAAATACAATGTCTTACTAGACATTCGCTTTCTCTCCCTTTCTCCCGCTTTCTTTCGTTGTCACCGCTCCGGGTGACAAGAGGGTGACAGATTCCCGCGCCGCGTTTTCGTACGCGGATGACGGAAGGTAGCCAACAAAATTTTTTGTCACCCGTGCTTGACTTTCTCTGTCCGGTTTGCTCAAATCGCCTTGAACGCACCACCCTGGCCGATGGACAAAAAACTTGCGGAAAGCTCGAACCGCATGACTATCGGCACCCCGGTACGCAAGGGGTCAACGGCCGACGCGAGGATCCTCTGGACACGCGCCTCAGGCGGCAGCACCGCCGAAATGGCTAAGGAAAACGGCACTTCGGTGTTGGCAGGCAGAGCTCACTTATCCGGCGTAAGCCGGGTGGAGCTTTGTCATGAACGAAACCGAAATCCCTTCGGCGTATTTCCCGCCGGTACTCAATGTTCTGCAACTTGCAGAACTCATTCACAAAACCCCTCAGTCCGTACTTGCTGACCGCAGCCGAGCGCCGTATCGCCTGCCGCCGGCTTGTGAGCCGCCGGGCACAAAGTCGCCGCTGTGGCTGCTGGACGATGTTCTGGCATGGCTCGCGGCACACCGTCAACAACCCGCCGCTGCGCCCGCCGCAGTGATCGACAGACGGGTTGGTGAACCACCGCGTCGCCGTGGTAGACCGACGAAGGCCGAGCAAGCCCGCCGTGCCGCGCAGGCGGCACAGGAAGGGGGTGAGTGATGAAGCCCACAACACAGCCCCCAACACTCAGGATTGCCGGCGGTACGCATGCCAGCCAGTCGGTGCAGCAAAAGATCCCCCGCAGTCTGTGCATGGAAGAAATTCTGGCGATTCAACCGGCGGACACCATCATCAAAGGCCGGCTACCCGGCACCGGCCTCGTGTTCATCTACGGGCCACCAAAGAGCGGAAAAACATTTTTCGCGCTGGATATGTCGATGTCCCTTGCTCGCGGCGAACCGTGGCACGGCATCCCCACCAGAGAGACCGGCGTGCTGTATATCGCGGGCGAGGGGGTCCACGGCTTGGGGATGCGCATGCTCGCGTATTCGCGGAAGCACGGACACAAGCCGCGTACCAAATTCCGTGTCGTGCCGGCAGCCGTGACGTTGCACGAATCTGTGCAGGGGATCGAGGAAGAGATGAAGGCGATAGAGATTGAAGAAGGGTGGCGCCCGCGCGTGCTGGTGCTCGACACGCTCGCGCGCACGAAAGGCGATCTCGACGAGAATACAGGTGACATGGCGCATTGGGGCCTGCGAGCGAAGCGAGCGGGCTTACTTTTTGTGGTGTTGGGTGGTGCTGTTGGGTGGTGCTGTTGGGTGGTGCTGTTGGGTGGTGGTGTTGGTGGTGTGGTGTTGGGTGGTGTGGTGTTGTTGGTGTTGTTGGGGTGGTGTTGTTGGTGTGTGGTGTTGGGTGGTGTGGTGTTGTTGGTAGTGTGGTGATGTTTGGTGTTTGGTTTTCCCCGCGTCGGCGTAGCCGTGGCGGGGCTGTTGGTGCTCGCGTCGGCGTAGCCGTGGCGGGGCTGTTATTGCTCGCGTCGGCGCAGCGAGCGCAGCGCAGCAAGTACAGTGCGCTGACCGTACCTGAGAGCCTGCGCGCGCGTGCGACGTTTGCCGCGCGCTTGAGCATGATCGGCGATCACTTCGGCGATCTCGCTCGCGCCCATGCCGCTATCGCGCAGGCGATGGCACGCGAACGCAAACTCGTTCTTGTAAAAACCGTCGCTGTCAATGCCGGGGTACTCCTGACGCTCGGGCGAGTAGCCCACGCCCCCCCCTTTTTTGATTTCGCCGGCGAGGGGAGAGACGGTCACGCCCGCCGCGCAAAACCGGGGCGCGGTCGCGGTCGAGTCGGCGATCAAATTTGTCCAGCAGTCGCGCCCTGGCTTGCGGTTTTTGAAGCCCGGCAGCCGCCCCATTTTTGACCCGGACGTGCTGCCGGCATCTGCGCGTGTCAGCCGCGACACGAGCGCGCGCTGCACGTCGTAGCGCTCGGTTACCGGGGTGGTGGATGACAATGACGAGCATGCCTTGCCTGATGAATTGATCCGCCGCAGCAACGTAATCCTTCCAACACACCCCACGCACTGCGTGCCGCCGTAAACCCCGCGAAACCCGACAACGGCGCGGCTTTCGGGCGTATACGGTGCGTATACGCGTGGGGCGTGTTTTTCCGCTGAACCCGTTACACAGCAACGTATTCCGCGTCTACAGAAAAAGTGTCCGCGACCGCGACATATTAGTTTGTCGCCCCGACATTTTTTAGGAGTGGAAAACATGGCAAACATCGAAACTTTGGAACAGCGACTGGCGCGTGCAAAAGCTGCGCTGCGCGAAGCAAAACGACGCGAGCAAATCGCGCAAGAAAAACGCATTTTTGATGTAGTAAAACGCGCGGGGCTGTCGCTCGCCGATGTTGAAAACCTGCTCGCCGCCAGCGGCAAAAATGGCGGCGAATCTGCGCAGGAAAACGAGCAATGAGCCGCTCTGTCGTTTCTCTCAGACTCAACCCGGCCGAGCTGCGATTTGTTGATCAGATCGCAGCGGAAAAAGGCGTGCCTCGCGCCGCTGCTTTACATCAACTTTTTCTTCAGCAAGTCGCGCTGATTGAAGTGCAAAAAGCAGTCGCCGCCGTCGTCGATTCTCGTCTCGAAAATCTACGCGCAGAACTCACAGAACTGCGTACAGAAATCGCATCAGCGGCGAGCCGCGACGATCTTGTAAAAGCCACCAAATTCATTGTCGCGGAGTGTAAAAAATGAGTGCAAAACAGAGTATTGGTGACGCAGTTTTTCGTACAAAACTTTACGTCGGGACAACGCTTTTCGGCACTGTCTGACACTCGTGACGTATCAGCACGTCAAGCAGCGGTATGAGCGGCCGGCGAAGGCGGCGGCTGAGAAGGCGTAGGGGCGGTCATGGGCCTCGCCAGTATTGACACTGGTGCGTGGCTCGATGCGGAGAAAACGACGACCTGCTGGCTAGTAGCACCGGCTGCTACTCAGATTTGAGGCTAGTAAGCCATTTCTCCAAGCTTATCAACCGGCCTTCGTCGATATGCTTCAAGACACGTTGCATTGAAGCAGCCTCGTCCTTTCCATCGCCGGACAAGCCATAGGTGGCCTTGATTGCGTCTGTGCTGATGTGCACGACGTGCTTGAACATCAGCGCGTTGCCGACAAGCTGTTCGCAGGCGCGCATAAGCCGGGCCGGGTCGAACTCGTTGGTGACGAAGATGTATTCAAACGGCTTGCGCTCGGATTCGGCGTTCACGTAGTCAGTGAAGTCGGTCACGAACTGCTTTTCTCGGTCAGCGCGAACGCTCCACTTTGCCGTCACAAGGGTCCGCATCGATGGACGGATGACTGAGACATCCACCTTGTTGGGCTTATCACCAGCCCGCATGCGGTTGAAGCCCCGCAGTTCGTGCAAAGCGCGGCGTGTAGAGACCTCTATATCATCGCGGCGGCACGTCCGCTGTAGCACTTGCGCAAGCACATCCTCAAACCCTTCTCCTACGAGGTTTTTGCGCTTGTTCTCTAGAGCGAGGTACTGACGGATCCGTTGGACTAGCTTGTCCCATAACTCGGGCGGCGGCTCGGAACCGATATGGTTACCGAGCGTTTCCCGAATGATCGCAACAAGTTCCGGGTCTTCGCCGGGTCTCGGGAATCCGCACCCTTGGTAGGGCTTGCGTTGGGTCTCAGCCTTAGCGGTCACCTTTTCTGATTGGCGGATTACGTAGGCTGCCAAATCCTTGGCAGCCTGAAGGAATAGCCAGTCAATTTGCTTGGTAAGATTCCCGGGAGCTACGCCGAGTGCCTTCGAAACCCAGTCGTGGAATGCCAACGATCGTGCATACCAGCGCTTACCTGGCTGGCTCTTGTCGCTTTCATAGCAATGGCCCAGGCCAGTAGTTTGGTCAACCCATAGCAGCAAGCGGTAAACATGTGCCCATGCCCGATCCGGGGTGATGCTCTCTTCGCTTTGCTGAGCGAAATAAGTATTGATGAGCCTTGCCCGGTTGGCGGCACCAAACGCCGATTTGATGGACCCTGCCTCATTGTTCTTCTGGTTGTTCGATTCAGCCACGCTATCCCTCACCCAGTCTCAGCATATCGCTGTCCATATGTTTGGGGGATGCACAGTTGCACAGCCAAGCTCACCCCTACCGCCTTGGCAAGTAGAGGCGGAACAGCGTTACCGGCTTGCCGGTAACGCGAGTGCGCTGGTCCGCCATCGTGCCGTCCTTCGATCATTCCAGGGCGTGGGTCGGTTGTGAAAACGAATCTGTCTGGAAACGACTGGAGCCTTGCGAACTCGCGAACCGACAGCGCGCGCGCGACGCTGTAGTGATAAACCGAATCGGCCTTCGTGTTGAGCGTCCACGCCCACACGCCTGGATGCAAACGGCGATAGGCATAGAAATGCTTCCGGGAGAGTTTTCCCGTTCCATTATCTTGGCCCCAGCGATGCCCTGTGATGTAGCGCTCCTGGAGATCTTCTCGCAAGTCGCGGTAGTTGCCTCCGGGTGGGATGCCAAGAAGCCGCAGTCTCGTATCCGGGTTGAGGCGGGGCACTTGAACGTTCGCCAGCATTGCCCCGGCTCCTTCGCGCATTAACCGCTGGTACGCGCTTTGAGGGGCCATCAATTCGTTGTACGGCAGCACATCCTGCCGGTTGCCGACAGGTAGCTCGATCAGGTCGCTGATGGCGTCGGCGGCGCTCACGACTGAGACATTGCCAGGATCCGCCAGCGCATCACCCGTCCGCAGGCTGCGGATGTGTTCCTGAATCACGACTTGGTAACGGGGGTGGCGTGAACCCGTGAAACGCGCAAGGGTGACAGCCTGCGCCGCCTCTGACCCCGCCAGTTCCGGCGGAACCATTCCGCTAGAGGCGCGGACGCCTACAAAGAGCAGACGCTTACGGGTCTGCGGTACGCCGAAATTGGCTGCGTCCACCACTTGCGGCAGTACGGTGTACTCGCCATCCAGCGCAAGGTCTGCGGCGATCTGCTCACGAACCCCCATCTGATCCATACCCGTCACGTTCTCCACGACGAAGGCGGGAGGTAGTGTTTGCTTGAGGACATCCACGAACTCCCGATAGAGCGCATTCCGAGGGTCGTCGATCATGCGGGTGTGATTGCGCACTTGTGAAAAGGCTTGGCACGGCGGGCCGCCGACCAAGACGCTGGCACGAAGCGCAGCGTCAAGAATTTGCTCTTTCACGGCAGCGGAGCGGATGTCACCGGTAATGGCCCTGGCTTCCGGAAAGTTCGCAGCATATGTTGCCATTGTATCCGGGTCATTGTCGGAACCTGCAATGATAGAGAAACCGGCCTGTCGGAATCCCTCAGAGAGTCCGCCAGCGCCGCAAAACAGATCGACTACACAAAATGGTTCGATAGCCTTGGTCTTGCCGTTTACGCGCTTGGCGGCCGTCTGCTTTCTCTCGCTCCGTTTCAGCGCCTCACGCTCGATTGTCATCTTCATCCCCTTGGTGACCGGATCATGCCGGTCTCCGAAAAAATCGCCCATGTGAAGACCACGTATTTGCTTGACATAACAGTAAATTATTGTCGCATGGGGATACACGTTTGTGCATCCATTCTTGGGTATCAAGCCAACCGCTTCGCCAAATCTTCAGCTCGGAGGTGTGTGTAGCGCTTAAGCATTTGCAGCGTTTTGTGCCCTGTGATCGATGCGACTTCCATGCTGTCGAACACGCCCTTCTCGAACAGGCGTGAGGTTGCCTCGTGTCGCAGATCATGAAATCTCAGGCCCTCGACCCCGGCGCGCGCGCGCGCACGGCGCCACGTTTTGTTAAAACTGTCCGATGCTTTCCACCAGTAAAAAACCCGACCATCAATTGACGCCGGCAGATTCTTGACCTCTTTCAGCGCCCGCAGGGCTTCCGTTGAAAGTGGCACAGCTCGGAATGCGTCCGCGTTTTTCGTGCCTCGCCCGTCGATGCCGCGCAACACCATGACGCGCTTTTGCAGATCAACGTCAGTCCATGTCACAGACAGCAGTTCGCCAAGGCGTGCCGCTGTCTCGACAGCGACCACGATCAGCGCGCCGAGATGCTTTTCTTCGCCCGCTGCCGCCAGTAGCCGCCCCAGTTCGTCGCCCTCAAGGCGGCGCTCCCGTGCCTTGCCGGGCGCCGGCCGGGCCACCATGGCGCAGGGGTTAGCGGGGAGTGGCAATCCCCACTCTTTACCGGCCAGATCGATGATTCGTGAGAGCAGGTTAATTTCCTTACGCACCGTGTCCCCTGACAGCCCGGCAGTAAGGCGTTTCTTGCGGTAGTCCGTGACGATCTTGCTGGATAGAGCAGCAAGAGAGTACGCGCCGAGTTCCGATTCCAACGTCTTCAGCGCTGGCCCAAACCCCTTACCACGCTTCTTCGGCAGCTCGTCCTCGCGGTAACGCTCGATGAGATCGGCTATCGTCGTACGTTCCGTTTCGCCGCGCGAGACGAAGACGCCGCGATCCATTTCCGACTCGACTCGACGCGCCCAAGCCTCAGCTTCCTTGCGGGTATTCCATGTTTTTGATTGGAGGGGGTGGCCCTTGCGTTTCACAATGGCCTGCCACTGTAATTCGCCGCGCTTCCGGATCGTCGCCATTTTCAAAATGCCGGGTGACAAGAGGGTGACAACAACTATACAGATTCAGTGCAAGCCGCGCAAACACAGGCTTTCACGCAAGCGGTCTTTCCCCTCCTAAGGGGTAGGTCGGACGTTCGATTCGTCTTCGGGGCGCCACGCTGGATTCATTCATCAGACATTGCACGAGGCAAAGTGCAGCCGGGTCTGCATCGATCAGGCGATATTCGGTTCAGGTTGATTTTTCCGCCCCGCGGGAAGGCGGGTTTTGATCATCTTGCGAGTGCAAGATGGCGTCCCCACGGGGATTCGAACCCCGGTTACCGCCGTGAAAGGGCGATGTCCT
>ERZ778018.800-NODE-800-length-37340-cov-104.918251_pt1 | contig 37340 bp, 36 predicted proteins | sample MGYA00375748_ERZ778018 | MGnify/ENA primary metagenome ERZ778018 (study PRJEB29350, sample SAMN05509839) | bioreactor metagenome | biome: bioreactor; material: wastewater | place: South Africa: University of Cape Town | collected 2014-04-22 ... | reverse complement strand
ATTCCTTGTCGGGTAGAATTGGAACTTGCCCGATTAACGCAGTAATGCGTTATAGCAAATCAGCTAATAACGGTGAAACCCTAAGTTTTAGTTTTATTCTAAAATATGGCAATACCGTGGGAACGATTATTCTAGAACATAAAATTTGGATAATTGACCCGTAACGACTGAGTCGAAAGATGAGATTTGTTTTTTTAAAAAAACAAATAAAACGCTGACCCCTTTTGTTCAAATTTATTATGAAGTATTTAAATAAAGAATTAAAAATTACAAAAATATGCAAGAATTGGATTTTAAAAATAAATTTGTTGACCCTTTTTGAATAACAGGTTTCGTTGACGGGGAAGGTTGCTTTTGCGTTAGCTTTAATTTGAAGCAACGTTTAGTTTTGGGTATAGAGGTGAGACCAAGCTTTTCCATATCTCAAGTTAGAGATAAGGAAGGTCTGAACTTAACTTGTCTTCAAGACGTTTTGCACTTTTTTTCCTGCGGATCTATTCGTTTTTCGAAAAAAGACAATACTTGAAAGTATGAGTGTCGAGATTTGTCGGATATAAGATCAAAAATATTACCTCACTTTGAAGATTTTAGATTAAGAACAAAGAAGCTAAAGGATTTTGAACTGTTTAAGAAGGTTGTTAATTCTGTTGCTGCCAAACAGCACTTAAACGAATCAGGTCTTCGTTCTATCATCGAAATTTCTTATCAAATAAACATGGGTAAAAGAAAGTTAACAAAGGACTCTTTATTATCCAAAATTAATGTTAAAGGTTTGTAAGTTTTTATTTTTTGTGCAATATTTCTAAGGTAGATTAAGGGTGATGATATAGTCTAAACTTTTTTGAAAAAAAAAGATTAAGTTTTTGGAGTTCCGACCTGCATGAATGGTGTAACGACTTCCCTACTGTCTCCAGTATTAGCCTAGTGAAATTAAACTTGCTGTGAAGATGCAGTATATAAATGATTGGACGGAAAGACCCTGTACACCTTTACTATAATCATAAATTGTTTTTAAAGTATTAAATATGTAGAATAAACAGCAGCTTATTATACTTTAACACTAGTTAATTGTTGAGGCGTCGGTGAAATACTGTTTTTTTAATTTTTAAAACTAACTAAAATTTTAGGATATTTTATGACTGGTAGTTTGACTGGGGTGGTCGCCTTCTAAATAGTAACGAAGGCGTGCAAATGGTAATAATAATTAATCAAAAATTAATTGAAAACTTAATGGTAAAAGATTGCTTGACTGAGTAGATTGACAGATCGAGTCAGAGACGAAAGTCGGCCATAGTGATCCAATAGTGCTGAATGGAAGGGCTATTGCTTAACGGATAAAAGGTACGTCAGGGATAACAGGCTAATGGGCCCTAAGAGTCCTTATCGACGGGCTTGTTTGGTACCTCGATGTCGACTCATCACATCCTGGAGCTGCAGGCGGTTCCAAGGGTTAGGCTGTTCGCCTATTAAAGTGGTACGTGAGTTGGGTTTAGAACGTCGTGAGACAGTTCGGTTCCTATCTGTCATTTTAATAAAAACTAAAAAAATGTTTCTTTTGTACGAGAGGATTGAGAAATGTATACCACTGGTAAATCGATTGTACTGTTAATGGCATTGTCGAGTAGCTACGTATAAATTTTATAATTGCTGATAGCGTATAAGCAAGAAAATAATTTTTATGTTTTTTTAAGCAGTCGTAGATAATGACTTTTATAGGCGCGAAATTAAATTTGGTGACGAATCGTTTACGCGTACTAATTTTTTGAATTTTTATATATGACTTTTTTGCAATTTTTATTTTAGTATATTTTATAATCCTATAGTTTAATGGTAAAATATTTCGCTCATAACGAAAGGTTATTGGTTCGATTCCAGTTAGGCCTATTTTTGGTTGCATAGTTTAATGGTAAAATCAATACCTTGCACGTATTAGATATCAGTTCGATTCTGATTGCGTCCATATTATTTGTCAGAGTGTAGCATAATAGGTAATGTGTCTGTTTTGGGAACAGAAGACTATAGGTTCGAGTCCTGTCACTCTGAATTTTTAGTGTAACTTAATTGGTAAAGAGTTAACTTGTCGAGTTAAAAGATGCAGGTTCGAGTCCTGTCACTCTCAAAAAATTTTTTTATTTTATTAGTATATTTTAAGACGGTGGAGAGGTATAAAACCCATAAAGATTTATCTATTTTACTTTATTACACAAGAGAGCGTATCTTTTAACAATTTCAAAAAAGGGATTTTTATTATAATTACTTAAACTTGTATATTTTTGATAGTTGTATTTATTTAACCTTTAAAAATTAGGTTTCTTTTCTATCCTTTTAAAAGGTTACTTATGTTTTTTTTGAGGTATTGTAAATGGAAACATACCAGGCTCATGCCCTGACGATGTAGGTTCGAGTCCTACCCTCCCGAATTATTTTCTTGTAAAGTATTAAAGATATTATATCATATACAAGTAATTTTATTACTTGTATAAACAATCGTTGGGTTTTATTCTGGCTCCGAGTGAACGCTGGTAACATATTTTAACACATGCAAATCGAACGAAAAGCAATTTTGCTTTGAGTGGTGACCTGGTGAGTAGCATAGGAGAATTGAAATGTAGGTTAGGCTAAATACCTAAATTTATTAAAAAAAATAAAAGATTTATATCGCCTATAATAGAGCTCCTAAAGGATTAGGTAGTTGTTGTAGTAATTATTCAACAAGCCGACGATGCTTAGCTGGTTTGAGAGAATGATCAGCCACATTGGGACTGAAAACGGCCCAAGTCTTCTAAAAGGGCAGCAGTGGAGAATATTTGACAATGGGCGAAAGCTTGATCGAGTAATGTTACGTGGGTGATCAGAAGGCTTAATTGCTGTAAAACCCGTTTCGTCAAGGATTATAATGCAATCGTACTTGAAGGAGAAGCCCTGACTAACTTCGTGCCAGCAGTCGCGGTAATACGGAGAGGGCAAGTGTTATTCGCATTGACTGGGTGTAAAGGGTGCGTAGGTGGTTTGTTAAGTTTTAAGGTAAAGGTTAAACTCAAAGTTTAAAGGCTTTTTAATACTAACAGGCTAGAGTTTACTAGAAGATAGCTGAACATTAAGTGTAAAGGTGAAATTTTTCGATATTTAAAGGACATGCAATAGGCGAAGGCTGCTATCTATTTTAATACTGACACTGAGGCACAAAAGCATAGGGATCAAACAGGATTAGAGACCCTGGTAGTCTATGCCCTGACCGATGAATATTGATTATACTGTAAGGTGTAATTAAGCTAACGCGTAAATATTCCACCTGAGTACTACGACCGCAAGGTTAAAACTCAAAGAAACTGACGGAAGATTGTATAAGCGGTGGAGTATGTGGTTTAATTTGATATAACGCAAAGAATCTTACCAACCCTTGAATACAAGTTATCTTAGTTGTGATACAGGTTATTCCTGTTATTACTAGCTTTTTTATATAATGTGTTTTGATACATTATATTGACTTGTACAGGTGCTGCATGGTTGTCGGCAGTTCGTGTTGTGAAATGTTTTGTTAATTCATTTAACGGACGTAACCTTCAGTTTTATTTGTTTTCAAAAAAAATAAAACAATATTAATTTGAAAATTAATTGAGAGAAGAAGAAGTCAAATCATTATGGCCTATATAGGTTGGGCTACACACGTACTACAATGGTAATTACAATGTGAAGCAAAAATGCGAGTTTTAGCTAATCATTAAAAATTAATCTTAGTTCTGATTATTCTCTGCAAGTCGAGAATATGAAGTAGGAATCGCTAGTAATCGCAGAATAGAATGCTGCGGTGAATATATTCTCAATCTTTGTACACACCGCCCGTCACGCCATGGGAATTGGTTTGATTAGAAGTGGTATAGGTTTAGATTCTGGTTTCTTTTAATTTTTTTTAAAGTTACCATGTCTTGGTACTAATCACGACAATTAGATTAAGGACTGGGGTGAAGTCGTAACAAGGTAGCGGTAGGGGAACCTGCTGCTGGACAAAATTTCCTTAAAGGGTATGCTTTTTAAATTAGTAAATGCGATAAATTACGAAGTTCTAATGATGATAAATAGATTATTAAATAATTTAACAAGCTTTTTTACTGATAATCGTTGGTTATTTTCGACTAATCACAAAGATATTGGTACTTTATATTTGATATTTGGTGGGTTTTCTGGTATTATAGGTACGATATTTTCTATGATTATAAGGTTAGAGCTAGCTGCTCCAGGTTCTCAAATATTGGGTGGTAATAGTCAACTTTATAACGTTATTATTACAGCTCATGCTTTTGTTATGATTTTCTTTTTCGTTATGCCTGTTATGATAGGTGGTTTTGGAAATTGATTTGTTCCTTTAATGATTGGCGCTCCTGATATGGCTTTTCCTCGACTAAATAATATAAGTTTTTGGTTACTACCCCCTTCTTTATTCTTATTATTATGTTCTTCACTAGTAGAGTTTGGTGCTGGTACCGGGTGAACGGTTTATCCGCCATTAAGCTCAATTGTAGCTCATTCTGGTGGTTCAGTAGATTTAGCTATATTTAGTTTACATCTTGCAGGTATATCATCTCTTCTTGGTGCTATAAATTTTATTACTACAATATTTAATATGAGGGTACCTGGTTTGTCTATGCATAAATTACCTTTATTTGTTTGATCCGTATTGATTACAGCCTTTTTGTTGTTATTTTCTTTACCTGTATTGGCTGGTGCTATTACTATGCTTTTAACAGATAGAAATTTTAATACTAGCTTTTTTGACCCATCAGGGGGCGGTGATCCTATTCTTTATCAACATTTATTTTGGTTTTTTGGCCATCCGGAAGTTTACATTTTAATTTTACCAGCTTTTGGTATAGTTAGCCAAATTATTGGAACTTTTTCTAATAAGTCTATTTTTGGGTATATAGGTATGGTGTATGCTATGTTATCTATTGCAGTTTTGGGTTTTATTGTTTGAGCTCACCATATGTATACTGTTGGGCTAGATGTTGATACTAGAGCTTATTTTACTGCTGCAACTATGATGATCGCTGTTCCGACTGGTATAAAGATTTTTAGTTGGATTGCTACATTATGGGGGGGTCAAATAGTTAGAAAGACACCTTTACTTTTTGTTATAGGTTTCTTAATATTATTTACCTTAGGTGGATTGACCGGAATTGTTTTATCTAATGCCGGGCTTGATATAATGTTACATGATACTTATTACGTTGTTGCACATTTTCACTATGTTTTATCTATGGGTGCTGTTTTTGCCTTTTTTGCTGGATTTTATTATTGATTTTGAAAAATTTCTGGCTACACTTATAATGAGATGTACGGTAATGTTCATTTTTGGTTAATGTTTATTGGCGTTAATTTAACATTTTTTCCAATGCATTTTGTTGGTTTAGCAGGCATGCCGAGAAGGATCCCCGACTACCCTGATAATTATTATTATTGAAATATATTATCTTCTTTCGGTTCTATTATATCTTCGGTAAGTGTTATAGTATTTTTTTATTTAATATATTTAGCTTTTAATAACAATAATACACCTAAGCTGGTAAAATCTATCCATTCTATCTTTTCACCATATATTAGCTCCCTTACTCAACGTTTTTTAGCTGTTCCTTCGATTAAATCAGTATCTGATTCCTCATTCTTTAAGTTTAAGACATTTTTTGCATTTTTTATAGTTATTTTATTTGTTTTTTTTGCTTTTTATGATTCTTTACTGTGTTTAAACGATCATACTAACTCTTGAAAAATCGGTTTTCAAGATCCTACAACCCCCATTGCTTACGGTATTATAAAACTTCACGATCATATACTTTTTTTTTTAGCTGTTATACTATTTGTAGTTGGTTATCTTTTATTTTCAACTTATAGAAAATTCTATTACGGTGCGTTAAATAATGACCTTCCAGAATCGAAAAATATCTCTTTGTTTACCACATTAATAAATACTTATAAAGATAATTTATCCTTTAACGTTGTTAATAGAACATATAATATAAACCACGGTACAACTATAGAAATAATTTGAACTATTTTACCAGCTTTTATACTTTTATTTATTGCTGTTCCTTCTTTTGCGTTACTTTACGCTATGGATGAAATTATTGATCCCGTATTAACTGTTAAGGTAATAGGTCATCAATGGTATTGGAGTTACGAATATTCGGATTATTCTGTAGTTTATTCTAATAAATTATTTGATTATGATTCTATTGACCGTTTTGCTGCTATGGAGATGATGTACAAGGATATGGGTTACTTAAAAGATCGTTCTTTATTAAGTTACTTATATATACCTATGGTAATTCCAGAAACAACTATTAAATTTGATAGTTATATGATACACGAGGCTGAGTTAAATCTAGGTGATTTACGATTATTAAAAACTGATATGCCTTTGTTTTTACCAAAAAATACACATATTAGGCTTTTAATTACTTCTTCTGATGTTTTACATAGCTGGGCTGTTCCTTCTTTTGGTGTTAAAGTCGATGCTGTTCCTGGAAGATTAAATCAAACTTCTTTATATTTAAAAAATACAGGTACTTTTTATGGTCAATGTAGCGAACTTTGTGGTGTTAATCACGCATTTATGCCTATAGAAGTTTATGTGGTTAATCCTATTTATTTTTACAACTACGTCTATATTTATTTTAAAAATTTTAATTTAATATAAATAAAAAGATAACTGAAGTGCGCCTAGTTTTAGCGTTTATTGAATTGTTAACCTTGCGCTTAAAAAAAATAGTCAATAAATTCTTTTTGAAATTATAGTTTGTTTTTTCTGGCAAGATAATCCTCTACAATAAATATTTTTTTAAATAATGTTTAATAAAATTACCTGAAATCATTTCGAACTCAAACGGTAAAAATTTTTAATTGATGTTTTATTTGATATATAAGTCGAAAAAAACATTTTTTCAAGGCTAAATTACTTTAAATATTAAATTTTTTAAATGTTTAAATTTTATAAGCATAGATTATACAAAAAATATCAGGATGAATTATGAGGTCATATAATAAGTAAGAAGTCGTTTTCTTATAATAAACGATCAATATTATTAAACTATAGAGATGTAGTTTTAAGAAATCGTTTAAGGATAAAAACTAAATTTAAATATTTTCGTAGAGGATTTCTAAAAAACTTAAACTACACTTTGTTACTGCTTAAGTTTTTTAGAAAGAATATTCGTGTTTTTTTTTTTAAAAGGAAAAAGACTTTTAGTTTTCCGTTATCTTTAGGGGATATAAGTTTTAGGTGTAAGCGCAAGTTTTTTTTTAGAAGTTCAAAAATTGTTAGTTTATTAAAATTTAACATACTTTATACCAATTTTTCTAGTTTAGGTAGAGTTTATACAATTGTTTATCGAGTTTGTACGTATTTAAATATTTATAACCAAGCTAAGTCTTTACAATTCCCTATTGTTGATGCCAATAAAAGGTTAACACTTTATAGGTCAAAAGTTTTTTTAAGAACAAATAATTTGCAATTTATAATAAAAAAAAAATTGAATCTTCGAAAACAGCGGGTTTTCTTTTATTCTGTTCATATAGCCGCACCTAAAAAAAAAACCAAGAAGTGGTCTTTGTTTGCTTTAAAAAATATTTATTATAAGAAAGTTTCCTTATTTTTCGGTTTCCGAAAAGTGGTGGATTTTTTTAAAGTTTATAGTTCAGCGCGTAAATTGTCAAAGGCTAACGTTTTTGCTGTATTTTTAATGTTAGAGGGTAGATTGGATAATTTTCTTATGAGGCTTAATCTTTTTCCGTCCGTATATTTTATAAAAAAATTTATTGAGCATGGTAATGTATTTGTTAATAATAAAATTATTAATTACCCGGCTTATAATTTAAATTTTAACGAGATTGTTTCTTTTAACAGAAAATACTCTAAAAAGTTATATTTTTTTATTAAATCCCAGCTAAAACACCGAAAAGTTATTATAAATTTACCGACCTTTATTGAGGCGGATTACAAGCTATTAGTTGCTATGTTAATTAGAAACCCTGACGAGTTATCTTTAACTAAACCTATGTCTTTTAATTTATATACAAAATTTTTATCTGTAAATAGGTAAAAATTATTATAATAGGTAGCTCAGTGGTAGAGCGATGGTCTGAAAAACCATAGGTCGGTGGTTCGATTCCATTCCTACCCAATTTAAATGATTTGCACTGTTAAATAGCTTAGTGGTAGAGTATTAAATCTCTGGATTTAAGGCGGCGGTTCGATTCCACCTTTATTTATATATCTATTTAAAAATGTTTAAGAATGCTAACAAATTATTTGCTAATAATTTTTTGTCTTTTAGCCTTATTTTGTAGTTTTATGGTCATTGCGTCGAAAAATCCTATTCATTCAATCTTGTATTTGATTTTGGTTTTTTGTAATGTTACATTTGTTTTAATACTGTTGGGTGTTGAATTTATAGCGATTATATTTCTTATTGTTTATGTGGGCGCTATAGCTGTTTTGTTTCTTTTTGTTGTTATGATGTTGAATATAAAAATTTTAGAGTTGGACGAGGTTTTTTGGAGGTACATCCCAGCTGGTTTATTAATTAGCAGTTGTTTTTTATTTCAGCTTTTTGCTTTTGGGTTTAACTTTAGTATAATTGAGGTTTTTAGTTTATTTTTAAATAATGGCTTTTATTCAGTACATAAACTTGCACCGAATTTTTCCGAAATAAACCCGATAGCGGGTTTATTAGTTAATGGTATTTACACTGTTCCGATTATGTCGGATTTTCAAATTGCTAATTATGAGCTTATCGATACTATATATAAAAATGATTCGTTTTTTTGTTTTGTTAAGTTGAACGAGTTTTCAATTAATCTTCTAACTTTGAGCTTTGAGGTAACTAATACAGAAATTTTAGGTTGATTGGTTTATACCTATACATTTTTTATATTTTTAGTTATTAGTTTAATATTATTAATATCTATGATTGGTTCAATCATACTTGTATTAAACCAAAATATTAATATAAAAAGGCAGGTTATTTTTAGACAATCGCTGCGAGATTTAAAAACCTCTGTTTCTTTATTAAATTAAGAATGTATCTACTACCTTTACTGTTCCCTTTATTAAATCTTTTTATTTCTTGTCTTTTAGGTAAGTTTTTAGGAAAACGTGTTTTATTTATTTTAATAGTCAATATGTTTCTGTCGGCAATTTTTTCTTTCTGGATATTCTACGAGGTGGGAATAAATAAATCAGTTTGTTATATCGATTTGGGTGCTTGATTCCATTTAGGTTTATTAAAATTAAATTGGTTTTTTTTATTTGATAGCATTACTTCTGTTATGCTCGTGCTTGTCGTATTTGTTTCCTTGTTGGTTCACTTATATTCAATTGATTACATGAATGGAGACCCCCATATAATACGTTTCTTAGGTTATCTTTCTTTATTTACATTTTTTATGCTTATGTTAGTAACGTCGGGTAATTTTGTACAATTATTTCTTGGTTGAGAAGGTGTCGGCCTGTCTTCTTACCTTTTGATAAATTTCTGGTACACAAGAGTACAGGCGAATAAGTCAGCTATGAAGGCTATTATAGTGAATAGATTTGGTGATTTCGGAATTTATTTTTCGCTTCTGATAATGTTTTTCTTTTTTAAAAGTTTTGATTTTGGGGTTGTTTTTAATCTAATTCAGTTCCTTAGTGTTCAGCCGGAAATATCATTTTTAGGTTTTAAATTTGGTAGAGTTGACCTTATTGTCATTTTTTTATTTTTAGGGGCAATTGGTAAGTCAGCTCAACTGGGACTTCATACTTGATTACCTGATGCTATGGAGGGGCCAACACCTGTTTCGGCGCTTATTCACGCCGCAACTATGGTTACTGCGGGGGTTTTTGTCCTTATAAGATCCTCTCCTATATTAGAGTATAGCCATTCTGGTTTATTTTTGGTATCCTTAATAGGCGGCTTGACGGCCTTGTTTGCAGGTACTGTCGGTTTAGTCCAGTATGATATAAAAAAAGTTATAGCTTATTCAACCTGTAGCCAATTAGGTTATATGTTTTTTGCTTGTGGTATGTCTAATTACTCTGTTGGTTTATTTCATCTTTTTAATCATGGTTTTTTTAAGGCGCTTTTATTCCTTGGTGCGGGATCGGTTATTCATGCACTTTTAGACGAACAAGACATGCGTAAAATGGGTGGTTTAGTGAAGTTGATGCCTTTAACATATGTAGCTATTTTAGTCGGTTCTTTATCTTTGACAGGGTTTCCGTTTTTAACTGGTTTTTATTCTAAAGAAGTGGTTTTAGAGATAGCCTTCTCCAAATTTTCAATTAATAGTTTTTTTGTTTATTGATTAGGTGTGTTTGCTGCCTTCATAACTTCTTTTTATTCTATTAGGTTAGTATATCTTGTTTTTTTTGCAACACCTAACTCGTATGTTAGGGCCATCAGCTCTTCTCACGAGTCTTCTTCATTCATTTTTTATGTATTGGGTTTTTTAGGTTTTTTAAGTATTTTTATAGGCTTTATTTTTAAAGATCTTTTTATTGGATTAGGTACTGATTTTTGAGCAAATTCAATTTTTAACCTTTATATTAATTCTGATATTTTATATGCAGAATTTTTAGATTATTATTATAAGTTAATTCCGTTAGCTTTTAGTTTAGCAGGCCTTTCTTTCTCTTTACTTGTTTATTTTGTAATATATGATTATAGTTTTTTTGTTGTTAAGAATAGATTTTTTCGTTATGCCTATTTCTTTTTAGCTAAAAAGTGGTATTTTGACCTTCTATACAATAATATTTTTGTATTTAACCTATTAAGCGCATTTTATCTTCTTACCTTTAAGGTTATTGATAGGGGTTTAATTGAACTTTTCGGGCCTTTAAGCCTTGTTAGATTAATTAGTAAATTTTCTGCTCTGCTTAGCTCGCTCCAAACAGGGTTTTTATATAACTATATTTTTATTATTCTACTAGGTTTAATGTTTTTTGTTAAGTTAGTATTTTCTTTATTTTTTCCAGATTTTAACGCATTTTTTAATTTTGGTTTATTTATGTGTTTATTAAGTTTAGTAGTATTTTTATCTTTTGGTAGTAAAAAACAAAATACCTAATGAAAAATATCTCCTTTAAGGTAAATGATTTTCAATATACAATAAATAATAAGTTAACACTCATACAGGCTTGCTTGAAAAATAAAGTTGATATTCCTAGATTTTGTTTTCATGAAAAACTATCCATTGCTGGTAATTGTCGTATGTGTTTAGTAGAGGATTTAAAACAAGTTAAACCGTTAGCCTCATGTGCAATTAATGTTTCTAATTCAATGAGTATTTATACAAATACCTTGAAGGTAAAGAAAGCTAGGGAATCTGTACTTGAATTTTTATTAGCTAACCACCCTCTGGACTGCCCAATCTGTGATCAGGGGGGTGAGTGTGATTTACAGGATCAATCTATAGTTTTTGGAAGTGATCGTGGTAGGTTTTACGAATTTAAGAGGGCAGTAGAGGATAAGGATTGTGGTCCTCTTATAAAAACTATTATGAATCGGTGTATACATTGTACCCGCTGTGTTAGATTTAGTAACGAAGTAGCCGGTATTAATATTTTAGGCATCACTGGTAGGGGTTCTAAAATGGAAATAGGTTTCTATATCGAAAATTTGATGCGAAGCGAATTGTCAGGTAATGTTATTGATTTATGTCCTGTTGGTGCGTTAACCTCAAAACCATTCGCATTTACATCAAGGCCGTGAGAGTTAAAGAGTTACAATTCAATAGATGTTTTGGATTCTCTTCATAGCAATATAAGAGTTGATGTTAGAGGTACTAAAATTATGCGTATACTTCCCAGAATAAATTATGAGTTGAATGAGGATTGGATTACAGATAAAATACGTTTCTCGTATGATTCTTTTAGACGCCAACGTTTATATGACCCCATGATAAAGGTGAATCGCACTTTTTTAAAAATCGGCTGAAAAAAAGCTATGTTGTTTGTAAAAAAGCTTTTTTATAGTTTTATAACAGCTAATAATAAATCTTCTTTGATTCCTTTACGTGGTTATATGGGAGATCATTTAGATTTGGAGACGATTTATATATTTAAACGGTTTTTACTTCTAAACGGCTCTAATTTTTTTCTACCAAATATTCAAAGTTCAGTTTGTAATGACCTCACCTCACTTTACTCATTTAATACGCCATTAACCAGGTTAGACGAATCCGACTTTTGTATGTTGCTGGATGTTAATTTAAGGGTTGAATTACCTATTATTAATTCTAAGCTCAAACAGTTAGTCAGTAAAAAAATGCTACCTGTTTTTGTTATAGGTTTTTATTCTAATTTTAATTATTTTGTTAAACACATCTCTAGTTCTTCTAAAACTCTATTACAAGTTTTAGAGGGATCGCACTGATTGAGCACTAAAGTTTCAAGAGGGTTTTCTTCTAAGCCTATGTTTTTGATAGGTGACTCCTCTTCTTTATTAAAAAATACCTTGTTTAATTCTTTATTTCGTTTTACTAATATATCTTCTGGTGATTGAAATGGTTTAAACATTGTATCTAATGATTCTTCATACTTCGCACTTAGGGAGTTTAACATATCATCTACACATTCGCAAAATAGCAACCTTTTGAACTTTTCTATAAATTTTATTTTAAACTTCGATAAGGTGGCTTTAATAAACCCTTCTGCTTTTCAAATTTACCAGGGGCATCACGGGGATATAAACGCGGTAAATTCAAATTTAATACTCCCTAGTACCTCTTTTATTGAAAAAAATACTTTCTATTCTAACTCATTGGCCATTGTCCAGAAAACTAAAAAGGTTCTTTTCAACCCCGGTAATTCTAGAGATGACTGAAAAATTTTAAATGCTTTGATCGATAATTTTGGTTTTTCTTATTTTAAAGTTAGAACCTCATTCGATTTGATTTCACTCCTTTCTGAATCTACACCGTTTATATTGTATAGGAGATCCTCAACATTCAGATTTTTTAGTTTTTACGAACAGTCGTTTTACCATTTTTTTTCCTTTTTTTCAGTTAATAATAATTATTATATTTCCGATTCGATAACTCGTAACTCTAAGATTATGTCTTTATGTTTTTCCAAATTTAAAACTAAAGATTATAATTTTTTTTAAGCGGGTATAAATCAATAAAATATGATAGAGAAATGTCTTTATTTAGATTTATAAAAAAACTATAAAGTGTATTAATGCCGGTTTGGTGGTCTAATTAAAGAAAGCGGGTAAGGTGGTAGGTATTGGTTGGTAGATATTTTCAATTTTAAATTTTAAAATTCCGCTATGTATGCGTAAATTTTTAATATTTTTGTATTTAACTTTTTTGTACTCTAAACCCCCTTATATTATAAACTGTATGTGGGCGAAATAATGTAAAAAAAATAATTTTTCAATGAAACTAAATTACGATTTTTTTTTAAAAAAGTTTAATAATGTATATAATAATGATATAAGATTGGTTGATTTAAATAATAAATGGTGGTATCATAACTGTAGAGTTCATTTTGCGGGTAACCAAAAACATAGCTTCCACATTGTTACAAGAAGCCCGTGACCTCTTTATTCTTCTATAGCAGCCTTAATGTTCACCTTTGGTATGGTTATGCATATGCACAATTACTTTTATGGTAATTTATTGTCTTTAGCTGGTTTTTTTTTAATTTTACTTATGATGTTTGTATGATGAAGAGACGTAATCCGTGAAAGTACTTTTAGTGGTTATCATACAAAAAAGGTTCAGCAGGGTTTAAGGCTTGGTGTAATATTATTTATAATATCTGAAGTCATGTTTTTCTTTTCTTTTTTCTGGGCTTTTTTTCATGCTAGTTTATCACCAAGTGTTGTTTTAGGTTCTGTTTGGCCACCTCTTGGTATTAATGTTTTAAATCCTTTAAAAATCCCATTGTTAAATACTTTAATCTTACTTCTTTCTGGTTTAACTGTTACTTGAAGTCATCATGTTATTAGGGATAAATCATGGCAGAAATTTTTTTTTTCTAGCATTGGTAATGAGGAATTTAAGACCCCTCTTTTAGATAATTATGTAATTTGTGCTTTTGCTTTATTCTTAACTATATTCTTGGGTTTAGAATTTACTGTATGGCAAGGTTATGAGTATTATAAGGCTAGTTTTTATATATATGATGGTGTTTACGGATCAACTTTTTATATGACAACAGGTCTACACGGCTTACACGTCATAATAGGTACTTTATTTTTAATAGTCTGTTTTTTTCGTCTAATTGATTTGCATTTTATTTATAACCATCATTTTGGGTACGAGGCAGCTATATGGTATTGACATTTTGTTGACGTAGTTTGAATTTTTCTTTTCTTATCTATTTATTGCTGAGGTTCCGGCGTAGATAGCTTTTTTAAGTAACTTTAACAATGGGATTTTTACTATATTACATATTATTTATTTCTTTTGGTTTGTGATTAGCCGCGCTGCTAATTATTTCTTTTAGTATTTATGGTTCTTCGGAAAAGGTAAGATTAGTAAAAAAAACCTCATTATTTTTTTCTTTTTTTCAGTTTATATTAATACTCTTTTTTTGAATTTTATCCGATAATATTAATATTTTGGCTGAGTTTGATATTTACAATTTTCAGCTCCACAAGCAGTGGTTGTTTCTTTATAATTTTCACTATGTTATCGGGATTGATAATATCTCTTTACTTTTCTTATTGTTAACATTTTTTTTGACCCCCTTATGCATATTAATAAGTTGAAATAGTATAAAATATAAGTACAGTAGTTTCATTATTTGTCTTGTTTTTATAACTTTTATTTTATTTAATATTTTTTGTGTTCTAGACTTGGTTTTTTTTTATATTTTTTTTGAAAGTATACTTATCCCTATGTTTATTTTGATAGGGGTTTGGGGATCGCGTCAAAGAAAAATACATGCCGTTTATCAATTATTTTTCTATACTTTATTAGGTTCGTTATTGATGCTTCTTGGGATTTTAGTAATATATTCGCATATTCAAACTACGGACATTAGAGTTTTATATAACACTAATTTTAGTTTTTATAGACAATTAATTCTCTGGGCATCATTTTTCTTTGCTTTCTGCGTTAAGGTACCTTTGTTTCCCTTCCATATTTGGTTACCGGAAGCTCATGTTGAAGCACCTACAGTAGGTTCTGTTATTTTAGCTGGCGTTCTATTAAAATTAGGTACATACGGTCTTTTAAGGTTTGTAATTCCGATATTTTGTGATGCTACATATTTTTTTTTACCGTTTGTTTATACTTTATGTTTGTTAGGAATATTATATACCTGTTGTAGTACTATCAGGCAAGTTGATTTAAAAAAGGTAATAGCGTATGCCTCAGTTAGTCATATGAGTTTTGTTATTTTAGGTTTATTTACTTCGAATATTCAGGGTATAGGGGGTAGCGTTTTTTTGATGCTTAGTCACGGTATTGTTTCAAGCGGCTTATTTTTTTGTATAGGCTGTATTTATGATAGGTATAAAACTCGAATTTTAAGATACTATAGCGGTTTAGTTTCTACTATGCCTATTTTTAGTCTTTGTTTGTTTATATTGATACTTTCAAATATCAGTTTTCCAGGAACTAGCAGTTTTGTTGGTGAGTTTCTAATATTAGTAGGTTTATTTGAAAGTAATCATTTTGTAGCCTTAATTGCTACCTCCAGTATTATTTTGACGGCAGTATATTCAATTTGGTTATATAATAGGATAGTTTTTAATAAATTAACTAGCCGTTATTATTTAAAATTTTCGGACTTTTCTAAAAAAGAATTTGTTGTGGGTTTTATTTTTTGTTTTATTACTATATTATTTGGTTTGAAGGGATCTTGTATTATTTCGTTAATTGAGGCACCTCTTTATGTGTATTTAAGCTTTAAGTAGACTATGAATATCTTTAATTCTTTTTACTCAATTTTTGATAAAAAATTACTTAAATATGATTTAACTTCTAGTTACGGTCTTTTTTATAATGATTTAAACTTTTTTCATTTTGAGTTATACTTTATTTTTTCTATAATTACACTTTTAATTTTTTTTGTTATATTATCAAACAAAAAAAATTATCACTCTTATTATTATTTAAATGTCGGCAGAATATTTGTAAATTTGCTTCCATTTATTATTATATTACTTATTGTTATTTTAAATAACAATACAGCTGACTCTTATTATTTATTCGCTGGTTTTTATTACAGTGATACTGCTATTGTTTTTTTTAAAAACATAATTTTACTCGGGTTCCTTGTTTTCATTTTTGCTATAAAACAGTATATATTGCATTTTAAGTACTACGATTTTGAGTTCATTTTGATTTTATTTATTTCTCTTTTTAGTAGTATACTGATATTGAATTCAAATGATTTACTTAGTTTATTTTTTATAGTTGAATTACAAAGTTTAACTTTTTATATATTAGTTGCTTCTAAACAGACTTCTTCGTTTTCTACAGAAAGTGGTTTGAAGTATTTTATTTTAGGTTGTTTTTCATCTGGTATAATACTCTTCGGAATCTCTCTTATATATGGTTTTACCGGCCTACTTTCTTATACTGATTTAACATTATTTTTATCAGAGGCTCAAGTAACTAGTTTTAGCCTTAACTCTAACTCTATGTCTTTTAGCGGGTTCCTTATTGGTTTTTTACTTTTAACGGCCGGCTTCCTTTTTAAGCTTGGCTCGGTTCCATTTCACATGTGAATGCCTGATGTTTATGAGGGTTCGCCTCTTTTAATCACAGCATATCTATCAACCTTACCAAAAATAGCTCTTATGTTTGTTATTTTTAAATTATATTATTGTGTTTTTTTCGAAGTTTTTCTATTTTCCCAAGCCTTGTTTACGTTAACAGCACTGTTTTCGATTATATTGGGTTCGGTAGCGGCTATTTATCAGGTTAAATTAAAAAGAATGCTTACTTATAGCATGATTACCAATACAGGCTATTTATTATTCGGCTTATCTTTGGGGGATATTTCTGGAATATATGTAACTTTGTTTTACCTTATTTCGTATATTTTTATTATGATAGGTTTATTTTTTTGTTTTTTATGTTTAAGAGATCGATCTAGTGGTCTTCTTATAAAAAGGATAAATATGTTTTCGAATTTGCTTGAAATTAATCCTTTTTTGTCATTTAGTATTTTTATATTGCTTTTTTCGATTGCAGGTGTACCTCCTCTGTTAGGCTTTTATAGTAAATTTTTTTTATTTTTGTTTTCTTTAAAATATAAGATGTATTGATTAACGATTCTTTTTGTTATTTTCAGTGTTATAAGTGTATTTTATTATATAAGATTGGTAAAATTGATGTATTTTAACAGAAGTACCGGTTGAGTCTTCTTATCTGATATACCATTTTTAAATTCTTTAGTAATCTCATTTATTACAATCGTAAATGTTTTATTTTTTTTTAATCCAAACCTTCTTTTTAAACTTATTTATAATTTTAGTTTTTATTTTTATATATAATAATAGTATTAGTTAGTGTATGTTTAATCGTGTAAATCTAACAGTGAACCAGCTAATAGCATCCGACCTTTTCTTAGGTTATCATATTGCAAATTGAAATCCCCGTACAAATTTTTTTTTAATAGGTAAATACAAAAATACAAATATATTTAATATGAGTTATACATACCTTTTATCTAAAAAATTTATTGGATTTTTATCTGAATTATTTGTAAATAAAGGACACTTATGAATGGTAAACGAGAACTTTTCTTTGTTTAACAGAAGCGTCGAATTATGTCAATTATACAATTTATTTCCGGAAGTGTCCTTTTTAAATTCTAAATGATGTAAAGGGATGTTATCTAATTATAAGTATGTGTCTATTGTAAAGCCTTCTAAATTCCCCCACGGTATTTTCGTACCTAATGTTCAAAATAATCATTATGTAGTAAATGAGTCCTTCATTATAAATATACCTTCTATTGCGATAATTGACACAATCGATAACCCATCGAACATTTTTTATCCGATTCCAGGTAATTCAAAAAGTTTAAAATCTTTGTTTTTTTTCTATCTGATTATAGCTAAAACTCTTTTCTATTCTCGTTATACCATTTCTTCTAGATTCATTTTTAATTCGGTCAATTTTTATTTGAAGAAGTTTAGCAAGAAAATATATACTAATTTATTTTTTAAAGATTATTTTTCTTTTTTTAAAAAAAAATTTTTGTTAGATAACATAGTATTTGTGTTAAAATCCGGTTCTATTTCGAAAAAAAAGTTTAATTTCCTTTTTCGACCTAAATTAAACTCTTCGTCTAAAGCTATTTTATTTAGATGGAAAATGCCTTTATTAATTCTTGTTAATATTTTCAAAAGTGTTTTATATTGGGGTATTTTTAATAAAATCGCAATAAAAAAACGTCTAATGGTTAAAAGTTTGGGTTTTTTTAAAACACTAACTTTTATTTTGGTTTAATTTTTTGTTTGTATAAACATCAGGTGGATATAACTTAATAGGTAAAGTGACAATTTGTGAAGTTGTAAATATGGGTTCGATTCCCATTATTCACCCTCTGTATCGTTTGGCGGAATTGGTAGACGCGATGGGCTTAAAACCTATTTCCATAAGGAGTATTGGTTCGATTCCAATAACGGTCATTCTTTACTTGTAGTAAAGTTTAGATAGTCTAAACTTTTTCTTGTATCTTTTTACAACTTTAATGCTTATAACTAAAGGTGAGTGCGCATTTATAACTAGTTTGATACCTTCTTTTTTGACACTATTTTTTAGCACTAACGTATTAGATTTTCTTTTTTTTATAATGCATAACCCTATAAATGATGAAATTTTTATTTCGTCCTCCTTTAATAATAAATATTTTATATATAAGACAGATCCGGTTTTTATAGTATTATTATATAGGTTGTTTTTTTTTTTAGTAATTTTATTTATTGAGGTCATTTTAAAAAATAATTTTAATGGTTTTTTTACTGCTAATATTCATAGTTGTTTTAGTAAAAATCTTTTTAAAGTTTTCAGATATTAGACAGCCTTTTGTTATAGCAAATATGTATGATTCTAGGTCTAAAGTGACAATCATTTTATTTTGATTGTATGACCCAATAGGTAGGTTATATTTGTCTTTTTTTAGTAGTATATCATAACTATTATTGTTAGTTTTTGTACTGGACTTTTTTTTTAATTGAATACTGTACATTTTATGATTAAGTGCATTTATCAGCATATAACCATGTTTTTTTTATTTAAAAAAAACAAAAAATGAAAAATTTAGAAATTATTTTACAAAGCTCTAAAATGATAGGTTCTGGTTTAGCTACTTCAGGTTTAATTGGAGCAGGTGCTGGTGTTGGTATAGTTTTTGGTTGCTTAATTTTAGCCTTTTCTAGAAATCCAAATCTACAAAAAGAGTTGTTTAGTTACGCTTTAATTGGTTTCGCCTTAACTGAAGCTATAGGATTATTAGCTCTGGTTATGGCTTTTTTAATTTTATTTATATAGTTTTATTTTACTATGTTAGGGTATCCAAGTTCGGTTAAAGGGAAAAGGCTGTAAACCTTTTGCTACAATGCTTCACAGGTTCGAATCCTGTCCCTACCATCCATCTAATTTTTTAATTTTTTAATTATGCGTTTTATAAAAAAATATCCTTTATTAAATATAGTAAATAGTTTTTTAATAGATTATCCAGCTCCTCCAAATATAAGTTATCTATGAAACTTTGGAGCTTTAGCTGCTTTTTGTCTTGGTATTCAAATTGTTACTGGTATATTTCTAGCAATGTTTTATGTTCCTAGTATAGAAAGTGCTTTTTCTAGTGTTCAATATATAATGAGAGATGTTAATTATGGTTGACTAATAAGATACATCCATGCTAATGGTGCCTCATTTTTTTTTATATGTGTCTATATACATGTTTTTAGAGGGTTATATTACAATTCTTATATCACACCTCGTGAACTTCTTTGAAATTTGGGTGTAACTATCTTAATAGTTATGATACTTACAGCCTTTCTAGGTTATGTTTTACCTTGAGGACAAATGAGTTTTTGAGCAGCTACTGTCATAACAAGCCTTTTTTCAGCGATTCCTATTGTTGGAGAGTATATAGTTATATGGTTATGGGGTGGTTTTTCTGTCGATAACGCTACGCTGAATCGCTTTTTTAGTTTACATTATTTGTTACCTTTTGTTATTGCTTTGTTATCTTTAATTCATGTTGCTGTTTTACATGAAAGTGGTTCCAGCAACCCGTTAAATATAGCACTATCTGTTTCTAATAAAGTCCCATTTCACCCTTATTTTATATTTAAGGATTTGTTAGGGATTATTTTCTTTTTAATTGTTTTTTGTTATGCCGTTTTTTTCAAACCAGATAGTATTATTGATCCAATCAATAATGTTCCGGCTAATCCGCTGGTTACACCTACCCATATTGTGCCGGAATGGTATTTTTTACCCTTTTACGCTATACTGAGGTCAATTCCTAATAAGCTTGGTGGTGTTATCACTTTAGGTTTAGCCTTAATAGTCTTGTTTTTATTACCCTTTATAACTAATAACGTTTTTAAAGGTTCATTTTTTGAAATTTCTAAAACAATATTATTTTGATCATTTTTCTCCGTTTGTGTTCTACTAGGTTGGATTGGCTTTAAACCCATTGAAGACCCTTATTTAATGTTAGGTCAAATACTTACCATTCTTTACTTTTTTTATTTTTTTAGTTTAGCTGTTATAGTTCCTGCTTTACAAGCCTATACTTTTAAAAATGTATTCGCAAAATAATGACAAGTTTTAGTATTTTTTTCTTATTATTTTTTTCCTTCATTATGTTTTTTCTTGGAATTTTGGGAATATTTATTACTAGGAAAAATATTATTATAATATTAGTTTCTATAGAACTAATGTTATTAGCTGTTAACTTTAATTTTGCTATATTTTCTGTTTTATTAGAGGATATGTTTGGTCAGGTTTTTATTCTTTATACTTTAACTTTAGCTGGTGCAGAGGCTGCGATTGGTCTTGCTATTTTGATTATTTTTTATAGAATAAGGGGTATAATTAGCGTTAATTTCGTTACGTCTTTAAAAGGGTAATTTATAAAAAAAGTATTAGAGTGGTAAAATTAATTAAACTTATTAAAGGTTTTTTTAATAATAAACAAATTTACCTTAAAGTTTAGTCAATTTGACTAAACAGCTCTATTTCAAATAAAGTTGTTTTTGTTTACACAGCGGCTACTTTTTTTATTAGTGTTTGGTGTTTTAAGAGGAAAGCGTCTGGCTTTGCTTGATTGTTTTGAACCTAATTCACGTTGTTTAGACTCTGAACTTGTTGAAAACAAATATGAAAGGGTTAGACCTTACAAAACTAATCGTTATTTGACCCTTGAGCAAGAAAAAGTAGCTATTGAAAAAAAGTTGTCCTTGAAGAGGAGAATAGAAAACTTCGTTTAAATTTAGAAGCCTCTTATTTAGAATAAACTATAAGTTTAGATTATTAATTGTTTATAGAAGAGTTTGTAAAAGCAACCACATGGCAGAATTAAATATTACTGCTTTCTGTATTCTTTGCCCAAAGATTTATTACAACCCTTTAACATAATGAAAAAATACCAATTTTTAAAGTCTAATTTACTACAAAACCAAAACATAAATGAATTATTTTTACAGTATTTAAAGAATGATAGCAATATAGGTGTTATTAAAAGCATTATTGATGGTGTTGTTATAATAGAAGGTCTTTCTAACGTTAAAGCCGGTGAAATGCTTCAATTTTCTAATGAGATTCAAGGTATGGCACTTAATTTAAACTCTGAAACAGTTTCCGCAGTTTTATTTGGTGATGAAACAAAAATAAAACCTGGTGAATATGTTGAAGGAACCGGAAACATTATTAGTGTACCGGTTGGTATGAGTTTACTTGGTAGAGTCGTCAATGCCCTAGGTCAACCAATAGATAACAAGGGTGATTTTCCTGGTTCAGAATTAAAACAAGTTGAAGTTAAAGCTCCTGGTATTATTACAAGACAGTCCGTTAATGAACCTATGATTACCGGTGTTAAGGCTATTGATTGTTTAGTTCCTGTAGGAAGAGGTCAAAGAGAGTTGGTTATTGGTGATAGACAAACTGGGAAAACTTCAATATGTTTAGATGCTGTTTTAAATCAAAAATACGAAAATTCTAAAAATAAGAAAAATGCCCTTTATTGTATTTATACAGCAATAGGTCAAAAAAGATCCTCAATTAGTAAATTAGTTACTCTACTTGAAAAAACTAATTCTTTAGAATATAGTATTATTGTTGCCGCGACAGCTTCTGAAGCAGCACCGCTTCAATACCTTGCTCCTTATACTGGCTGCGTTATAGGTGAGTATTTTAGAGATAACGGCAAACACGCTTTAATTATCTATGATGATTTAAGTAAACAAGCTGTTGCTTATCGTCAAATGTCTTTATTACTGAGAAGACCTCCTGGTAGAGAAGCTTATCCTGGTGATATTTTCTATCTTCACTCTAGATTACTAGAAAGAGCTGCAAAGTTGAATATTAATTTTGGTGGTGGTTCTTTAACTGCTTTACCTGTTGTCGAAACACAAGCTGGTGATGTTTCTGCTTATATTCCTACAAACGTTATTTCTATTACCGATGGTCAAATATTCCTGGAAACTAATCTTTTCTATAATGGTATTAGACCAGCTGTAAATGTTGGGTTATCAGTTAGCCGTGTTGGTTCTGCTGCACAAATACTAGCTATTAAAAAGCTTGCTGGTTCATTAAAGCTAGAATTAGCCCAATATAGAGAAGCTTTAAGTTTTGCTCAATTTGGTAGTGATTTAGATGAAACAACTAAAAACTTATTATCAAGAGGTAACATGTTAACAGAATTATTAAATCAAAATAGATTTACGCCTATACCTATAGAAAATCAATTTGTTTTAATGTATTCGGGTATTAAGGGCTTTCTTACGAATGTAAATAACAAAATTATTAGATCATACGAAAATGAGTTATTTAATAGGATTTCAAACTATTCTGTTTTTAATACTAATGTGATTTTATTATCTAATAATGATTATTATAAAAAAAAGAATAATAATAACGTTGTTGCTTTTTTTATTAGTTACTTTAAGTTTATTACTACAAACATTTTTGGTTTTTCTTCTAAATAGTTCTATATTTGTTTTCATATTACAAAAATGGTAAGTTTAACCGTTTATTTTATTCTTTTATCATTATATTTAATATTGAATGTAATTTTGACGGTTGCATTTTTAACTCTATTTGAAAGAAAAGTATTAGCTAGTATTCAAAAAAGAAAGGGTCCGAATTGAACAGGATTTTTGGGAATTTTGCAACCGCTGGCTGATGCATTAAAGCTTATATTAAAGGAGAATCCTGTTCCCCAAAATGCTTCTTCTGTTTTATTTTTTGGTGGTCCTTTAATATTACTAATTTTAAGTTTAAGTGCTTGATTTGTTATTCCATTTAATAACACGGTTGTCGTTTCTGATATAAACATCGGTATTCTTTATGTTTTTATGGTTTCATCTTTAAATACATTAAATATAATAGTTGCGGGGTGATCTAGCAATTCGAGATATGCTTTTTTAGGTGCGCTCCGTTCGATTGCCCAAGTTATAGCTTATGAGGTGGTTATTGGTATAATAATTATAAATATTATAGTTCTAAGCGGTTCTTTAAATTTTTTAAAGATAGTTTGGGCCCAGAAGGATCTTTGATACGCTTTTGTTCTATGAGCTCAGTTTTTCCTTTTTTTCATTGCTATGTTAGCTGAAACAAATAGACATCCGTTTGATTTAGCCGAGGCTGAATCTGAACTTGTTTCTGGGTATAACGTTGAGCATAGTAGCGTATTATTTGCTTTATTTTTTTTATCAGAGTACGCCAATATTATATTACTTTGTCATGTAGCAACGATACTTTTTCTTGGTGGTTGAACTATGCCTGATTTATATTTTTTTATTAAATTTTTTTCTGTAGAGTACTATATGTATATAGATGAGTTTTTTTACACATTACGTTCAGAATTTTATTATATTACATGAATTTACCATTCTCTTGTTTATATAATAAAAGTTTATATTTATTTATTTGCTTTTATATGGGTTAGAGCAACGTTGCCTAGATATAGATATGATCAGCTAATGAGATTAGGTTGAAAGGTTTTCGTTCCAATTACAATAGGTTTAGTTTTTATTAGTGTTTCATTAACCTTATTTTTTGATGGTTTTCCTTCTGAAGGGGGTTATATAAATCATTTTTTCTCTGGTGATGTTTTTGTGTAGTTTTTTATAAAAACTTTTATAAAAATATTTAGTCGGATGTTCTCATCAGCGGGGTAGTTTAAGGGTAAAATGTTATCCTCCAAAGTTAAAGATAAGGGTTCGAGTCCTTTCCCCTCTGAGTTTTTAGGTATTTTATACATATATGCGTATTAATTTAAATTTTCGTTACGATAAACTCCATTTAAAGGAAATTATTATTTTAATACCTAAATACCATACTAATATGGTTTCGTTCCTTACACCTGTTTTAGGTTTATATGGTATAAATGTTAAAGAATTTATTAATGATTTTGATATAAAAACTAGATTTATTAATTTTGATGTTATTGTACCGGTTTTAGTAAAAATTTCTAAAATAAAAACATTCGAAATAGTTTTAAAAACACCTTACGTGATTTCTATTCTTTCCAATTTACCTAATTTTTCTGTTACAAAACCTAATGTTGATCTTCTTTCAATCTATAAGGTTTCGTTACTAAAATCAGTTTTCCATTCTAATTTTCTTTATGCTTTTCATAAACGTATCTATTTATCCTTAAGAAAGTATTTATCACTGGTAATAAAGGTTAACTTCCATCTAAATGTAAATCAAGCTCTTATTAAAAAAAGTTTTTTAAATTTAAACAGCTTGCTTTTATTAAAATCGGGTTTGCAAAATAGCATTTTCCTTTATAAACTGCTACAAAATACTTACGGGGTGTTTGTTAATTTTAGTAATAGCTCTGCTTCAAACATAGGTTATTTAAAGATAGCTTTGGCTGTTCAAAATATTTCTATTTTTAAGATTAGATCAAGTTTATTATCTTCATTAACAGGTAGTAAGTATTTTTCGGGAAATATTTATTTTATAGGCTCACCAAGCTTAAACTATTTTTTAAGTTTTTTTAAGGAGGTTAGTCTAAAACCGCTTGATAGCAGCCTTTTCCCTGTTTTTTTTAAGATAAAGACAAATTTACTAAATCAATCATTTGTAAAAAATTTTGTTTCTGCATTTAATTCTCAATCTAAGTTAACGAATTTTTATATCCTAAAGATTATTTATATAATTTCTATAAGAATATTTAAAAATCTAAACTTCTTAAATAAAAAAATAATATTTTTGTTAAATAAAAGTTTCAATGCCAACATACCATCAAATATTAAAGAATCCTAGAAGAAAAAAAATCCACACCAATAATGTAAAGGCGTTGAATGGCTGTCCCCAAAAAAAGGGTGTTTGTGTTAAACTTAGAATTGTTAAACCTAAAAAGCCTAATTCGGCTCAAAGAAAAGTAGCTAAGTTAAGATTGTCTACACGTAGAATGATTATCGCATACATACCTGGTCAAGGCCACAATTTGCAAGAATATTCATCAGTTCTTGTTTCAGGAGGACGGGCACCTGACCTTCCTGGTGTTCGTTATACTTTAATAAAGGGTAAATATGATTTTAGTTGAAAGGAAAGTTTTGAAAGAAAAAAAAAATTATCTAAATATGGCTATTCGACTAAAAAAAAATTTTAAGCGTTTTTACTATAAAAACTTTTATTTTACTAGAGTTTTAAAATCGAAAATTAAACATTATAAAAAATTTTTAAAATTGTACAAGAGTGCTAAAAACACGCAGATTTTGAGAAAAAGGGATAAAAGGGGGAAATTTAAAGTTAAAAAGCTTCGTTTAAATAAAACCCAAAGAATTTTATTTGTGAAAAAACTGTATAGGTTGGGTTATAAAAAAAAGTATTTTTTTTTTTTTTTGCGACAAAGGGTAGAGTCTATTAGACTGAAAAAATTTCTAGTCAAGTATAGATGAAGAAATAAGCAGCGTTTATGGAAAAGAATATATCGTAGGGGGTTTAAGCGCCTATATTTCCGATTTTTTAAAAAAAAATCTATAAATTTTGCCGTTCGTCATTTTAAAATAGCGGATGGTTTTTATAGAACCCATGGTCTTTATTTTTTTTTAAAAAATTTTGTAAAATATAGCAGGTTAAAGTTGGTACTAGCACGATATGGCAAGGTGTTTAAGAATAAAAAAAAGAAAGTTATTTGTAAATTATCAAGGGATAGGGTTGAAAAATTAGTGTTACTAAATATATTTTTTCAAGGTCTTATTTCACGTGGTAAAAAAAAACTTTCCGTTACTGTTTTTAAAAAACTTTTCTTATTATTAAAATTCAAATATAAAAATAAATTTATTGATAATTATTTGCAATTTCTCGAAAAAATAAGGCCTCTAATATATTATAAAGTTATGTTTATTGGTGGCAAAAAATATAAGATACCTACTTTAATGCCTATATCAAAAAGTTATTCAACTAGTATTAGGTGGTTAACTAATAATGTTGACAAAAAAGGTATTGTTAATTCTTTATTTAATCAAATAAATAGTTCACTAAAAAACGAGGGTTCGTTAATTAAGTATAGAAAAGAATATCATTCTGCCTCTTTTGAAAATAAAAGCTACATAAGATTCTTAAGATTTTTAAAAACAGGGTTTTAGGTATGTCAGTATTATTATGAAAAAATAGACCGATAAAAAATTTAATCTTTGGTTTAAAGAGGGTATCAGGTAGAAATAATCAAGGAAGAATAACCAGATATCATCGAGGCGGTGGTACTAAAAAAATGGGGCGTTTAATAGATTACAAAAGGTATATATGAAATATTTTTGGTTTTGTTCACCGGATAGAATATGATCCGAAAAGAAATTCTTTAATCGCACTTGTGGTTTATTCTAATGGTATTATGTCTTATATATTATCTCCAGAGGGTTTACTAGTCGGTGATTGTATATTTGCAAAGGAGGATATTGTCTTAAAACCAGGAAATTCAACTTATTTACATAAAATACCAATTGGGGTAAGAATTAGTTCAATTGAGTTAAGTGAAAATAGAGGGGCTCAGTTCATTCGCGCCGCTGGCTCATATGCTACTATAGTTAGTAAATTTGAAAATATTACTATTTTAAAATTAAAGTCTGGGGAATTAAGAAGGGTGAGTTCAAATTGTACCGCTACTATAGGTTCGATTTCTAATTTTCAATATATATATAGAAATTTTAGAAAAGCCGGGTTTTACAGGCTTAAGGGTTGATTGCCCGTTGTTAGAGGTGTCGCAATGAATCCTATTGATCATCCCCATGGCGGTGGACAAGGAAAAACTTCAGGCGGAAGACCCTCAGTAACCCCTTATGGAGTTATAACAAAAGGTAAACCTACTAGAAAAAGTAAATCAGTTTTTATTATCAAAAAAAGAAAGTCTTAAAAAATGAGATCAGTTTGAAAGGGTTGTTTTTACAGAAATAGTAGTAATTTAGGGAAGTCTTCTACAGTCTTAAATATAATGTTAAAAAAAAGGTTTACTTTGCACGACGGCAAATCGTGCAAATCAATCCTTATTGACCGTTCTATGGTTGGATTAAAAATAGGTGAGTTTGTTTTTACTCGAAAAATGGGTGTTTTGCATAAAAAAAAAGTATTAAAAAAAAAAGGTAAAAAATAAATGGGTCATGTTATAAATCCTATCTCTTATAGATTATATAATATTAGATATTGAAATAATAATTGATTTTCAAACAATTTAAATTACTCTTATTTAGTAAATCAAGATATACTGTTAGATCGTTTTTTTAAAAAGCTTTTAACAGGCCATTTCGGTTCAACTGCCGTAGGTATAATATTCGTTAATTTAAAAATTATACGTTTTTTTGATAATATATCCTTGTATCTTTACATACATGATAGTTTTCTAGACCTGTTATTTTTTAATCTAAAAAAAAACGCTAGATTTGTTTTAATAAGGCGTTTGTTTAATAAAAGGTTTTATAAAAAATATAGGAAATCTCTTAGGCTAGGTAAACAGTTTAAAAAATTTAAAGCTAGACTTTTCATACTTTTAAAGAAAAAAATAATTCTAAAATACTCTAGAAAACTCTTTTTTCTATTTATAAAAAATAAAATTTTAAAAATTTACTGAGATAGTTTTAAAGCTTTATCGCTTTTTTATCTAAAGAAATTTAGTCGACTAAATTTCTTATCAAAAATTTTTATTATCGGATTATCAAAAATGAATGTTAATGCTAATATAATTAGTGAATTTTTTTTTATTCGTTTGACTCAATACTATACTATATGGGAGGTTTTAAGAAATATAAATTTTCTTTTCAAATCACTTATGAGGGGGAAAAAATTAGTAAAAGGTTATAAGATAACTTGCTCGGGACGTTTTTCTCGTAAACAAAGAACTACTTATAGTTGGAAAGCATTTGGTAGTTTGGCTTTTAGTACTACAAAATCTAAATTAGATTATAGTTATAAAACAATTGCTTTAAAATACAGCGCCTGTACCATCAAGGTTTGGGTTAGATTAGGTAAAAAAAAAACTAATTTGGCTGATTTTGTCGTTTAAAGAGAAAAAAATGAAGTTTAAAAAATATTTTAAAATAAAATATAAAAATAATAATATATATGAGCATGATTTGATACATTTTGGCGATTTCGGACTAAAATCGCTAGGTAATTGCAACTTAACTTCAGAACAACTAACGGCTTCACTTAAGGCAATAAAACGGGTTATTAAAAAAAAAAATTTTTTAATAATTAAAGCTTTACCTTTTTGAATGTTAACAAGAAAGCCTCGTGATGTTCGTATGGGTAGGGGTAAAGGCAGCCCTGCATTAAAGGTTTACCCTTTAAAAGCAGGCAAAATTATTTTCGAATTCAAAAATGTCAATGAAACTTTACTAGTAAGGGCCTTAAAATCGTCTTCATTAAGATTACCCGTGCCGACTAAAATTATAAAAAAATATGATAAACGTACAGACTGTATTAAAGGTAGCTGATAATTCTGGTGCAGTATTTGTTAGTTGTATAAGATTACTAAACTCCTCTTCCAGAGTTGGTGCAGGTGTAGGTGATACAATAACTGTGGTTGTAAAAAAAAATATTATAAAAAAAAATATAAAAAAGAGTAAAGAGGTAAAAAAAGGTCAGGTTTGTTCAGCAATAATTTTAAGAACTATTAAGGGTGTAAAAAGATGGGGTAATTTTTTTTTACGCTCTTCTTCAAACTCGGTAGCCTTAATAAATAAGTATTATTTACCTATTGGCTCTAGACTGTTGGGCCCTGTTTTTCGCGAAATTAGGACTAACTTAAAATTTAGTAAAATAATATCAATAGCGCAAGTTACACTTTAATGCAGTTTTATAATTCATACAATAACTTATTAAAAAATTGCTTGCTTTGCGGTATTAATTTATTTAATACCAATACATTGAAAATCCCATTAAGGCCTAATTTGTCCGCAGTTTTTAATACGTTTAAGGGCGAGAAAAACTTAAAATTTATAAAACTATATTTAATAATGTTGTATATCTCTAACCAAAAACCCTTTATAAAAAAGGTGAAATTCAATTATATAAAAAAGAAAATCCTTAAAAGATTTTTTATTTCAGTGTCGTTGAATAAAAAAAATTCATTTAACTTTTTTATGTATATTCTAAACTTTTATAGTTATTTTTTCCATATTTACTACCAAAAACACCTTAAATATAATGTCTTAGGTAATAGTTTGGTATTATATATAGATAACATTCAATTTTTTTTTAGAAACTATAATAAACATAGTCAAAAAACGCAAATTAAATTAGCATTTAATCTACGTAATAGCCAGACAGACTTATTATTTAAATATCTAAACAACATGTTTCTAGTAAGAGTAAAAAATTAGTTATGAGGTATCTGCTAATAAAAAATAAAAAACTATACAAATTATTTTTTAAATTTGAATTGAAAAGATTACAGTATAAATCTATAATGTTAAACACTAAGTTACCGAATTATATGAGACAAAAGGCCTTGATGTACATTAATAAACTTAATAAAAATTCTTCTTATGTTAATATTAAACAAAGATGTTTTATAACGAACAACGGAAGATCAGTTTTAAATCACTTTAAATTGTCTAGAATAAAACTAAGATTGTTAATTTCTAATAATTATGTAAATGGTGTAAAGAAATCTAATAAGTAAAATGAGTTTATTAAGTAATATGTTAAGTATTGTAAAGGTAGGTTGTAATGCGCGACACTTGCAGGTAACTGTACAGAATTCAAAACTTTGTATAAACGTTTTAAGCGTACTTTATAAATTAGGGTACATAAGAGGTTTTATAATAAAAGACAAAAAAAATGTTATAATATTATTAAAATATATAAATAATAAGCCTGTAATAAGAAATATTGCAGTAATATCGACGCCCGGTAGACGTACATACATTAAACATAAAAAACTTGAAAAGTTTTTGGCAAAAAAAGATTCTGGATTTTTACTTTTATCAACCTCTAAAGGGATTTTAACTGATGAAGAATCGAATATATTTAAAATAGGTGGTGAGGCTTTATTAAAGGTAAGTTAAAAAAAAGATGGGCTTAGCAAAAATAATAAATTTAGATAACAAAATAACTTTGAAAATAGAAAGCCTTAACAAGAATCTCTTCTTATACTTTAACAGTAACAAGAAGGTGGTATTGAAAATTACCCTTAACGTCGGATTTTTTTTAAGAAACAGAACGTTAATTATTTTAAACAATTTAACTTACTCTAATTGTATCAGCTATGTAAAATTTATAACAAGAAACCTAGAATCGTTTCTATATAACCATTATAATCATTTTTCTAAGTTACATATGATAGGATTAGGTTTTAAAAATTTTATATTAGGTAAGCAATTATATATACTGGTAGGTGATTGTAATTACATAATATTTTCTGTTCCGGATAATTTAAAAGTTTTTTGTAAAAAAAATCAAGTTTTCCTATTAGGAGAGGATAGTGTTGAAATTTTTAATTTTATGTCAAACATAAAACGAGTCAAAAAATCTAATTTTTACAAAGGAAAGGGAATATTACAGTTCAAAAACTTTAAGTTTACTAAACTTAAAATAGGTAAAAAGCAAAGATTTATGTAGTTAGGATTTTAAAAATATGAAAAATTTACAAAATTTTAATACGTTTATAGCAGAAAATAAAAATAAAAATGTTTTTAGTGCATTGAAAGATATTCATGGTTTAAATTTAAAAAAAATTAATAAAATAGCCCTAATAATGGGGGTTGATGTTTTTGAGAGAGTTAATAGTGTAAATTTTGAGCTCTTTTCGTTAATAAAAAAACAAGCTATCTTTTTTTATAATTTAGAAGAAAATAAGATATTTAACAATGTCAATAAAAAAAAGAAAATAAAAAATTATGTAGGAATGCGTCATATCCTAAAATTACCTGTTAGAGGGCAGAGAACACACACGAATGCAAAAACGCCTTCAAAAAACATAAAAAGAGAATTATAAAAATGAAAATTTTAAAGTCCATAATAACAAGAAAACCAAGACTGCAAAAAAAAATACTCTGCCTTAAACCTTCCAAGTTTAAGACGAAATGACATAAAAAACCAAAAAAAAATTACGTAAGTTTTCGACAACGATTAGTACTGGCTAAAAAAAACCCCAATAAGAAACGATATTATTTGTTTTGTTGCAAAAAGAGAAATAACGTTTTTTTAACTATAACTGATGTTATGGGTAGAGTGATGGTTTCTCAATCAGCGGGAACATGTAAGATTACCACAAAAAAAAAAAAAAGGTCTCCTGATACGTTAAAAACAGTTGCTACGTCTGTAGCAAAAATAGCACGGGCAAAAAATATAAAATATTTATTTAAGTTTTTTATGGGCACGAACCAAACAAAAACCGGAAAAACAATTTTTGATAACTTTAAAAAACTAGGCTTATTTATATTACAAGGCGTCGTAGTGAAAAATAAGAGTCACGGTCTTCTGATGAGAAAAAAAAAAGCAAAAAGGCTGTAAATTAACTTTTCACTTCTCGCTCACACTAAGACTGCCTTGACTTTTACTTGCCTATTGATTATGGCATAAGGGTCTAATAAAAATGTTAAGAAGGGTTAGGGGAAGTTGTAAAAAAGTTCCTGAATGTGTAAATTTTTATTTTTATTTAATATGTCAATAAAGAAAAAAAAGGAGTTATATATATATATATATATATGATAATAGAGTAGATCCTCTTAAAGGCTCAATAAGCCTTCGAAATACCAGTTAACGGTTCTGGGCAAAACTTTTATATTATTATATCGTTTTTATCCCCATATGCCGCAATTAGATAAAATATCTTTCGCTACACAGTACTTTTGATTAACGTTATTTTTTTTTGGTTTATACTTTTTAAGCGTTAATTTTTTTGTTATTTTAGTATTCAAAAATCTTAAGTTAAGAAACATTATATATAAAATTTGGTACTTTTTTTTATATAAATTCGATTATGCTGATTATAACAATAAACACAAAAATTTAGTAAACAGTTCTTTTAGTTCTGCTTATTTTACTTTATACATTAACTTTTTTATATCAACGAAAATTGGATTTATATTTGAGAAGATGAGAAACATAATAAATAAAACCAAAACATTAGATCAATCCAAAAATTTGCTAGTTACCAACTCACTAAACAACTTTTTAAACTCAAATTTAATTGGGTTAAATAAAAGATTTCAAGAAATAAATATCGATGAAATATAGCTTATTATTATTTTTTGTATTATTTGCAATAAACAATCTACTGCACTACATCAGCGAAAAGGTTATAATTGTTATATTTATAATATTTTTATTTTTTTTGATGAATTTTTTATCAAACATTATAAATACCGAATTTAAATCAAAAATTGATTATATATTAAATGACATAAATGCATACGTAAACGTTGTATTTAACTTTCTTTATATCAATAAACTTTTTTATTTAAATTTAAAATCCTTTAAAAAAAATTTTCTATTCTTAAGTTCTATATTAGGTAGGAAAGTTGAGGTATTAAAATTTTATAAAATTTTAAATAATAAATTAAATACAATAAATAGCGGAACGCTTTTATTGTTAAATTAAAAAATTATAGTATTTTTCTATTTTTTTCCTGAAAAAAATACTTCTTATGACTTTAGAGTATATCTACATTTTTATTTTCTTTTGAGGTGCTTTTTTTATCTCATGTTTATTAATCTTTCTTTCATATTTCTTGGTTTATCAAGAATCAGATATAGAAAAAAATTCTGCATATGAGTGTGGTTTTCAACCATTCGAAGATACCAGAAGTAAATTTAATGTAAGGTATTATTTAATAGCTATATTATTTATGATATTTGATTTAGAGATAATGTACTTATTTCCATGATCTATCTCCATATCCACCGGAGGCTTTTTTGGAGTTTGGGCCATATTCCTATTTTTAATAATATTAACTGTAGGATTTATCTATGAATGACAAAAGGGGGCGCTAGAGTGAGATTAGTTTATGCTTAGGAAAACCTATTACGTAAAATTATTAACTAGTTTATATAAAAAATTTATTAAAACACTGGTACTAAAGAGAAATGAAAACAACATAATATACATACTAGTAGAAATGCCGGATTTTTATGGTCTTACATTTAGTCTGCGTAGTAATAGTTTAACACAGCTTAAGACCCTAAATGACATATGTGTTATAGACCACCCGGAAAAATTTGATAGATTTGAGTTAAGCTACAATTTGTTATCTGTTAAGCATAATTTTAGATTTTTTATCAAAAGCTACACCTCTGCATATGCCCCCTCTCTTTCAAGTATATTTAACAGTGCAAATTGAATTGAGAGAGAATGTTGGGACATGTTTGGTATATTTTTCACTAATCACCCAGATCTACGAAGAATATTAACTGATTACGGTTTTGACGGATTTCCTCTACGAAAGGACTTCCCACTAACAGGATATATTGAAATACGTTATGATGATGAAAAAGCTAATATTGTATATGAGCCTCTTGAGTTATCTCAAGAATATAGACTTTTTAATTTCACAAGTCCATGAGAAAAAATCAAATAAACCCTTATCTAAAAAAATCAAAAATAAAAAATTTTACAATGAACTTTGGTCCACAGCACCCCGCAGCACACGGCGTTTTGAGACTTATATTAGAACTGGATGGGGAACTTATTAGAAAAGCCGATCCACATATTGGTTTGTTGCATAGGGGAACTGAAAAACTAATTGAGTACAAAACTTATATTCAAGCCCTTCCTTATTTTGACCGGTTAGATTATGTTTCAATGATGTCACAAGAACACGCCTATTCTATCGCTGTCGAGAAAATGCTTAATTGCAAAATTCCAATTAGGGCTCAGTATATACGAGTAATTTATAGCGAGTTGACGAGAATATTAAATCACATTCTTGCAGTCACAACTCATGCCATGGATGTGGGAGCTTTAACTCCGTTTTTGTGACTATTTGAAGAACGGGAAAAATTAATGGAGTTTTACGAAAGAGTGTCGGGGGCTAGGATGCATGCAGCATATATAAGACCTGGCGGTGTTGCTCAAGATTTCCCTTTAGGTTTATGAAACGATATAATGCAATTTGTTGAACAATTTTTTTGGCGTTTAGTAGAAGTCGAAGAACTTTTAAACAGCAACAGGATTTGAAAACAAAGATTAGTTGATGTAGGAATAGTAACAGCAGAAGAGGCATTAAGTCATGGTTTTAGTGGTGTAATGTTAAGGGGTTCAGGAATAGCCTGGGATTTAAGAAAAAACAACCCTTACGAAATTTATGATAAAATTAATTTTAATATTCCGGTAGGTATAAATGGTGACTGTTACGATAGGTACCTTATAAGGGTTTATGAAATGTATGAAAGTCTAAACATTATTAAACAGTGTTTAACAGCAATGCCTTCCGGCTTGATAAAAATAAATGACAAAAAGATTACACCTCCAGAAAGAGTCGATATGAAATACTCGATGGAGTCACTTATTCACCATTTTAAACTTTATAGCGAGGGTTTTAATGTTCCGGAAAACGAAACATACGCTTGTGTAGAAGCGCCCAAGGGGGAATTCGGTGTTTACTTAGTGTCAGACGGTTCAAATAAACCATATAGATGTAAAATAAAAGCCCCGGGCTTTTTGCATCTTCAATCTTTAAATTCTATGTCAAAAGGGCATATGATAGCTGACGTTGTTACCATAATAGGTACACAAGATATAGTTTTCGGTGAAATAGATAGATAATCGATGATCTTTAACCCATTAGAACAATTTAGAATTTCAATTTTACAGAAATTATTTTTTGGTAATGTTGATATTTCCATTACTAATAATACAATAATCCTATTTGTAATACTTGTAGGTTTTACATTTTTATTCTATGTAAACTACTCAACAAATACATTTATACCAAGCAAATGGCAATATGCAGTAGAAAATATTTATCTGTTTGTATTACAATTATTTAAACAACAGATAAATAATATAGTTGCCTTAAAATACTTCCCTCTTGTCCTTTTTGTTTTTTCATTTATTCTGTTTGCAAATCTTATCGGTCTATTACCTTATGGTTTTACTATTACAGGACACATAATATTTACCTTTCAAATTGCCTTCTCCCTATTTTTCGGAATAACGTTGGTCAATTTCTTCAATAATAAAGCGGAATTCTTTAACCTTTTTGTGCCAAGTGGTGTACCAAAACCATTAATTCCGTTTCTTGTTGTTATAGAGGTCGTCTCTTATCTAATTAGGCCTTTTAGTTTGTCAGTTCGACTTTTTGCAAATATGTTAGCAGGTCATACACTCTTAAATATATTAAGCGCCTTTATCTTTAATGTTTTTAAAAAATATGCCCTTATTTCATTTTTACCACTGCTGTTTATAGTTTTCATTATAGTGCTTGAATTCTGTATTGCAATAGTTCAAGCTTACATCTTTTCTATTCTTACTTGCATATATCTTAACGACATATATAACACGGGTCATTAAGATTTATTCAACACTATTGAATTATCTCTGTAAAAATCAAAAATATAAAATGAAAGCTAACATACAAGATTATTTTAAACACCTATGTTCTTCCTTTACATTGAAAAAGTCTAAGATAATCGGTACGTGAGTTAGCTTAAAGAGCTACTTTGTACTAAAACGAGATATAATCTTAGAAAAATTGCACTCGAATGTTCTATTCATGCTCCTCAAAAAAAGGCGTGAATGGATACTATCATCGTTTAAAAACTACTCACTTTTCCTTGTATGGGGAAGCGTTTGACTTGCTTGTGTCAGGATTTTTCAAATATGAATAACAGATTCTTGATGATATTTAGATACATACTATAAAACTACTGCCTTCTCTTTTTTTTGTACAACGGTTATGATTATCTTACGTTATCTTAAAGATAAGGGATACTTCCAACGTGGCCAAGAGAATAGTGAAAAGTGGAGAAAATACACCAAGATGGTCGCCGCTGAGCACAGATTAGAATGGAATTTTATGTTTAGCAGAAGTTTGTTTTTACTGCTTACTTTTGATTTTATATTTTTGACTTTTTACAGAGATAATCATGCTGGTGAAAGTTTAAGCAATTTTGGTATGATGACTTCAAGCCTAGTATTTTTTTGTTACATAATAAATCATTTTTACATATATTATTGAATTAGAAAAACCCCAACCCCTTCAGAGCTTCTGCTAGAGCCGCCCGCTGTGTATAAAAGAATATTGTCAACTCAAACAATGGACAAGATTTTATCAAGGAAATACACCACCAGGACTAGGGCTGAGCGATTAAGACTCTTTTATACTAATAATAAGAAGGAAGTATGAGCAACAACTGTGGGGGTTGCTACAGTTCTATACTGAACAACGGGTACAGACCGTTCTATTGCCGATTATAATGGTGAAACGACGTATAATGCAAGAGTTTCAACTCTCTCAAGAGGTTGGTACACGACTGTTCCTAAAGTTCGAATGCGAGCTGAACAGCTTACAGCATGAGGAATAGATCCTTCAGATTTTTGTTACGAAAACTCAAAAAGGTTAAATGATAATGAGCTCAATACTGTTTATGAACGCATCCGAGATGAGAAATACCCCAAGCCTTATAAATTGGAACTGGAAAACTTAAAGTCTAATCTTGAAGCCACGCAGTCTAATCTTGAAGCCACGCAGTCTAATCTTGAA